>ENA-OQCS01000368-OQCS01000368.1-human-gut-metagenome-genome-assembly--contig:-NODE-368-length-25027-cov-2.055944_pt1 | contig 25027 bp, 43 predicted proteins | sample MGYA00242757_ERZ504575 | MGnify/ENA primary metagenome ERZ504575 (study PRJEB26092, sample SAMD00036297) | human gut metagenome | host: Homo sapiens | study: EMG produced TPA metagenomics assembly of... | reverse complement strand
GGAAGATTCTGGGATATAAAACTCCAGATGAACTGTTTGACTTTGAGTTGGATAAGATCTATGCATCTTAATTTTCAAAAAGTGTGCAACTTCTTATTGCAATTTAGAGAAAAGTAAAAAATAAAAAAAGTTAGGCTACAAAACAGCAGAGAAAATGTAATGATGTTTACACTTTCTCTGCTGTTTTTGGCTTTAAAGGGACTGTATTATTCCTGCTGTGCATTATTAATATTCCAATAAAGCATAACTGATATAAAACTAATTGCCACATGCCCAAACGTTATAACTTGACCTCTTGAAAATTCTGACAGAATAGTTTATATTATAACTACAGGGAATAATAAATATTCCCTAAGGTTTGCGCGGCGCTTCACCTCCCACGATGAAAGCGAGGTAAGTATTATGGAAAAGCTATTAGCAAAAATGTATGAGCAGTCAGAAAGCAAAGCAGAAAAGAAGCAGTACCGGGTGCTGAACGCACTCAAGCTGCAGCCTTCTTAAATCTGGCAGTTTTCTACTTCCTGTATAATATCAATGTAGCTCAGGGTACTAATCCTGCTTGGGATTATGCCTGGTGGCAGCGGCTGACGCTGTGGAGCATTGTTGTTCTGTGCGGTATGACCTTCAGGCAGGGCAGCAATTACCTCAAATGGGGATTGGGCCTTTTGGGTGTAGGTACTGCGATTTCGCTTTGCACCTATCTTTTTACACCGCAGCATCCCATTTATTTCGGCATCTTTACCTTCCTTGGTCTTGCATATCTGGTAGTACAGCCCATTCATTGGTGGCTGCAGAAGTCTCCCGGTTCCTGCGGTTGGCTGTTATCTGCAATAGCCTATGATTTGACAAGGCATCTTACCGATGGCGTGATCATCTGGCAGGGTAAGATAATTGGACATCTGCCGTCCTTCCTGTACGGTGACTGGAACGTATGGCTGGGGCTGCCCGGTGCAGAATTTGTCTCGCTGGAGTATGTGCCTTTCCTGCCTAATATCTTCTTATTCTTGTGCGGCCTCTACCTGTTCCAGTTTATGTCCGAGCATGAAAAAGGACAAGCTTATCTGAAAAAGCTGAGCTAACTAAAAAAGCCTTTCTTTAAAAGTCAATTTGCATAGAAATTCTCGTAGTTATACAGTTTATTTGCATATGGTGTTATCTCTCTGCTTATTTCTTCTTAACCTTTAACACCCCATGCTTTTAGCCAATGTCCCAACAAAGCTAATCTCCCCGGACTCATAATTAACGAGAGAGAAAGAAGAAAATCCTCCGTAGCTGGCGAGCTATCGGAGGATTTTCTTTATGGCTGATTCAATTTAAAGCTGTCTAAGGAATAAATGGCCTGGGCAGATAGTTATCTGCCTGCAGCGCAGGCATTACGTACAGCAGCTGGTAGGTTTTGCCGTTCTGCTGAGCTTCTGCGGTCAAAAGCAGCTTGTTGCCGTGATAATCATTGTGGGCACTCAGGCGGCAGGTCCAAATTAACTGATGGCCATGCTGCCATTGCCAGTATACTTTGGCATTTTCATAGACCGGCAGAGCTTCTGTTGCCTTAAAGCTTGCAGTGTCCGTAGGGTCAAGCACGGTTGCTGCCAACATCAGAGTGTTGCCTGCAGTGCGCACCAGCATAGCTCCTTCGGCTTGCGGCAGGTCTGCCAGCGGATTTTTACCGAAGGACTTAGGCACTGCTATACTATAGCCGCCGGCTTCACTGCTGACGCTAATGAAATCACTTGCCTGCGGTGTACGCATGAACTGCCTGGGCAGAGGCGGCTTGCCTACCAGATTCAGCTTTGGCTTAGGCTTGGGCTTATCTGCAGGCGGCACAGGCTCATTGCTGATAACAGGCGGTTTAGCTGCAGTGTTTGCAGCAGCTGGTGTTGTTGGCACTTCTGCATAGGTGCTTTTGCTTCATTCACTGTCGTGGGCGCTTCGGCTGCTGTTTCTTCCTGCTTTGGCGTTGCCGGTACAGTAGGAGCAGTGCTTACGATGTTATTGTCTGCAGCGTGTTCCTCTGCTTGGGAAGTGTCAATACTGCTTTCGGCTTCCGTCGGCTCAGCTGTTGAGCCGGAGAGGTGGAAACTACAGTAGGCTGCGTAGCATAATTTGGCAGTTCCTCGGCTGTAGCTGCAAAGCTGCTGCCTGCAAGGCTGAGCAGCAAAGAGCAGATTAAGACTGTGCGCCTCATAGTTTATTGCAGACTTCGTTGATGGCTGCTTCGTCTACACGCATAGCGGCGATAGTTTTTTCCATCAGCTCGTCTAAAGGCCAGCCAAGGATATCGGAACCTTGTTTGATTACATCGCGGCTGCAGCCGGCTGCAAAGTGTTTATCCTTAAATTTTTTCTTCAGGGATTTCAGCTCCATGTCCTGTACGCTTTTGGAAGGGCGCATCAGGCAGCGGCGCCGATTAAGCCGGAAAGCTCATCGATAGCGAAAAGCACTTTTTCCATCTGATGCTCCGGTTTGATGTTGGCAGCAGTCAGGCCCCAGCATGGCTGGCAGTGGAACGGATAATGCTTTCGTCTACGCCGTGCTCGCGCATCAATTCCTGAGATTTTACGCAGTGCTCTTCGGGATACAGCTCAAAATCCAGGTCGTGCAGCAGGCCTACGATGCCCCAGTATTCCTCCTGATCTGCATAGCCAAGTTCTTGGCAAAGTAACGCATAATGCCTTCTACAGTCAGCGCATGACGCAGATGAAAGGATTCCTTGTTATATTGACGTAATAAATTCCAGGCTTCTTCTCTGTTCATATTATTGTCCTCCTCATGCTTTGTTATTTTTCTATAAAATGCGGGTGCTTAGCTCGCTTTTAAATATTTTCAGCCTTCGGATGCTTGGTACGGTAATCGCTTATCATATCGTGCAGCGTAGTGTGGTCAACTACGCCGTCAATGGCCTGCTGAATTTTTTTGTAAAGACCGATGGTGATACAGGAGTCAAACTGATCGCAGGGGGTTTTGCAGTCCAGGCAGGATACGGGAGCAAGACTGCCCTCGACTGTGCGCAGGATTTCGCCGACAGTGTATTCATCAGGCGTGTGCGCCAGACGATAGCTCCCTGAGCGTCCGCGGGCACTTTGGACAAAGCCTGCTTTACTCAGCTGGTGAATAATTTGCTCTAAGTATTTATCGGAAATATTTTGCCGTTTGGGCAACTGTTTTTAATGGTATATAGCTACCGGTGTGGTTGATTGCTAAATCGAGCATCAATCGCAGGGCATAACGTCCCTTGGTAGAAATTTTCATTACGGTCACAACCTTTCTAATGACTATATTCTACTATGAATTTAGTAGGAATTCAATAATGATTATCATATCTGTGTTATGCTGGCATAAATTAATGATTCTGCACACCGAATATGAAAATGCTAGTGCCATTTTATTACTTTTGTGTTAAAATACCCTTATACAACTATTTTTGGAGGAAGTAAGATGGAAAAAAAATAAATTAGATAAAACCTTTAAGCATTATCTGGGAATTTTTACCGAGGATAAGGAATTGGGCAAGATTCTGAACAAGGTATCCTTCCAGGAATTATTCAATCCTAAGTTTTTGCAGGAAAACAGCAAATTTACTTCTATGGATGATATGATCTGGCGCAGCGGTTTTGGCATTATGAACCTGATGGAAGTAGAAAATGTTAATCAGGATAAGTGGAATGAGTATATTGCCAAAAATACCGAATGTGAAACCTGGCACGATTTTGGCAAGGTAGCAATGATTGACTGGATGAAAAACAAACTGGAAGAAGTAAAAAATCCAAAAACTAAAATCTTCGTTGCCGGAGCTGAATGCTTCGGCAATTTTTGCCTTATGAGGGGAATGAACAATGGAAATAGTTTTACATGCATTAAACGGTGTGCTGACCATTATGCTGATGATTGCTGTCGGCTTTTATTTAGAGCTCAGGGGCTGGTTCAGCGAGGAAAGTGTGGCGCTGATTTCGCGTCTGGTGAATTATGTCTGCCTGCCTACATATATGCTGACCAATATTTTGGGGCAGTTTAAGCATGACCAGCTTATCACGCTTTCACATGGCCTGATTGTACCGGTTATTTCGATGCTGGCAGGCTATTTTATCAGCAGGCTGCTCGGACGTCTGATAGGTGTTCCGCGGGAGCACAGAGGAATTTTTTTCTATCTGCGTCAGCTTTTCCAACACAATTTTTATCGGCCTGCCGTTAGGTATAGCCTTGTTCGGTGATGCCGGCGCTCCTTATATTATGATTTACTACATGGTAAACACAACACTTTTCTGGACTATCGGCTTTCATGATTTGGCAAGCAGCAATGGCGTAACCATGCCTTTCAGCCGTAAGACACTGAAAAGCATTATGTCGCCGCCGCTTATGGGCTTTATGCTGGGCGTAGTGATGGTACTGTTGGAATGGATCTGCCTGAGCCGGTATTCAAGTCCTTTCATTATCTGGGAAGCATGACTACGCCGCTGGCGATGCTGTTCATCGGTATTGCCATGAGCAAAACCGTTGGGAAGAAATTGCCGTAGGCAAGGAGCTGGTAGTTGCTATGCTGGGACGCTATTTAATCTGTCCTTGGATAGTTTTCCTTATCCTGCCGTTTTTCCATCTGGAGCCAATGATGGAAAAGGTATTTGTAATTATGGCGGCCATGCCGGCGATGACCAATACGGCGATTGTGCCAAAGGCTATGGCGGCGATTATAAATATGCTGCCATGCTGACGGCGGTAAGCACGGTGCTGGCGGTCTTTGCAATACCGTTTTATATGTGGCTGGTACACTGAAAAAGATTTGCTGTTATAAATGTCGCTGTTTGTGATAAAATAAGCATAGAGTGGTTTAAAATATAAATGTTGCAAATGAGGAGGACTGAATTATGGAGTATAACAAGCTGTCTGACGAAATAATTGCCAAGCTGCAGGCCTTGGTCGGCGTGCAGAATGTAGTGACGGATGCAGCAGATGGAAATATATTCCCATGATGAAGTAACTGACCCGGCCTATCATCATATGCCTGAGGCTGTCGTATTTGCGGAAAATGCACAGCAGGTGGCAGCTGTGGTCAAACTGGCGAATGAATATATCTTCCCGGTTGTGCCACGCGGCGCAGGCACAGGTCTTGCCTGCGGTGCAGTGCCCATTTACGGCGGTGTAGTGCTTTCGCTCGAAAAGATGAATAAAATTATCGAGGTTAATGCCGATGCTATGTACGCAGTTGTAGAGCGGGTGTGCGCACCTCGGATTTGCAGGCTGCGGCTGAAGCTAAGGGACCTTTTATGCAGGCGACCCCTGCAGCGGGGATTCCTGTTTTATCGGCGGCAATGTGGCAACTAATGCCGGCGGCAACCGCGCGGTTAAATACGGTACTACGCGTCATCAGGTATATGCCGTTGAGGTGGTAAGTCCTACCGGCAAGATTGTGCAGCTGGGAGCACGCCTGCAAAAGCAGACTACAGGCTATTGCCTGGAGCAGCTGATAATCGGCAGTGAGGGTACTCTTGGTATCATTACACAGATTACAGTGAAACTGCTGCCGTTGCCTAAGTACAGCATGGATCTGCTGGCGGTTTTTGAATCCCCTGAGGATGCTATAGGCACGGTAAACAAGCTGATTATGGCCGGTATTATGCTACTTGCGTAGAATACATGGATAATATCACTATCAATCCGTAGAGCGTTATCTCGGTACAACGCTGCAGGGCAGTGACAAGGGCAATTATCTTATCGTAGAAGTGGAAGGCACCAGCGAGGATGACTTGGATGAAAAGGCGTGTACGATGGATGAAATTTGCTCGGAAAACGGTGCCGGCGATGTGCTGGTAGCGGAGCACGATAAAATTTGGCAGGCACGCAAGGCCTTCGCCGAAGCAGTGCGTGCGGAAAGTCTGATTGTCTGCAAGGAGGACGTTGTCTGCCCGGTAGATCATGAGCCTGCGCTGCTGGCGGAAATTTTGCGTCTGGCCGATAAATATCAGCTGGTAACACGCATTGCCAGTCATGCCGGTGACGGTAATATACATCTGAATATCCTGAAGCAGGAGCAGGAGAATTATGCGGACTGGGATGCCAGAGTCAAAGCCAACCAGCAGGAGCTGTACCGCTTTATTTACGCACACGGCGGTCGCTTGAGCGGTGAGCATGGCATTGGTTATAAACGCAAACAGCTGATGGAAGAATTCACTAATCCTGATGAGCTGGAAATGATGCGGGCTATTAAAAAAGCCTTGGATTCCAATAATATTTTGAATCCGGGCAAAATTTTCGATATAGAGTAGCATATATTAAGCAAAAGGGCATTGCAAGAGGTGATGCCTTTTTTGCTGCATTGATTTTTTATATATAACGCATAAACTATATTGATGTTTGGGAATACGTTCGCAAAGAATCGGTAAACAACAAACAAAAATTCATAAAAGTGTTGACAAAGTTTGCGCTGCACACTATAATATAAGCAAACAGAAATTTATTGGGTGGTGATAGATATGAAAAAGTTTTTAAGTATTATCTGCTGTGCTTGTTTCTTTTATGCCGGATATAGTGCTGTGTTTGCTGACGAACCTGTTTATAAGGAATATACGGTGACTGTCGCTGAGGGCGAAACGCTGTGGGAAATTGCCGGTCGTCATACAGAAGCGCGTGAGGATGTGCGGGAGGTTATTTTCCGCATCGAACAGGCGAACAAACTTAACTCTAAGCATATTTATCCCGGTCAGGTTTTGAAGGTGCCGCTGCGCGTTCATGATAACGGCTGATGGTAGCGGAAAGATAAATGAGAATATAATATATAATAAGCAAAATGATAAGGCTGTTGTATCTGCAGGGTGGTACAACAGCCTTTGGTGCTTTCAATAAAGTATAACTCAGCAAGAACATCAGTATTATGATCTTTAAGGATACGGTTCGGCAGTGGGAAATGCGAGTTCCGGGCAGTAACAATCTCGTTACTTTAATTTCACAGAATGCTTGCAAGGCTTTTGACGATGCTTGTCGAATATAATAAATATTCGAGGAGGTATGCGTTATGAGAAATAAGAAATGGATTGCGGCAGCACTTGTGTGCGGTTTTGTTTTAGGTAACAGTATGCCTGCGGCGCAGGCCGGTATTTTGGATAAGGTCCTGAAGGGCGGCGTTATCGGCTATGCTGTAGATGCTACCGCTCCGGCATTGAATAATGCAATTAACTCTGTAACGGCCAAGTATGGTGTAAGCTCGACGGATGCTACGAAGGTAGTACCTGTTATTTCTGTCGGTGACGGCAGCCGTGCCGGTGCGGCACAGGTTTCCGGCCCGCAGTCAAAGGTTGACCAGGTGAAGGCGGCGCTGATGATTGAGCAGACACTTTTGGGAGTACGCTGCAAAGTGCTGATTCCGGTAGACAATGTGTCCTATCAAAATGTTAACCGTGTGCAGGGCGTTGGCGTGAGCGCTTCTCTGGACGTAAAGCTTTAAGAAGAGTGAAATAAGACATAAAAACCAGCATATCATATTGATATGCTGGCTTTTTTATGAAAAGCTTATTCGTTTACTTTGTACCAGAAGGGACGCAAGAAGTGCAGATAGCATACCTCGTTAACTTCAGGACCGGGATCACGGCGCCCGATTTGTACGCGGATTTCCTGATCACCGATTTTTACCAGATAATCGATGATTTCACCAAGAAAGGCCTTGCGGATAACTGTACCACGTACGCCGTTGGGATCGGTTTCGCTGGTAAAGCGAATTTCTGTCGGACGGCTGGCGAGGTTGAAGACAGTTTCGCCACGCATACGGTTTGGATAATAAGTGCGGACGGAAGTGCATGCTGTGAGCCTTTGATGAAAGCCTGGTTTCCTTGCCAGGTAACATCAGTGAAGCTGGATACACCGATGAAGCTGAAAACAAATTTGTTGGATGGGTTGTTGTAAACATTGAGCGGTGTATCAATCTGCTGCATAACACCTAATTTCATAACCAGAATACGGTTAGAAAGTGCCATTGCTTCGGATTGGTCATGTGTTACGTAAATAATGGAGAAGCCATACTTACGCTGCAGGTCTTTGATTTCAAAGCGCATTTCCTCACGCAGATGCGGGTCCAGACTGGAGAGAGGCTCGTCAAGCAGCATGACATCAGGATTAATAGCCAACGCGCGTGCTAAAGCAACGCGCTGCTTGCCGCCGCCTGACAGGTTGGCCGGGCTGTCTTCTGCTGATTTCAGCAGGTTGGTAGCAATGAGAGCATCACGGGTGCGCTGGTCAATTTCACTCTTGGGCAGTTTGCGCAGACGCAGCGGAAAAGCAACGTTTTCGTAAACGCTCATGTGGGGCCATACAGCAAAGGCCTGGAAAACCATGCCGAAATTACGGTTTTCCGGAGGTGTATAGTAATGCTTTTTAGGTGAGGAAAGCAGGCGGTCGCTACCCATACTTCACCGTCAGACAAATCTTCGAAGCCTGCTACCATACGCAGGGTGGTAGTTTTGCCGCAGCCTGATGGTCCCAGCATGGAGAAGCATTCACCCTTGCCGATTTCCAGATTCAGGTTATTGACAGCGGTTACATCACCAAATTGTTTGGTTACATTTACTAAACGGATATAGGACATAATTAACCCTCTACTTTCTTGGTAAAACGATTAATCAGCATCTGACCGACTACAATCAGGATCAGGGCGATACCTGCGAGGGCTGTAGACATAACCGTTTCGCCGTCCTCGTTTAAGGTATAGATAGCAACACCGATAGTTCTGGTGGTAGGAGCATACAGCATAATGGATACGGTTAATTCGCGCAGTGCCGGCAGGAAAATCAGGAAGAAAGCACTGATCATACCGGGCTTAACCAAAGGAATAACAATATCCTTTAATGATTGCCACATGGTTGCGCCGCAGGAGCGGGATGCTTCCATCAGAGAATCGTGTACCTGTTCCAGGGCTGCAGAGTTAGCTTCAGAGAGAAGGCCATGTAGCGGGCGATGTAGGCTACAAGAATAATCCATACTGTGTTGTAGAGGTTAACGCCAAATTGGCCGCTCCAGGCAAGGATTACGCCGAGGGCAATAACGGAGCCGGGGACGGAGAATGGCAGCATACCCAAAAATTCCAAAATACCTTTGCCGCGAAGCTTCATCTTAACAATTACATAGGAAATCATAACACCGGCAAACATAGTGATAATTGCTGCTGCCAGGCCTAAGCTGATACTGTTGAAGATAGCGTCTTTGGTAACTTCGTATTCAAAGAAAATATATTTGTAGTTGTTCAAAGACAGGTTTTCCATCGTAAAGGGCAGGCCGTAGGTCTTAACGCCGCCTACAAGGAAGATAACTGCCGTGGGCAGCAGAATCGTGAAGGCGATGTAAGCCAGGCAGAAAAACAGCAGCGGATAACGCAGGCCACGCAGTGTGAGCTCCATAGGACGGAAGCTTTTGCCGCCGATAATCTGATAATGGCCGTTGCTGAGAATTTTTTGCTGTGCCCAGATAATGCAGGCTGCGGAAACAACCAGTACGGTTGCCAGTACGGTACCGGTACGGATAGATTCAAAGCTGCCGCCGCTCTGGTGAATCTTTTCATAAATAAGTGTCGGGATGTTGTAAATACCCTGTTCAATACCCAAAACAGCTACAGTACCGAAGTGAGCCATGGAGTAAAGCATAATCAGCAGCGCACCGCTCATGATAGATGGCATAACCAGCGGAATGGTGATTTTTGCGGGTAATCGTAAACAGGCCGGCACCAGAAATACAGGCAGATTCCTTCAAGGTCGGGTCCATACGTTCCAATGCACCGCAAACCTGGATAAATACGAACGGGAAAAGATACATAACCTCTACGGCACTGATGCCATGGTAGGTGTAGATATCGAAAACCGGACCGGAAAAACCGAAGGTTTCGATAAAGAATTTGTTGATATAACCGGAGTTAGGAGATAAAAGCATTTTCCATGCTAATGTACCGATGAATGATGGCAACATAAAGGGGACAAGGAAAAGGCTTTTCATAAAGTTTTTATAGGGCAGGTCAGTACGTGTTACCAGCCAGGCAAAGAAGGTACCGACAATAGTACTGCCGATAGTGGTCATGCTGGCGATAATCAGTGAATTTATGAGAGTGGAAGGTTTCAGGCTCGGTGAGTACTGCATAAAAGTCGTGGCTGTTGAAGGAGCCGTCAACAAAGAATGCGTTAAACAAAATCAGAAGTACCTGCCAGGCAACGAAGATGACCAGTACGGCGATAGAGATAAAAGAATCAGCTGAGCTACGCCAAAGCCGGAATCTTTTTTGATGGTGCCTGTGCTCATTATTCCTCTACCTCCTTCAATTGCTCTGCATCAAACCAGAGCAGGCTGCGGAAGGTGATGTAGCATTCGTCGCCTTCCTTAAACATCAGATTGTTATTGATAGCTTCATGCGTCAAAAGCTCTGTACGCAGGCTTTCACCGTCAATATCGATGGCATAGTCCATGGTTGCACCCAAGAAGTTGGCACGGTGGATAATACCTTTAAGTCCGGGGCCTTCACGGTGGATTTCTACATCTGAAGGACGGAAGCTGCTACTCAGGCAGCTGCTTTGCCCTGAGGTGCTTCCCAAGGAACCTCCTGAGTGCCGTTACCCACAACAAATTTGCCGTTAGCTTCTTTGACTGCCAGGAAATTAGCAATGCCCATAAATTTAAAGATGAATAAATCAGCAGGCTTTTCAAAAATTTCGTAGGGAGTGCCGATTTGGCGGATATGTCCCTGGGCATCCATAATAGCAATGCGGTCGAAATAGCCAGTGCTACTTCCTGGTCATGGGTTACATACATAACGGTGATGCCGAATTTGCGCTGCAGTGCTTTGATTTCAAAGCTCATTTCTTCACGCAGGTTAGCATCCAGGTTACTCAGGGGTTCGTCAAGCAGCATTACGGACGGGTCAGATACTAAGGCTCTCGCCAAAGCTACGCGCTGTTGCTGTCCGCCGCTGAGCTCGGAAGGAAGGCGTTTTTCCAAACCCTTCATGCCGACTATTTCAACCATATCCATAACCAGCTTGTCGATTTCATCTTTATGGCGTTTTTCCATTTTCAGCGGATAAGCAATATTTTCGTAAACCGTCATGTGCGGCCATACTGCGTAATCCTGGAACACGATACCAAGACCGCGTCTTTCCGGGGGAATATATTCGCCGCTGCTGCTGTCGGCAACAATAGTATTATCAATACTGATTTTACCGGCATCCGGAACCTCGTGGCCTGCAATAAGGCGGATAAGGACAGTTTTGCCGCAGCCGGAAGGTCCAAGCAGGGTAAAGCGTTCACCTTTTTTGATATTCAAATCCAGGTTTTGCAGTACCTGGTGCTTAGCGTACCCCTTGGCGACATTTTCAACTTTAATAATGTCTTCCATTCTAAATAAAACTCCTTTTTGTTGAAAAAAGGCGGTACAGGTCAAACCTGTGCCGCCATTGCTTTGACTTACTAAATTTGACTGAGCTTGTCTGAAGCTTATTTCTTAACCTGCATAATACCAGAGAACTTCTTAATGGTATTTTCTTTGGCCTTTACAGCTTCTTTGTAATCAATCTTAATGGATTTTTCCAGAGCAGCCTTCGGAGCCGGCAGATTAAATTTAGCAGGGATTTCTACGTCCTCGCGTACAGGGATGGTGCCTTGCTTTGCAACCAGGGTTTGTGCTTCTTTGCTCAACAGATAATCAACAAACTTTTTAGCAGCATCCAGTTTAGGAGTGCCTTTGAAAATAGCTACCGGGCTGGGAACTAACAGGAGTTCAGGCGGATAGCACATTTGCAGATGAGCACCTTTGGCAATCTTAGCGTTGGTGATATAGTCAACTGCTAAGGAAGAAACAAGCTCGCCAGAAGCGGTATCGTCGATAACTTGACCGGAGCCTTTACCGATGCGGCCGCCGTTAGCTTTGATATCTTCAAAGAATTTCCAACCGAATTGTTTTTCCAGCAGTGCTACGCTCATGTAAGAGGTGCCGGAAAGAGCCGGGTTAGCAATACCGAAGCCGTTTTTGTATTCCGGTTTCAGCAGGTCAGACCATTGGGTAGGAGCAGTTTTGATTTTGTCGGTGTTAATGATGATGCCTAGGGTACCAAGACGTGCTGCATGGAAAGAGCCATCATAATCGTTGAACGGGTTAACAGTTTCTTTTAATACCGGGCTTTGGTATTTTTCCAAAATGCCCTCATCTTTCATTTTATAGAAATCAGGAACTTCACTGGTCCAGATAACGTCTGCCAAAATTTTGCCGCTTTGACGTTCAGCAGCGATTTTAGCCATCAGCTTGCCTGCACCGGCAGACTGATAGTCGACATCAATATCCGGATTTTGTTTCTTGAAGCCCTCAACGATGCCTTTAATCAGAGATTCCTTCATAGAGGTATAGATGATAAGTTTTTTGTCATTAGCAGGAGCAGCTTTCTTCTCCCCGCTACCGCCGCCGCAACCAGCTGTAAGCATAGTTACGAGCATTACGAGCAACAGTGCCCATAAACTAGTTTTCTTTGCCATTGATAAAACCTCCTTGAAAATACCGCAGCAGTTGCCGACGGTTATTATTACTATTCCGCTTTTGTATACACATTGTCTACAAAAACGCAACAATACTTACTTAAATTTAACAAAAAATTTACTAAACTGTAAGATAATTCCCGAAAGTCGCACTGTTTTTTAATTTTAGTAAGCGGCAATGTGGTGCATTTTATTTTAACTAAGTGCGTTATAAATCTCAGAATTTGTTTGAACAATATTATTGAAGCAATAAAAAGGCCGGCAGATAAACTGCCGGCGCAGGTCCGTATTAAATAATTGGCGATACATTCAATGCCATGGGGCCGTGTTTACCGCGTGAAAGATGATAGGAAACACGCTGGCCTTCCTGCAGACAGCGATAGCCGTCGGAACGGATGGCTGAAAAATGCACGAAAACTTCCTGACCATTGCGTGCCTCAATAAATCCATAGCCTTTGGTATTATTAAACCATTTTACTGTACCAATACTGAGCATAAATTAGCACCTTCTTAGATAAATTTTATACTAACAGCTGTTGTAATGGATTATAGCACATAATCTAACAGAATACAAGAAAAAATTCAGAAAATTTAAGTAAATAAATTAGAGTAAGAAAAATCTTACTCTAAAATTACTCTAAAATGCTCCATTTGTCGAAAATATGTAGCCTGTTGCTGTAAAGCTGTATCCAGCGGCCAACGAGGATGGCTGCGGCAATCGTGCCTACGCCTACGCCGCGCATAGCACCGAAGTGCATAAAGGAAATTGCCAGGCTGATAGCGACGAGCGTGCAGTCGAAGCAGTTTTTGATGATGCTGAATCTAATTTTGCTGATAAAAGAAATAACCAGTACGATACCTTCACCGGCTGCAACGAAAATTTTAGCACGTATACAGAGAAAAACGCCTAAGGCAAGGATGATGGTGCTCAGAATACAGTCAAACCATTGCCAGAACAACGTATCAGGTGCTACCCAGTCTAGCAGACTCATTGAAAAATCTATACAGTAGCCGAAGGCAATCAGTGTTATAAGCTGGCCCAACAGCTCACGCCAGTAAATTTGCCGCAGCAGAATGGGCTGGGCAATAATAAAAAGCAGATTCAGGACTATAGTTATTTCACCGATGCTCCAGGGCGTAAACATACTCAGAACCCATGGTACACTGGAAATGGGCGAGGTGCCTAAATCAGCTGTACAGGAAAGAGCGATGCCGAGTGTCATGGTAAAGATGCCTACGAGAAACATACAGCAGCGCTGCGGAAAATATTGCTTGTGCAAGCTAAGAACCCCTTTGAAAAATAAAAGACGCCTATGTACGGTAGTCATTACTGTACAAGAATGTTATATATATTATACCATTTTTTGTATGAAATACACAATACGGCTTGTCGGCGGGTGTAAAGCCTTTGCTTTTCAGCGGTTGATGTAGTACAATAATATATTGAAGAAATATATCCATAAAGGAGGATAACCTGTGATTCGTAAAACATCTGCCATGGTTGAGGCCGGTATTTTAGCTGCCGTTGCCATCGTTATGGCTTTGATAAGTATGTATGTGCCTGTGCTGGGTGCTTTTGTTAATTTTGTCTGGCCCTTGCAATAGTTATCTGCGGCTGCCGTCACGGACTGAAGTGGAGCATTATGACGCTGCTGGTTGCTACCGTGATTATCGCGATGATTATCAGCCCAATTAATGCCTTTTTCCTGGCGGCTATTTTTGGCCTTTTGGGCTGATTTTAGGCGAGTGTATGCGACGTCATCTGCCGCCGATGAAATGATGCTTTACGGCAGTGTCGGCGCTGTAATTGCGTTGGTGCTGAATATCGTGCTTAGCTTCTGGGTACTTGGTATTGACCCGATTGAGATGATGTTCAGCTCCTTCCACCAAAGCCTGGAGCAGCTGACGGTTTATTACCGCGAGCATGGCATGAGCGAGGCCGATATCAAAAAGACTGTCGACGGTTATGCTGAAATGCTGCGCATGATGCGCATTATCATGCCGGGTGCATTCATGATGTGTGCGCCGTTGATGGCTTTTGTGAACTACATGGCAGCAAAAAAGATTCTTACGAAGTTGGGTGAAAGCTTTGAAGCCTTCCCGCCGTTTACGATGCTGCAGGTTCCCGGCTGGATTTTGTGGCCTTATGCTGCGTCTTTGTTTGCGGTAACTTATTATTATCAGCATGATCAGGCAAGCTGGATGTATACGCTGTCTGTCAATGTACAGACGGTCTGCAGCTTTGTGCTGGTTTTGCAGGGCATTGTGCTGCTGTACTGGTTTGTAGAAAACAAAGCACAAGCCGCGCTGGTGGGCCAATATCGGTATAGCGCTGCTCTTTATAGTGCCTATCTTTACTCAGATTATGGTTTATGTAGGTGCCTTTGATATTGTTATGGACTTCAGGAAAATCCGTCCTGCAAGCAGATTCAGAAAACAAAGGTAAAGTTCGGCAACTGTGCCGGATTTGAGGTGAAAATAATGTTCAGTAGGTTTAACCGGAATATGAATTCCAAAGCAGATACTAATATTTATTTGCTGATAATTGTGCTGCTGGCAATATTAGTCTGCTATCTGCAGCCTAAGCTGATTTTTCCTGCACTGATTCTTTTTGGCGTTATCTATTATTTCAGCCGCCAGAATCTTATTAACAGGGAAATCTTCTTCAGCAGTTATCTGGATAATATTATCCGCAATATTGAACGTACCAACATTTTGCGGTGCGCAAGCTGGATGTAGGCATTGCAGTTTTTCCAAAGATGGCAAGCTGCAATGGAAAAATGAATTATTTGCCGCCTGGACAGGCAAAAGCAATCTGGAGGCAAAAAGCCTGAGGAAATTCTGCCGTTGGCACAGAATGCTTTTGAGCTGATGAGCGTGCGTGACGGAGAGCAGGTATTCAGATTGAAGACCACTATTATCGTATGCGCTATTACAGTGTAGAAACGCAGGAGCGTCACAGCAAAAAGGAAAATACCTCTAGCGGCCTGATGCTGTATCTGACGGATATCACGGATTATGAGCTTTTGCGCCAGAAATACAGCAATGATAAGCTGTGCCTGGCTTATGTGCGCTTTGATAACTACGAAGAGGTTATGCGCGGGCTGAGTGAAACCAATATGGCCAATTTGAATGGCGAAATCAATGAGCTGCTGACCAAGTGGGCTGCCTCTAAGCAGGGCTTTATCTGCCGCATGAACAAGGAAAGCAGCCTGATGGGCTTTTCCATGTCTGCCGTAATGGATATGATGGAAGATAAGTTCATGATTCTCGATAAGGTTCGCGAAATCCGCAGTGGTAATAAAATACCGCCGACTGTAAGTATAGGCGTAGCCTGTGACGGCGTTACGCTGGAGGAGCTTATCGCAATGCCAATAAGAGCCTGTATCTGGCATTAGGACGCGGCGGTGATCAGGCTGTTGTTATGAAGGATAAGAATACGCAGTTCTTTGGCGGCACGAGCAGTGTCGGTGCCAAAGTACGCGTGTACGTGCCCGCATCGTGGCGCAGACGATTCATGAGCAGATGCTGCAGGCTGACCGTATCTTTGTTATGGGACACGTTAATGAGGATTATGATGCCATCGGCGCTACCATTGGTATGGCTAAGCTGGGCCTGTCGCTGGGCAAGGAAACCTATATTGTCAGCAGCGAGCATAACGCTTATTATAAGCGTATTACCGAGGTGCTGGATAATGAGAATATCATTCTTTCGGCTAACGAAACAAAGTATATAGATATTATGCGGAGCGGTGCCGATGCTTTACCGTTGGTTACCAATAAGAGCCTTTTGGTTATCGTCGATCATCACCGTGAGGTGCTTTCGGCCAGCAAGGCTGTGCTGCAGGCTTGCAGAAACCGCATTATCATCGACCATCACGTCGTGCGAGGATATTATCGGCGATACAACGCTGCTGTATCTGGAGCTTCCAGCTCGTCTACCAGTGAGCTGGTAACGGAGCTGATTGGTTACTTTGATGACCGGCTGGATATTACGCCGGCGGAGGCAACAGCCTTGTATGCCGGTATTGTACTGGATACGAAAAACTTCAATGTGCAGACAGGCGAGCGTACCTTTGAGCTGCCGCTTTGCTGCGCCGCTGCGGTGCTAACCCGAATCTGATACGCCAGCTGTTTAAGGATGATTTGAGCTTTGTACAGCAGAAGGCTAAGCTGATAGCCGGAGCAAGAATGCCGATACCCGGTTTATCTGTTGCAGTTATGCGTAATGCCGATAATGATACTATGTCTTCCGTGCTTGCCGCGCAGACAGCGGATACTCTGATTACCATTGAGAGTGTAGCTGTAGGCATGGCAATTGTTGAATATAAAGATGGTTCCCTGAGCATAAGTGCCCGCAGTGACGGCAGCGTCAATGTGCAGGTAATTATGGAAGAGCTGGGTGGCGGCGGTCATCAGACGGTGGCCGGTGTGCAGCTGGCAAATAAACGTGCCAGGGATGTAGAAGCGCAGATTATTGCGCTGACTAAAAAACAGTTAGAGGAGTGTCGAACAGAATGAAAGTAATTCTTTTACAAGATGTTAAAAGCTTAGGCAAGAAAGGTGAAATCGTAGAAACCGCCGAAGGTTATGGACGCAACTACCTGCTGCCGCGTAAATTGGCTAAGGAAGCTACCGCAGCTAACCTCAACCAGGCTAAACAGGAACAGGCAACCGCTAAGCATCGTGCAGCTCAGGCTAAGGATGAGGCTGTTGTTTTGGGCGCGCAGGTAGAAAAGGTTGTAGTAACTATGAAGGTACGCGTGGGTGAAAACGGTAAAATGTTTGGCTCCGTAACCTCCAAGGACGTTGCTGAGGCTTTGATTAAACAAACCGGTCTGAACATTGACCGTCGTAAAATCGAGCTGAAATCCGCAGTTAAAGGCTTAGGCGAATACACCGCTGTTGCTAAGCTGCATACCGATGTAACTGCTACCTTCAAGGTTATGGTAGTTGCCGAATAATTTCAGAGCGAAGCTGATGCATGTGGCCAGTCGCCGGTGGCGGCTGCCACTTTTACTTTGATGCACACACTGGTAAAATGGTCGTTGACCCTGCTACCTTCCATTATGTAGCACAAAAGCCGACAGGCTTTTTGGATTTCTTTACTTCCATCAACAAGGGCTTTAAGGGTGGCATCACCATTATCGCCTTCCTGTTTATGGTTGGCGGTTCGTTGAACATTCTGCCAAAGACCGGCGCCATTGTTGCCGGCCTCAGTGCTTTAGTTAAAAAAATACGCAATCACAGCATTCTGCTGATTCCGGTGCTGATGACTACTTTAATAAGCAGGCAATATAACGAATTTATAAAGGAAGTACGCTGCTGATATAGGCTGCTGGGAAAATTAACTTTTACTAAGTAATTTATATCACAGGTACTTCCTTTTTTGATTATTTAGGTGTAAAATATTTGCTGTTCCGCAATTATTTTTGAATACTTGCGGAATATATGAGAATACAGGTCAAAAGATGATTTTGACGACGAGAGATTTAAACAAACTAAGCTAATCTGCAATGAGAATTATGAGAGAATGAGAGGGATGCAGATGGAAGTAGCAGGCTTTTTGGCCTTAGGTATTTTAGTCGGTTTATTGGGGGCGCTTTTAGGCATAGGCGGCGGTATGGTGATTGTACCGCTTCTGGTGTTTGCTTGGGATTATGAGCCGCAGCTGGCTATCGGTACTTCGGTGCTGATGGTATTGATGAATGCTGTTTCGGGGACCTGGGGGTATATCAGGCAGAAGAAGGTTTGCGTAGATGCGGCCTTGAAATTTGCCGTGGCTACCGTTCCCGGTGCATTTTTAGGCAGCTATGCCGCAGAATATCTGCAGGGCAGGCTTTTTTATCTGGTGTTCGGCGCTTTCTTTGTGCTGGCAGCGATAAATATGTATCGCAAGGCCAGTAAGAATGCGGCGGGTAAGACGGCCGGCGAGGTGCCGGAAGTCTATAACTGGAAGCTGGGCGTTCTTTGCAGCGTCGGTGTGGGTTTTTTAGCCAGCATTTTGGGCATAGGCGGCGGTATCGTCCACGTTCCCTTTATGGTTTATGTGCTGAATTTCCCGGTGCACGTGGCCATTGCTACTTCTACCTGCATTCTGGCAGTTTCCTCGCTTGCAGGCTTAGTTTCGCATGCTATGCTTGGCCATATTGTGTGGACCAGCGGTCTGGCGATCGGTGCGGGTGCCTTTGTCGGTGCTCAGGGCGGTGTAGCTTGGCGCAAAGGCTGCAGTCCGGCATTTTGATGAAGCTGGCGAGTGTGCTGGTGCTGATTACCGGCATTAAATTTTTGTTGAATGCTCTATAAAGTGCAAGGTGTTTATAATTAAATATAGTACAGTAATAAGAGTTCAGTTTTGCATAAAAATGTGAGGCCAGATGTTAAAGTAATGACATCCGTCAGTTGTAACAATGTCATTGTTATGAAGAATACATTGATGTAAATACATTACGGGGATCCTGAAGATACGCAAAAGCAGTCGCTATCATCGTTGATGATAGAGAGACTGCTTTTTTGCTGCCTGCAGCAACGCTTCAGGCGTTGCTTAGCAGTATGGTTGTGTAAGCTGTGAAGAATACATATATTAAAACTGAACATAGTAAATTGATGAGAAATGAATATACTAATAAGCTCAGATGTAGGTATAATACTACACATAACCTATTATTTGCATATATTTTGGAGGTGTTCACAATGAACGAACGTTATAAATTAAATGCACAGCTGGCACAGATGTTAAAGGGCGGCGTAATTATGGATGTTACGACACTGGAGCAGGCGCGTATTGCGGAGGCAGCAGGTGCCTGCGCTGTTATGGCACTGGAAAAGATTCCTGCCGATATCCGTGCAGCAGGCGGCGTAGCACGCATGAGCGACCTGAAGCTGATTAAGGAAATTCAAAACGCAGTTTCTATTCCTGTTATGGCAAAGGTGCGCATCGGTCATTTTGTAGAAGCACAGATTCTGGAGGCTCTGGAGATTGACTATATCGACGAGAGCGAGGTGCTTTCTCCTGCTGATGATGTTTACCATATCGATAAAACCAAGTTTAACGTACCGTTTGTCTGCGGTGCCAAGGATTTGGGCGAAGCATTGCGCCGTATCAACGAGGGTGCATCTATGATCCGTACCAAAGGCGAGCCCGGTACCGGTGACGTTGTGCAGGCAGTGCGCCATATGCGTAAAATGAATCAGCAGATTGCACAAATCGCCGCAATGGAAGAAAACGAACTGTTCAACGCTGCCAAGGAGCTGCAGGTTCCGTATGATCTGGTAGTTTACGTACATGAGCATAAACACTTGCCGGTAGTAATTTTTGCAGCAGGCGGCGTAACAACTCCTGCGGATGCAGCACTGATGATGCAGCTGGGTACCGAGGGCGTATTCGTAGGCTCCGGTATTTTCAAATCCGGCGACCGGCAAGCGTGACGCAGGCCATTGTTAAAGCAGTAACCAACTTCAACGATGCTAAGATGCTGGCAGAGCTGTCCGAGGATTTGGGCGAAGCTATGGTTGGCATCAACGAGCCGGAAATTCAGCTGCTGATGGCGGAGCGTGGTAAATAATGAAAATCGGCGTTTTAGCACTGCAGGGTGCGTTTATTGAGCACGTGCAGGCCTTGCGTCAGCTGGGCGCGGAAGCTGTAGAGCTGCGTCAGTTGCCGGATTTGGAGCAGCCCCTGGACGGCATCGTCCTGCCGGGCGGCGAAGTACGGTGCAGGGCAAGCTGCTGCATGAGCTTGGTATGTTTGCACCGCTGCAGAAAAAAATAGCGCAGGGCTTGCCGGTACTGGCAACCTGCGCAGGTATGATTCTGTTGGCGGAAAAGCTGACGAACGACAGCAAGTTGCACTTGGCCACTATGCCGATTACCGTGAAGCGTAATGCTTACGGCAGGCAGCTGGGCAGCTTTTTTACCGAGCAGAATTCGGTAAGCTGGGCAAGGTGCCGATGACCTTCATCCGTGCGCCGTATATTGACAGCGTGGGGGATGGCGTAGAGGTGCTTGCTGCTGTAGATGAGCATATTGTGGCGGCACAGTACGGCAAGCAGCTGGATCTGGCCTTTCATCCGGAGCTTGACGTAGCCAAAAGCACGGCATCCACGAATATTTTGTCAGCCTGTGTGTTGCAAAATAATTACAGCTTCAGATAAGGCTTCAGCACGGTAAACAGTGTGTCTAAGGCCGGATACAGCTTATCATCCGCCAGACCGGTGTAATTCATCAGCAGGGTGTGCGAGCTGTCGCCAACCTTTTCGTGATAATAGTCCGAAAGAAATTTAATCTGGATGCCCTTGGCTGCTGCAGCCTGCACAAGCTGAGAATCCTTGGCATCGGTAGCAAGATGCAGCAGAAAATGCAGACGCTGTCCTCGCCTTCTACCGTAAGTGCGGGTGCAGCGTCGGACTGCGTGAGATACTGCAGCAGACGGTCGCGCTTGCTGCGGTAGTAGGTGCGCATTCTGTTGATGTGGCGTTCAAAATAACCGTCCTCGATAAATTTAGCGAGCGTAAACTGCTCAAAATTAGATACAGTACAGGAATAAAATCCGAGTTTGTCATAAAACAGCGATGCCAGGTGCGGTGGCAGCAGCATGTAGCTGATACGGAAGGTTGGTGCCAGCGTTTTGGAAAAGGTGTTGATATAGATAACCTTTTCTTCGGTATCAATGCTCTGCAATGGCGGAATAGGCTTGCCGAACAGGCGGAATTCGCAGTCGTAATCATCTTCGATGATATAACGGCTGCTTTTTTTTGCTGCCCAGTGCAGCAATTCGTAGCGGCGGCTGACAGGCATAACAATGCCGGTAGGGAACTGGTGCGAAGGGCTGATGTGCAGAATATCGGCACCGCTGTTTTCCAGAACATCGGCGCGGATACCATGGGCATCCATCGGCAGATAACGGCAGAAAACATCGTTGGCCTGATAAGCTGCTGCTAACTGCGGATAGCCTGGGTTTTCCAGCGCATAGACGTGGCTGCGTCCCAAAAGCTGTACGATAAGATTATACAGCGTCTGCGTGCCTGCGCCGATGATAATCTGCTCGGGCGCAATGTTCAGGCCGCGGAACTGGTAAAGATGACGGGCGAGCGCCTGACGCAGCGGCAAAACGCCGCCGGCGCTGGTGTCGCTGATGAGAGCGTGCTCGTCCGCTGTGGTGAGCGTGTTACGCAAAAGGCGTGCCCAGATGTTATAGGGAAAGGTGTCCGGCGGTACGCTGCTTTTGGCGAAGCTGACGCTTTGCGCCGTTGCTTGTGGTTTAAGTGACGGCGCTGCTTTGCGTTCTGCCTTTACCGGCAGAGGCTGCTGCTCAATGCGCGCCACGTAGTAACCGCGCTTGGGCTGCGAATAGATATAGCCTTCGACTACGAGCTGGGCGTAGGCATTTTCCACGGTGATGAGGCTGATGCCTAAATTTTTGGCCAGCATGCGCTTGGAGGGCAGCTTTTCCTCAGCATGGAGGACACCGTTGGTGATATCGTTTTTGATGCATTTGTAGAGATGAGCGTACATGCTCTCACCCTGTAAATCGGCAAAGCTGTAGGTTAGCATAGCAGAAAATCCTTTTTGACAGAAAAGCCCAAGAAAATTTTTGACTATAGTGAAATTCGGTATATAGGATAAATTGATAAGTTCAGATGAAAATATGATACTATGTATCGGGAAAAAAGTAAAGCAGACGGAAAAATAGCCGAAAATAATAAAAAATTTGCTTATTCCTATCCGAAAAACGCTTTTAGGGTAGGGGCAATTGCCGGGTTTACCTTATAATAAAATTACCAAAAATACAGTAACTGCAGGAAATGAGGTGCTAATATGAAAAATTTAAAAAAGCTGACACTGTTACATTCCAATGACCTGCATGGCGATTTCCTGGCTGAAAGAATTGATAATAGCTCGTCGGCGGCGTATCCATGCTTTCCGGCTATATCAATAAGGTAAGGGAAGAAGAAGAGAATGTTATCTACTGCATCGCCGGGGATATGTTCCGTGGCTCCGTAATCGATGCGGAATACAAGGGCGTATCGACCATTGAGATTATGAATCTGCTGGGACCGGACGTTGTGACCATCGGTAATCACGAGGTTGATTACGGTCTGGCGCATCTGCTGTTTATCGAAAAGTGCGCTAACTTCCCGATTATCAATGCGAACTTCACATTCGCACGAATAACAAGCGTCTTTTCCAGCCGTTTTATATCGCACATATCGATGGTATGAAGATTCTCTTCATCGGCATCATTACCGAGGACGTACTGGCGCAGACGAAGATGGATAAGGTAATCGGTTCCTTTGTAGATATCTGCGAGGCGGCAGAGGAAATCGGCCGTATTTGTAATACCTACAATCCAATCGATATCGATTTTACGATTATTCTTACGCATATCGGCTTCGAAGAGGATAAAAAACTGGCGGCAATGCTTGATCCCGCTTGGGGCGTTGACGTTATTATCGGTGGTCATTCGCATACCTTTTTGGAGCATCCGGTAAAGGTTAATGATATTCTGATTGTACAGGCCGGAACAGGCACGGACCAGATCGGTCGTTTTGATATCATGGTAGATACCGACCTGAATGCGGTCGATACTTATACCTGGTCGAACGTGCCTATCGATGAAACCCATTGCCCTCGTGATGAAAGCCTGGAAAACTTCATTATGCACTACAAGGATTTGACAGACAAAAAGTACGGCAGACTGGTTACCCGCTTTGCCCGCAAGCTGGAGCATCCTTCCCGAATTCAGGAAACTCCTCTTGGCAGCCTGGTAGCGGATGCGCTGCAGGAGAGCCTGGGCATTGATGTTATGCTGATGGTTCCGGTGCTATCCGCAGCTATAATCTGGGACCGGTAGTGCTGTACAGCGACTTTACCGAATGCTTTCCCTATGATGAAGCGGTGTATATGCTGCCGGTTACCGGTGAGCAGCTGACACGCATGATTAAGCGCTTCCTGCGCGAGGAGGCCTTTACCGGCGAGCATACGGAATTTTATCAGCTGTCGCAGGGAATGCATGTAGTATGGAGCCGCAGCGGCCAATGCTTCAAGGAGCTGACATTTGGGGGAAAACCCTTGGGAGCGCAGCAGATTTATAAGATTGGTCTGTGCAAATATCACTACAGCAGCCTGAAGCTGTTTTGGATATTACGCTGGAGGAGGCCGAAGCCAACGGCAGAGTACGCGTGCTGGCGACTTCGTATCGTGATGTGATCGAGGAATACTTTATGACGCATCAGCATCTCAAACGTGAGCTTGAGGGACGTCTGATTATTGAGGACTAAAGGTAATATAATAAGCATAAAAAAGTATCGTCCCGGAAAAAAATGCCGGGACGATACTTTTAGGGGATGTAGGAAGAATAATATGTAAGATGTAAACAAGGCATCTGTAAGCTTAAGCTTTTGCCTCAGATATTAAGCATGATAGTAGCAAACAGTTTGCATCTGCTGAAGAGAGTATCTACAACAGCAAATTCTTCTGCCGTATGGTTGCGTACGCCCTGTACGCCGAGAGCACAGATTGTAGGAACGCCTGCAACTGTAGCATAGGCACTGTCGCTACCGCCGCCGACTGCTTTGGCTGTAGGTTGAGGTAAATTGCACTCTGCCGCTGCTTCCTGTACTAATTGGAGCAAAGCGGCTGTGCCGGGAACCTCGTCCATGGATTGGAATTCCGTAACAGTCTTGAGAACGGTTTTGGTATCGGGAACGTATTGCTTAGCCGCAATAGCCTGCAATTTGGGCAATACTTCTTCCAGTAAGGCATAGTCGGTATAGCGTGTGTCGCAGGTTAATTTTGCGTAGTCCGGTACTGCGTTGCTGACTGTGCCGCCTCGAATAAACCTACGTTAAAGTTAATACCCTTGTCGAAATCAGTTAAGGCTTCGATATCAAGGCCCTTATGCATTAATTCAATGATGGCGCTGCGGCCGCTTTGCGGGTCATTGCCTACGTGTGCGCCGCGACCATAGGCTTCCATGGTAAATTCATATCTGCCCTTGCGTCTGGTGACAACACCCTGATCCAAGAAACCGGTTTCAAAGTTAAATGCTGCCAAAGCACCCTTGCTTTCCGCCAAAATTGTTTCGGAAGCATTGCTTAAGTAATGAGCTACTTCTTCATCGCCTGCAAGGATTACTTTAATACCATGCTTGGAATAATTATTTGCCAAAAGCACTTTTAAAGCTGTCAGCATGATAACAATGCCGCCCTTCATATCAAGGCAGCCGGGGCCGTAGCTTTTCCGTCAACAATTTTAAACGGACGCTCTGCTACGGTGCCGTCTTTGAATACGGTGTCCATGTGGCCTAATAAAACGATAAAATCTTTACTGGTATCGCCGATTTTACCTACCAGTGTGTTGCCTGCTTTTTCAAATTCTACCTGGGTTGTAGCAAAGCCAAGTGTTTTTAAAATGGCTTCGATTTTTTGTGCGATGAAGTCAACGCCTGCTTTGTTGCCGGAACCGCAATCAACGTTAACTAATTCCTGCCAAAGCTGCAGCATGTTTTCCTTTTCATCGTCTATCTGTTGCCAAATTTTGTTTTTG
>ENA-OQCS01000367-OQCS01000367.1-human-gut-metagenome-genome-assembly--contig:-NODE-367-length-25030-cov-9.299562_pt1 | contig 25030 bp, 29 predicted proteins | sample MGYA00242757_ERZ504575 | MGnify/ENA primary metagenome ERZ504575 (study PRJEB26092, sample SAMD00036297) | human gut metagenome | host: Homo sapiens | study: EMG produced TPA metagenomics assembly of... | reverse complement strand
TCAGATATTCTCCTGCTGCAACCAGAAAACCCGAGGTTCCACATGCCGGATCACAGATAATCTCATCACTGGACGGCTCCATCATCTCAACCATCATCCGGATAATATGTCTTGGTGTACGGAACTGTCCATTCCGTCCGGACTGAGCTATTTTTGAAAGAAGATATTCATATACATCTCCTCTGACATCTGCTGTCTGGATTTCATTCATAAGTTTGTAAATTTCATCCAGAGAATCCACCACTTTGGATAAAAGGAGTGGTGTCGGAAGCTTAAATATCGCATCGTCCATATACTTGGAATATGCACTGTTTTTATCATTATGAAGATTTTTTATAAACGGAAATACCCATTCCTGCATGATCATATACATTCTGTCTGCCGGAAAATCATGGAATACGGACCATTTCAGCTGACTTCCGTCAATTGTTCTCTCACCTATTTTTACTTCTCCGACAAAAATACTCTGAAATGGCAAGCCAAGCATTGCACTTTCTCTTGCACGCATATTATCGGAATCATCCAGATCATGAATAAACATCAGGTATGTAATCTGCTCGATTACTTCCAGTGGATTGACAAGTCCTCCTGCCGCAAATATATCCCATAAACCATCTATTTTATTTTTTAATTCACCAGTGATCATTTTTTATCTCCCATCTATCGTTCATTATTCCAGGTATATTTCGTATACCTGCCGCCGCCGATTTTTTAAAATTTTTTCTGCTGTCAGTAATTCTGCCAGTGTTCTCTGTATCGTTACCACACTGATATCCGGACATTTTTCTGCGATTTCCTTTTTTGTAATTGTTCCCAGAGTATTTTTTATAATCTCTTCTATTCGTTCCGGTTTTGATATATTCTGTGTCATCAGCAATTTTATTCTTGAAGAAAACTCTCTGTATGCTCCTACGATAACGCCAAGCATATATTTTACAAATGGTATATAATCATTCTTATTCTCATACCAGTTTTCAGAACTTTCCCTTAAACATTCATAGTATAATTCCTTTGAATTTTCTATCATTCTCTCGATACTGATATATTTTCCCACAATATAGCCGGATCTGTACAAAAGTAACAGTGTAAGTAAACGGCTCATTCTTCCATTGCCGTCATTAAACGGATGTATGCATAGGAAATCCAGAATAAACATTGGAATCAAAAGAAGTGGATCTATTTTTCCTGTTGCCATTGCCTCTTCAAATGCTCTGCACAGTTCTTCTATTGCTTCCGGTGTTTCCCATGCCGGTACTGGTTTAAACCGTATTTTTTTTATTCCCTGAGAATCTTCTTCCTCAATGACATTATCTGCAGTTTTATATTTCCCTCCAATATTGTAGCTTTCAAATTTATACAAATCTCTGTGAAGCTGTAAAATAATCGCAGACTTTGGCGGGATATGGTCATGGCTTTCATGAATTGTATTCAATACATCTCTGTATCCGGCAATTTCCTGTTCATTTCTTGTCCTTGGCCTTGTTTTGTCTTTTACCAATTCCCTCAATCTGATGTCTGATGTATAAATACCTTCTATTTTGTTGGAACTTTCCGTACTTTGAATTTTAGCGATTTCAACTAATTGTGTAAGAGTATCTGCTTTGGCCTCAATAAAAAGAGTTTGTTCTCCTTTAAATTCATGTATCTGTGTCAGATAAGATACAATTTCAGGAGTCAACAAATTTTTCCACTTTTCCTGATAATCAAACCGTCTCATATATTTTCCATCACCTTCTTTGTCACTCTTTTTTCGATTTTATTTACTTCAAGTATATAAATCAATTTTATCATTGTCAACTTCAATTTAATCATTTTATCAAGATTGATCAAATTAAAATCAAAATGTTAAAATTAAAAAAGCCCAACAATAAATGCTTCTGCACGGATCTTCAGCATTTACTGTCGGACTTTTATCCTTTTTATTCCTTTTTGAAATATATCACAATATCATATTGCAGAGCAAAAGATTATTCTGCGTGATCTTTCAGGTACTCTGCGCGTCCTTCTTCGTAGAGGTTATTTCCCTCACTGTCAATGATGACTACAAGCGGCATGTCTTCCACATAAAGCTTGCGGAGTGCTTCTGCTCCGAGGTCTTCATAAGCAATAAGCTCTGCTTTTTTGATGCATTTTGCAAGAAGTGCTCCTGCACCGCCGATGCTCCGAAATATACGCCGTCATATTTTTTCATTGCATCCACGACTTCCGGAAGGCGGGCACCTTTTCCGATCATTCCTCTGGCGCCTACGGACATCATGGTCGGTGCATAGGCATCCATGCGGCCGCTGGTCGTAGGGCCTGCGGAACCGATGACTTCGCCTGGTTTTGCAGGAGTCGGACCTACATAGTAAATGGTAGCGTCTGTAGGGTCAAAAGGAATCTTTTCTCCTTTTGCAAGGGCCTCGCACATTCTCTTATGACCTGCGTCACGGGATGTATAAATGGTTCCTGTCAGTAAAACCTGGTCGCCTGCATGGAGAGTTCTTGCCAGCTCTCTTGTCAGAGGCAGTGTGATCTTTCTTCTTTCCATATTAAAGCACCTCCGTTTTATGACGTGTCACATGGCAGTTGATGTTAACTGCACATGGCATACCTGCGATATGAGTAGCATAGTCTCAATGTTCAGACCGATGGCTGTTGTCTTTCCGCCAAAGCCCTGGGGACCGATGCCAAGCTTGTTGATCTTCTCCAACATTTCTTTCTCAAGATCTGCATAGTAAGGATCCGGGTTCTCTGTATTCAGAGGACGCATCAGCGCTTTCTTTGCAAGAAGTGCACATTTGTCAAAAGTTCCTCCGATACCAACACCAACTACCATAGGCGGACATGGTTCGGCCCTGCCGTTTCTACAACTTCAAGAATGAAATCCTTGATTCCCTGAAGGCCTGCAGATGGTTTGAACATACGGATCTGGCTCATGTTCTCGCTTCCGAAGCCTTTTGGTCCTACTGTTACTTTCACCTGATCTCCGGGAACGATCTCTGTATAGATCATAGCCGGTGTATTGTCACCTGTGTTTCCACGGCGTACCGGATCCTTGACAACAGATTTTCTCAGGTAACCTTTGTCGTATCCGCGGCGTACACCTTCATTGACGGCATCATTTAAATCTCCGCCTGTAAAGTGGACATCCTGGCCAATTTCAAGGAATACGCATGCCATTCCGGTATCCTGACAGATCGGAACATTCTCACTGTCCGCAATATCAAAATTCTCGATAATGTTATCAAGGACACCTTTTGCGATCTCGCCGTCCTCGCAGGCGCGGCAGGTTTTGATAGCATCCTTCACATCTTCCGGGAGATGTTCATTGGCTTCGATACAGAGTTTTTCGATGACATCTGTAAGTCTGCTTACTTCGATTTCTCTCATAATAGACCCCTTTCGCTTATCTCATATGTTTTCTACTATAATAGCACATTTTCAGCGTTCGTGACGAGCATATTCAGGCAAAAGCATAGGAGATACTTCTCCTGTGTCGATTCCTGCGTTTTTCAATTCCTCTTCATATTTTTTGATATGATCCAGGTTCATGGTGCCAAGCTCTACCTCTTTGCATTTGGCAGCTGCTTTTTTACCTGCATTTCGTCCGAATACAATTACATCAAGAAGAGAGTTGCCCATCAGTCTGTTTCTTCCGTGGATTCCTCCTGCTGCCTCTCCTGCAACCAGAAGGTTCGGGATTTCTTTTGTAAAGCCGTCTCCGTTGATCTCAAGACCACCGTTCTGATAATGAAGGGTCGGATAGATCACGATCGGGACTTTTCTCATATCAATGCCGTAGTTCATGTACATACGGAACATGGCAGGGATTCTCTTTTCGATAGTTCCCTCACCTCCCAGGATCTCGATCATCGGAGTATCCAGCCATACACCCTTTCGTCCACCTGGAACTTCAACACCACGACCTTCCTCACACTCGCGGATAACACCGGAAGCATTTACGTCACGGGTTTCCAGCGGATGAATATAAGCTTCTCCGTTTGCATTTACAAGCTGTGCACCAACGGAACGAACCTTCTCTGTTACCAGAGCACCAAGAATCTGTGACGGATAGATCGCACCTGTTGGATGATACTGGATAGAATCCTGATAAAGAAGGGAAGCGCCTGCTCTGTATCCAAGCACAAGTCCGTCAGCAGTTGCTCCGTAGTGGTTGGATGTTGGGAATCCCTGGTAATGCATTCTTCCTGCACCACCGGTTGCAATTACAACTGTTTTTGCTCTTGCAACGGAATAATCTCCGGTTTCCATGTTAAGAAGGACTGCACCGGAAACCTGTCCTTTTTCATCCTTCAGAAGTTCTACAGCGGAGGTAAATTCCACTACCGGGATCTTAAGATTTAAGACCTCATCACGGATAGTACGCATGATCTCTGATCCGGAATAATCCTTTGCAGCATGCATTCTCTTTCTGGAGGTACCGCCGCCATGTGTAGTGACCATGGTTCCGTCTTCTGCTTTATCAAACTCAACACCAAGGTCGTTGAGCCATTTGATCGCATCCGGGGCTTCCATTACCAGTCTTTTTACAAGCTCCGGTTTTGCGGCAAAATGTCCGCCTCCAAAGCAGTCCAGATAATGCTGTACCGGGGAATCATTTTCTTTATCTGCTGCCTGGATCCCGCCTTCTGCCATCATGGTGTTGGCATCACCGATACGAAGCTTTGTGACGATCATAACGTTGGCACCTGCGTTGTGAGCCTCGATGGCACAGGAAGAACCTGCTCCGCCACCACCGATGATGAGTACATCTACATCATAATCGATTTTTGTAAGATCGATTTTTTCGTTGAGCAGACGGCTTTCTGAATGGAGCATTTTTGTCAGTTCCAGTGGTGCTTTCTGTCCCTTGTTCGGTCCTACCTTGATCTCTGCAAATGCATCCGGGTTATAATCCGGATGGAATTTTTTGAGAAGAGCATCTTTCTCATCTGCACTCAGACGTCTTGGCTCTGTTGCCATACGCTCCGCTCTTGTAGCCTCTACCTTTTTGATGGATTCCATCATATTTTCTGGATATGGTGCATACATGTTTTACGCCCTCCTACTTCTCGATTTCTCTGCTGTTGTAAAGTTCCTGCATCTCTGTGATCGGTTTCTGCATGATCTTCTCGATCATATCATCAAATTTGCCCTCGTGGATCTCTTCCACACGTTTCTCCAGATGTTCACTTTTCGGTGCGATATATTTACCGGTGAGACGTCTTGCCAGAAGACCTACCATCGGATGGGAAATTCCTGCCGGACATCTTACGGAACAGCAGCCGCAACTTACACAGTCAAAGGATTCTTCTGCACATTTCTCAAGCTCGCCTCTCTGTGCATATGCAATATACTGCATGACATTTAAGTCCTGTGTGCAGGCCTTTGTGCAGGCGTTGCATCCGATGCAGCTGTAGATCTCCGGATAGAGTTCCATCATTACCTGCTGGTTCGGCTTAAGATCTTCTATATTATAAAGTCTCTTGTCTGTAGGGAAGAACGGGATGCTTGCCACATACATTCCCTCCTGCACCTGTGTCTGACAGGCGAGACAGGTTTTCAGTTCATTCTGTCCCTTGATCCTGTAGATGGTCGCGCAGGCGCCGCAGAATCCGTGTCTGCAGCCGCATCCTCTTTTTAATGTATAACCGGCATATTCCATAGCTGTCATAATGGTCAGATCACCGGGAACGCTGTATTTTTTACCGAAAAAATATACGTTTACCATATTATTTTCCATGTTGGTGTCCTTTCTTTTATCCAAATCGTACGCCATGTGGAACAGCCATCTCACACGTGCCCGTCGCAACGCTCCTAAAATTGGCAGCTTAGCGAGATGGTTCCCATGGCTGTGTACTGTACCCCGCAGTGCCAGGCTCGATTCCGCTTCGCTTCATCTCGCTTGAGGGCATTCGCCTATACAGCCGCCGATAAAAACAGCTGCTTACATACAAGCATGACGCATCTGTTTTTATCAACGTCTGTGCACTGCTCATTGCTTATCAATACTCATTAGGTAATTCATCAACCTCATCACATCTAAATACCGGGCCATCTTTGCAGACGTATTTGTCTCCGATGTTGCAGCGGCCGCATTTTCCGACACCGCATTTCATACGAAGCTCCAGTGTGGTATATACCTGATCTCTGGAGAAGCCCAGCTCTTCCAGTCCTGCCAGAACGAATTTGATCATGATCGGCGGGCCACAGACCAGAGCGGTCTTATTGGTATCAAAGCCAATCTCCTTCAGATAATTCGGAACAAATCCCACATGACCGTCCCAGCCTTCCTGCTCGCGGTCAATGGTAAGATATACATTTACACCTTCTGTTTTCATCCATACTTCCTGGATTTCCTTAAGCTGCACCAGATCATCTGCGGAACGGGAACCATAGAGAATATCTACTGTTCCGTAATCCTCACGGTTATCCAGCACATAATTGATCACGGAACGAAGAGGTGCCAGACCGATTCCACCTGCGATAAACAGGAGATTTTTTCCCTTTAATTTATCTTCCACCGGAAAATGATTTCCGTATGGTCCGCGGACTGCGATCTCATCTCCAACCTGAAGGCTATGAAGATAATCGGTAAGGGATCCGCATTTTTTGATACTGAATTCCTGATAATCTTTTACAGTCGGAGAAGAAGTAATGGAAAACATACCTTCACTGACGCCTGGTGCACAGACCATGGCACACTGCCCTGGCATATGCTCGAAAAGCTTTCCACCCTCCGGAGCTTCCACACGGAAGGTTTTTACATCCGGTGTCTCCTGACGGATATCTGTGATCACGCCAACCTTGGGAATCAGCGTATCCAGTGTATAATTTTTATGACAGGTACATTCACTCATTCTTTTCACCTCCCTGTTTTTCAAAGGCCTTGATGACTTTTACGATATTTAAAGATTCCGGACATTTCTCCACGCAGCGGCCGCAGCCAACACAGGAGAACATACCGTCATTATTTAACGGATAATAAACAAGCTTATGCATAAATCTCTGACGGAATCTCTGCATCTGGCTGGTACGGTTGTTTCCGTGAGCCATCATGGTAAAATCAGAGTACATGCAGGAATCCCAGCAGCGGTAACGGTGAACACCGTGCCCTGTATCGTAATCCTTGATGTCATAGCACTGACAGGTCGGACATACGAAGGTACAGGTTCCACAGGCAAGGCACGGCTTGTACAGCTTCTCCCATACAGGAGAGTTGAAACGATCCATGTATTCTTCCTGCGCCCATCCTTCCAGTGAAAGATGTGAATATGGAAGAAGCTCGATAATATCACGGATCGCCTTCTTTTCCTCTTCTACCCTTGTCTCATCAGAATCTGCCAAGAGCTCCTTCACAGCTTCTGTCAAAGCATTTCCTTTTTCTGTGAGAGGCTTCCAGAAAAGCTCTCCCTCGATGATCCAGGCTGCAACATCTGCTTCCGGATCTGCAGCGTCAATGCCAAATACTTTACAGAAGCAGCTTTCCTCCGGTTCATGACAGGCAAGCGCTACAATAGTTCCATGTTCTCTTCTTGCCTGGTAAAAAGTATCCACCGGATCCCCAAGGAACACATTGTCGAGAACTTTCACGCCCTGTACATCACAGGCTCTCATTCCGAATACGACAAAATTCTGGTCTTTTAGTGCCTGAGGCTCAATGCTGATATTTTTCCCATCTTTTTTACAGATATAGAGATTTTCACTCTGCGGAAAGAAAGCATCCTTCGGTGATTTCACGGTTTTCAGTGTTTCAAGGGAAACTTCTGCATCCTCGCTCCATGCCTTGAAGTTCACCTGCTCACTTACCTTTACCGGTAAATATAATTCCTGGTCTGCGGCAATTTTCCGGAATAATGCCGGCAGATTTTCTACTGCGATCTTATACATACATTATCCCCTTTCTGCCACGATCCCTGGCTCTACATCCTCAAAGGTAAAGCTGGTAAGCGGACCCTTTGACTCCGCATCCTCGCCTGCCTGATACTCACCGTAAAACGCATCAATATCCTTGATAAACTTACGGTTAAACAGATGAAGGGGAATTCCCTGCGGGCAGACTCTGCTGCACTCGCCACAGTCCGTACATCTTCCGGCTACATGGAAGGCACGAATCACATGGAACATCTTTTCCTCAAAGGAATCCACATTTGCCTTCTGGGCGCTGTCGAACTTGTTGCTGTCAAAAACGCATTTGCGGCAGCTGCAGGCCGGACATACATTACGGCAGGCATTACAGCGGATACATTTACTCAGCTCGCTCTGCCAGAATGCAAATTTTTCTTCCGGACTCATTGCCTCGATCCGCTCAACTTCTGCGAAACGGTCAGCGTCCTTTGTCTCCTTTGACTCACCGATCAGTTCATCGTAAATTTTATGCTCTTTTCCTTTACATACATGGCAGCGTTCCAGCATGGCATCTTTGTATGCACAGGTTTTTTCTCCGTAAACAGTATCCACAGTCAATGTCTCAGCATCTCCGGTAATCTCTGCTCCGGAAATTCCCCGGATACCCTTGATCCCCATTTTGCGGATCTTTTCAATATCCAGCTTTCCTTTACAGCCAACACCTACGATATAGGCTTTTTCTCTGTCTACACGATGCTCTTTCAAAAGCTGGTTAAAGCTATATGTATCGCAGGGCTTCAGACAGACCATGGTTTTTCCTTCCAGCTTGGAAGCTTCGATCATATATTTGCTTAAATTGGCACCGCAGAATCCATCATAGACAAAATCCTCCAGAGATTCCGGTGTTTCAAAATAGGCTGGTTCCGGATTAAAGGCAAGATCTCCGGCTTTCCACCCAAGAACCCGGACTACCGTGCCATCTGCAAGCAGTTCTTTTGCACGTTTTATCAGCTCCTGCATCTTATATCCTCCAATCTCACGTTTTTACCAAGTGAATGGATCTTCTCAACAAACTCATTCATAGTCTGTGAAAATTTCACGCCTTCTGCGGCAGATACCCATTCCACACGTGTTCTTCCGTTTTCCACCCCAATATAATCCAGCATTGAAAACAGAAGTGTCATACGTCTTCTTGCATAATAGTTTCCGGTACTGTAATGGCAGTCTCCCGGATGGCATCCGCACATGATCACACCATCGGCTCCTTTTTCAAAGGCACGGAGGATGAACATGGGATTGACACGGCAGGAACATGGAACACGGATGATCTTTACATCCGCCGGATAGCTCAAACGGCTGCTTCCGGCAAGGTCTGCTCCGGCGTAGCTGCACCAGTTACAGCAGAATGCCACGATCTTTGGTCTGAATTCTTCCTTTGTTTCTATCGACATATTGCATCCACCTCCGCGATAATCTGTCTGTTGGAGAAGCCTGAAGGTCCATGGCTCCTGACGGGCAGGCTACTGTGCAGGCACCGCAGCCCTGGCAAAGTGCTGTATTGACAACCGCAACTCTTCTTGTCTCACGGATACCGTGATCGTTGACCTGTTTCTCCTCATAGGAAATCGCTCCGTAAGGACATACATTTGCACAGGTAGAGCATCCGTTACAGAGAAGCTCGTCGGATTTTGCCGTACATGGATTGGTTGTCAGCTTGTCCTTTGCAAGAAGTCCTATGGCCTTAACAGCCGCAGCTCCTGCCTGGGCAACTGTCTCCGGTATATCCTTTGGTCCCTGGCATACACCGGAAAGGAAAATTCCTGCTGTCGGTGATTCTACAGGACGAAGCTTTGCATGGGCTTCTGTAAGGAAATTGTTGGTGTCAATACTTGCAGTAAGCATAGTAGCAATCTTACGTACATCCGGATTCGGTTCAATGGCTGTTGCAAGAACTACCATATCTGCTTTCTTGAAGATCTGCTTATTATCAAGAAGGTCCGAGCCCTGAACAAGAAGTGTTCCATCCGGCTGCGGAATTACTTTTCCTACCTGACCTTTGATGTAGTTTACGTTATACTGCTCAACTGCTCTTCTGTAAAACTCATCGAAGTTTTTACCAGGTGTACGGACATCAATATAAAATACCGTCACATTGGTATCCGGATATTTATCACGGATCAGCATGGCATGCTTAGCTGTGTACATACAGCAGATCTTGGAACAGTATGGCTTTCCACGGTCATCGGAGCAACGGCTTCCAACACACTGGATAAATACGATCTCCTTCGGTGCTTTTCCATCGGAAAGGCGCTCAAGATGTCCTTTTGTAGGTCCTGCAGCATTCATGATACGCTCCAGCTCCAGAGATGTGATCACATCCTTGCTCTGGCTGTATGCGTATTCATCATATTTGTCAAGCTTGATGGTATCAAATCCGGTTGCCACCACGATTGCTCCGTATTTCTGTGTTACGATCTCATCCTGCTGATCGTAATCAATGGCTCCTGCCTGACATACTTTGGAGCAGACACCACATTTGCCTGTCTTAAATTTCAGGCAATGCTCTCTATCGATCACAGGAACATTTGGAATCGCCTGTGCAAACGGAGTATAAATAGCTGACCGGTTGTTCAGCCCTCTGTTGAACTCATTTGGAATCTTTTTGGAAGGACATTTTTCCTGGCAGACTCCACAGCCTGTACATTTGTCCATGTTGACACTTCGCGCTTTTTTGCGGATATCAACAGTAAAATCTCCTACAAAACCTGCAACTTTTTCTACTTCACTGTATGTATAGATATTGATCTTTTCGTGAGCTGCAGCCTCCACCATTTTTGGAGTAAGGATACATGCGGAGCAATCCAGAGTAGGGAAGGTTTTGTCAAGCTGTGACATTCTTCCGCCGATACTTGGTGTTTTTTCCACAATATCAACTTCATAGCCTGCATCGGCAATATCAAGAGCCGTCTGGATTCCGGCGATACCGCCTCCGATGATCAGGGCTCTCTTTGTAACCTGGCTTTCTCCCGGCTGAAGAGGAGCATTTAAATTGACTTTTGCTACTGCTGCTCTTGCAAGGATCACGGCCTTCTCCGTAGCCTCCTGCATATCCTTGTGGATCCAGGAACAGTGCTCACGGATATTTGCGATCTCCACCATATATGGATTCAGGCCGGCCTTTTCCGCTGCCTTACGGAAAGTTGCCTCATGCATACGCGGAGAACAGGAACAGACAACCACTCCTGTGAGATTTTTTTCACGGATGGCTTCCTGGATCCTGGACTGTCCTGCTTCGGAACACATATACTGATAATCTTCTGTATGGACAACTCCTGGCTCTTTTGCAATGATCTCCACAACCTTTTTCACGTCTACCGTAGCGGCAATATTACTTCCGCAATGACAGACAAATACACCGATTCTCTGCACTTTCTCACCTCCTGTATCTTCTGAACGCACTTACAAGCAGCTGCTGAGGAAGCTCCGGATCAAGAAGCTCCGGAATTTCATTTGGTGAAAGATAGTCTCCGCCTTTTTCCCGAACAACCAGCTGTCTTGCCCCGTCAATGATCTTCCGGGTTTTACGTCTCGCGGACAGCGCTCCACACAGGCAAAACAGGAAAGACATTTCCACAGGGATGCTGAATTTACAAGTGCTTCGATATTTTCATTGATCACGTAGGACACAAACTGATGAGGCTTGATATCCATCTCGTCAAAGGATGGGCAGGTAGCAGAGCATTTGCCACACTTCATACATTTCAGAGGATTGGTCCCGCTGATCTCCTTTATTTTTTCCGCAGCAGAATGGTTATCTCTCATTTTGCCACCTCCTCTTTGACGCCAAGGGCTTCTGCCAGAAGCTCTGTAAAATAGTAAACCGGCATTTTATTTCCGGAATTTTTATTCAGATTGTATTTGCAAAGCGGACAGGCAGTGATCAGCATATCTGCGCCAAAGCCTGCTGCGCTTTCTTCAATCTTTTCACACATATTCTGTGACATTTCTTTTTCTTTCAGGGATATATATCCTCCACAGCATTCATTTCTGTAAGGATAGATCACAGGCTCAGCGCCAAGGGCACGGATAAAATCCTCCATGATCCTTGGATTTTCCGGATCATCAAATGCCATGATCTTTCCAGGTCTCAGAAGCAGACATCCGTAATAGGCTCCGATCTTCTTTCCGGTAAAAGGATTTACTACTTTTTCTTTCAGTTTATCAAAACCGACTCTGTCCCGGAGAACTTCCAGATAATGGAGAACGGTTGTCTCTCCTTCATAGGGAGCTTCCAGCTGCATATAATTGTTGGCTCTGGTCCGGATATCTTCCACATTTTTCATATCATCATTGACACGCTTGATCACATGATGACAGGCTGAACAGATCGTCACCAGATCCTGGCCTTTTTCTTTTGCCTGGTTTAACGCACGGACGGAAGAAAGCTTTGTGGCGATCTCGTCTGTGCCAAGCGGATAAACACCACCACAACACTGCCAGTCCTCGATCTCCTCAAGCTCAAACCCAAGGGCTGCGGCACTGGCTCTGGCATACTCATCCAGATCTTTGGCCTTTGTTCTCAGGGTGCAACCCGGATAATAACTGTACTTCATACCTTTCATTATCCTTTCTTAGTCTAAAATCTGACGTTTATAGTAGATATTCTTGTTCATATATTGTCTTTTTTTTAACGATACATGAATAAAAAAATGAAATCTCAACTAACACTTATTTGAGTTTTTTATCAATTTGCACCCAAATAAAAGAGAAAAACACTCTTCCTCCGCAATTAAGAAGTGTATTAGCTCGATTTCCGAAATCATCATATCACGTTATTTCTGTTTCGACAAGGCTTTTTCGATATTTTTTTGTGTTTTTTTTAACGTACTTTTGAAAAGCCTTATCATTTACGATCCTGCTTCCATGATAATTTTCATTTTCGGGCATAAAAAGCTCCGGATCTCTCCGAAGCTTTTTTGCTCCTATCAGTAAATAATGATCGGATAACCTGCATCAATGGTGTTATAGATCAGTGCTGCCTGATCCTTAGGCAGATTGATGCAGCCGTGGCTTCCGTTGGTTTTATAACGGTTCCCGCCAAAGGATGACTGCCAGGACGCATCATGAAGTCCCTGTCCGTAGACAAAAGGCATCCAGTAATTAACCTTTACATCGTAACCATATTCATTGCTGGTAAGGTTAAAGGGACTCGCCTTGTAGGCGATCGGCCATGCACCACGATATGTTTCACGCCCCTTCACCGGCTTACCGCTGACAATATCTGTTTCCGTCACAAGGCATCCGTCCTTGTACAGCCACAAATGCTGTGCATCCAGACTGACCTCTATGTAACTGCCTGCCAGATCGTCTGTTCCGTTTCTCTGGTATCCTTTTTTGCTGTAAACAGGCTCTCTTGTTACAGCAGTACCACTTTTCAGGTCTTCCAGAAGCTGCGCATATTCTCCGTCCTGATCGATCCGGTATCCGTACTCATTTCCCTCAATGGTCACATCCGTTCCCGCAGATGTATGAAAGGTGCGGGGAACATAAATGGTATTGTATTTGTTGGCAAGCTCACTGATGTAGGCTTTAATGGCTTCTTCATCTAAAGTCAGCGTCTCCCCCTCAGCCTTCAGCCAGGATGTGATCGTATCGGAATCCAGAACAGCCGTTTCACTTCCGAATGTATAAGTTACTGTACTGCTGCGGTATTTCTTCAGCTGGCTGTTCAGGTCTGTAATCTTATTTTTCATATCCTCTGTTACAGTGACCGTCGGGCTTACATACACATGCTTGTTGATCGGTACTGTGATGGTATCCCCAAGCAGAGCCGTATCAAATGCTGCGTTCAGATTTGTGTCCACGGTAGTCTCCAGCTTATCCGGATCGATCTCCGTCCCCTGTACCTGTTTCACAAGGGTGAATTCTTTTTTCTCCTTATCGTACTGAATGGCTGCATCAACAGAAGCTTTTCTTTCTTCCGTACCGAAATTTGAAAGATCGAGAGCCTGCTTTTCCTGCTCCTCATCTTCCTCGATCTGACATTCCGGTTCTATATTTTCTTCCTTTGGAAAAAGCTTCCGGCTCTCTTCCCGCTGTTTCTGAATTTCTGTAAGCTTACTCAGAAGGGCTTCTTCATTGAGACTGTAGCCCAGCTCTTTCAAAGTAGTACTGTAAACTTCCTGATCATTTTCCTGAAAGGATACCGGACGATCTGCAAATTCCGCAGTGATCTTTTCTTCTGCCTGCTTTGCATCCAGTCCGGAAACATCCACTCCCCATATGGAAATCTTCCGTCCCAGCGTATTGTGATCTGCCAAGTATGTATAGACAAATAACCCTGCCACTGCCAGGATCGTTACGCCAATGCAGATCCCAAGTATGATCTTCAGTGTCTTTTTACTGATGGTTGATCTTTTCTCCATACCCTTATCCCTCGAGTCTTATGTAATATATGTTATGTTGTCACACTGGCTGTTATTATAATACAATAAATCCCATTTTCTGTAAAAATGACTTATCCCGGATCCTTCTGATCCGGTAAAAAAAGACAGACTGACGCCTCTGCGAAAATCTGTCTTTCTCATACGTTTCTTTATCTGTTTCTGGCAACAGTATTTCTCTCAGAATCTTCTGCTTCTTATTCCGGCATTACGATCTTGCCTGCAACGGCACAGGCTGCTGCTGTTTTCGGAGATGCCAGATAGATCTGAACCTTGGAAGTTCCCATACGTCCCAGGAAATTACGATTGTTGGTTGCCACGACCTTTTCACCGTCTGTCAGGATTCCGCCGGTCCTTCCGCAGCAAAGTCCGCAACCCGGATGTGTAATGATAGCCCCTGCTTCCGCAAGAGTATCCAGAATGCCAAGCTCAATAGCCTGACGGTAAATTTTGCGGCTGGCAGGAGTCACGATCAGCTTTACAAAGTCTGCAACCTTTTTGCCCTTCAGCACCTCTGCTGCCGCCATAAGATCCTCCAGACGTCCGTTGGTACAGGAACCGATGAATACCTGGTCGATGGTCTCACCCTGAAGCTCACTGACATCACGGATCTTGTCCACCTGAGACGGACATGCCATTACCGGCACAAAATCCTCTGCTTTATAACTTATGGTCTTCATGTAGACAGCATCCTCATCTCCCACAAGACTCTTCTGATAATCATCAAGCTCTACGTTGCAGTAAGCAGCTGTCTTCTCATCCGGTGTGAAAAGTGCACATTTCGCACGGCCTCAATTGCCATATTCGCCATAGTCATACGGCTTGCCACAGACATATTTTCAATGGTGCTTCCGCAAAATTCCAGAGCACGGTAAGTAGCTCCATCTGCACGAAGGTCACCGATCAGGCGGAGGATGATATCCTTGGACATGACATTCTCCGGAAGTTCTCCGTCGATCACAACCTTTATGGTTTCCGGAACCTTGATCCACATGGTTCCTGTTCCCAAGATGCTGGCCATCTCTGTGTAACCGATGCCGGAAGAAAACGCACCGACACATCCATAAGTCGTGGTATGGCTGTCTGTGCCAAATACAATATTACCGGGTTTAACATAACCTGCCTCAGTCATAAGCTGATGACAGATACCGTCACTTCTGTGTACGTTTTTCATGCCATATTTAGCTGCAAAAGCATCTCCCACATGGAAATGTCTGGTATCATCCTGCTGACTTGCCGGTACAAGATGGTCATAGATCAGAACAACCTTGTCCGAATCCCACAGCTTCTGAAAGCCCATCTCCTCAAATTTTTCCGCTACAAACGGAATAAAGATATCATGATCATCACTCTGTCCACATTGACCGTCACGATATCACCAGGTTTTACTGCCTTGCCTGTATTATGTCTGATAATTTTTTCAATGATCGTCTCGCCCATTATTTCTCTCCTCTCCGTTTTTTAGTCCAGGCCGTTCAGCTTACGCATGGCTTTTACCAGTCCGCCAGCCTGGATGATATCCATCAGATTCTCCGGAAGAGAAGCGATCGGGTACTGTTTTCCATTGTGCTCTACATGCTCATTCATTACTACCGTAACCTGATCTCCCTCTTTTACATTGTCATGAAGATCCGGCTGCTCAATAAGAAGAAGGCCGTTGTTAATGGAGTTGCGGAAAAAGATCCGGGCAAAAGATTTCGCAATGACACACTGCACACCCAGTGCCTTGATGATCTCCGGTGCCTGCTCTCTGGAGGATCCGCATCCGAAGTTCTTTCCTGCTACAATAATGTCGCCCTTTTGGATCTGTCCGGCCAGCTCCGGACGAAGGGGCTGAATCCGTACTGTTTCATATCGTCAATGGTTTTCAGTGCAAGGTACTCCGTCGGGATAATGATATCCGTATCAATATCATCACCAAGTACCCACACTTTTCCTGTAAATGCTTCCATATGTATATCTCCTGTTTATTCCGTTCCGTATCATCAGGCAAATGTTTTCTGTCTGCTCTGTTATAAGAACCCACGCCGAAACGGATCATCCTCTGATAATTTCTGAATATATTATTTAAATCTTTTCTGAAACTCTTATACTCTGTCAGCAGTTGCGATCTCACCTGCAACGGCAGATGCAGTAACTGTTGCCGCAGATCCCAGGTAAACCTTGGAGCTCGGATGCCCTGCACGTCCCTTGAAATTACGGGTTCCTGTGCTGATCAGAACCTCATTCTCGCCGATAACACCCTGGCAGCTTCCCCAGCATACACTGCAGTTCGGGTTCATAACAATAGCCCCTGCTTCCATGAAGATATCGATAAGCCCCTCCTTTAATGCCTGACGATAAATGGTCTGGCTTGCAGGAACAACCAGGAAACGAACTCCCTCTGCAACTTTTTTGCCTTTGATCACCTCTGCGCCTACACGGAGGTCTTCAATACGGCCGTTATTGCAGGAGCCAAGGAACGCTTCGTTGATCTTGATGCCGCAGGTTTCCTCAGCCGGAACCACATTGTCAACAAAGTCTGGCTTCGCTACAACCGGACGGACTTTTGAAAGATCAAAGGTATACTCTCTTGCGTAAACAGCATCCGGATCGCTATGATATACCGCTTTTGGCTCACGTCCATGCTCTTTCAGATATTCCAGAGCTTTATCATCAGCCTCAAAGATTCCTGTCTTCGCACCAGCCTCAACAGCCATGTTGCAAAGTGCCATACGGTCGCTGATGCTTAAGTTCTGGCGCCCTCACCGGTAAACTCCATTGCCTGATAGTTGCAGCCGTTTGCCCCGATCTCACCGATAATGGTAAGGATCAGATCTCTTGCGTAAACACCCTCAGGAAGCTTCCCTGTCAGGTTAAATTTTACGGTTTCCGGAACCATGACCCAGGATGTTCCGGTCACCATTCCGTAAAGGAAATCTGTGCATCCTACACCGGTACCGAAAGCACCAAGTGCTCCGTAGGAACAGGTATGGCTGTCAGCACCGAAGATCAGCTGTCCCGGACGGACATAATTCTCGATCATGATCTGGTGGCAGACACCCTTTCCTTCCCAGAAATCAATATTATTTTCTCTTGCAAAATCTCTCATCTTTTTCTGGGATGCCGCTGTTTTCGGGCTGTCAGACGGTACGTTATGGTCTACGATTAATACCAGCTTCTTTGTATCTGCAATATGAGGATTTTTTAATTTATTGTTGTACATATCAACAGTCAGATGTGTGGTTCCGTCATTGCTCATCAGATGATCCAGTGAAACCGTATAGATATCTCCGGGTTTTACACTGTCCACTCCAGCCGCTGCCGCGATGATTTTTTCTGCGATCGTCATTCCCATCTCTTATTCCTCCTCACGGTTCAGAGAAGCGATAAGGCCGCCCTGATTCAGTATATTCTGCATGTATTCCGGCAGTTTTGTGCAGGAATAAGTCTTACCATTGGCAACAGCAGTTCCCTCGGACATATGAAGCTCCAGGGTATCTCCTGTCTTCACAGCATCCGGGAGATCCTTACAGACAATTGCCGGAAGTCCGATGTTAATGGCATTACGGAAAAAAATACGAGCAAAAGATTTCGCAATAACTGCCTTTACTCCAAGTGCCTTAAGAACACCCGGTGCCTGCTCTCTGGAGGATCCGCATCCGAAGTTCTCTCCTCCAACTACAAAATCTCCCGGTTTAACCTTTTTGGAAAAATCCGGATCCAGTGATTCAAATGTGTGGTCCTTCATTTCATCCAAATTCGGCAGAAGCAGATACTGGGATGCAATGATCTGATCGGTATCAAGGTCATTATGAAATTTAAAAATCGTTCCCTTATCCATAAAACAAGTTCCTTTCTGATCGTTATCCATTTCCGGGTTAACATTCCTCTGTTACCCTTTTCGTCCTATATTCTAACACAAAACGTCATATAATTAAAATGTATATTTTTAATACTTAATATAACTTTAAGTTATAAAGTCATTTCCCTGTGATCAGCGCAAAATATCCCCACTCCCACAGAAGCTCTTCAAAACTGTTCTCAAGATATTCCCGGATATCGTCTTCCTCATATCCGGTCATTCTGGAGATCACTACCATATAATCCCGGAGTGTTTCGTAGGGAAGAGATCCCCGTCCATCTTTCTGCCACCGAAGAAAAACAGCCTGGCGGATGGTGGCATATTCCATACCGATCCACTGCATATGGACCAGGGCATCTTCCAAATCTCCCTCCGGTGTCAGAAGATCTGAATATACTTCGTTGGCAAGAAAGCTCCGGAGAAGGTCTTCATATACACGAAATTTCCGATAAAAATCCTCCCGGGCTTCCACCAGTTCCTCTTCCTCATATTCTTCGGACAATTCCTCCGCAAGTTCCATCACCGGCTCCAGATATTTCCGGTAAAGTCCCTCTTTCCGGTAATTTACAGCCAGGTCCTGCAAAAGTTCATTGCATTCGTCCATGGTATCCAGAACAGGCAGCTCTATTTCATTAATAGCATGTTCCAGTTGGCGAATCGTTTTCTCTGAAAAATAATCTTCCACAAGCTCTGTGGTAAGCGGCATGTTCCAGTGAAGTTCCTTCAGAACATAAAAACTTTCAAGAAGGATTTCCTCCGGTGTTTTTTCAGGATCCATTATAAGATCCATAACCTTCCGGCGCACAAGAAAAAGCGGCTGTTCCTTTTCTTTTGGAGTTTCCGGAAAAGCGATTCTTTTCTTCTCCTTCCAGATGTCCAGGACAGCCGGGCAACAGGGCATCATGGTCGCTTCCTTATGATCCTGAAATTCGTGGATCTCCCTTGGAAAAATCTGGCAGGTCTCTGAAAGCATCGAATCCCCATAAGCACTTACCAGATAGCACAGTCTGTTCTTTGCAAGAAAAGGACAGTCGTGCTCTTCCGTCATCTTCATGATCCGGCTGCCGTCCTTTTTCATGGTATAGGCCTGCAGGCAGCTTCTGTGTCCGGGCACCTCTGACGGCGGCTGGATGGTTTTCCAGTTTCTGTAGGTTTCATCATCTATGTTGATCTTCCATTCCCTGCAGCAGCTGATGGTGCATTTGTCTGCAATACAGGTAAATTCGTCGTAATAATCAGGTTTTAATAATTCCATGTTTCCTCCATATTCTTTATTTTCCAGCTCCAATGTCTCCTGTTTGCAAAATGGACATGAGTTGACCTGTTTTATTTTCCCCGTAAACACAGAAAAGCGGAATTCTATCCGCTTTTTCTGATATTCTGTGTATTCGTTTTTATTCTGCAGTCTCTCCCAGAAGCTGCCTGTGAACTTTCCGCCTTACAAACCAGAAACAGGTCACCTGCATGATGATCGTAAGGATCCAGGATGCCGGATAAGAAATAAACAGTACTTTCAGTGATCTGTGAGCCGGGAAAATTCCGAAAATCCACACAATTCGAAGGCCGACCGTTCCGATAATAGACAGGATCATCGGCACACCAGAGCGTCCCATTCCGCGCAGTGCTCCCGGAAACAGATCCATCTGTCCGCAAAGGAAATAGGTAACTGTGGTATAGACAAGAATCTCCATTCCGCATTGGATAACCTTAGGGTCTTCCGTATAGATCTTCAGAAGCTGCGGACCGAAAAAGTATGCACCACAGCCCATGGCAAAGGATACGACAAAGGACAGGATCATACAGTCAACAAGCACCCGGTCCATACGTTTCGGTTTTCGCACACCATAATTCTGACTGGTAAAGCTCATGCAGGCCTGGGTAACCGAATTCACGGACACATACAGAAATCCAAAAATATTATTGGCTGCTGTATATCCTGCCATAGCAATGGAACCAAAGGAGTTTACAGAAGACTGAAGAAGTACATTGGAAAAATTGATCACTGTACTCTGGATCCCGGCAGGCAGTCCCACCTGGAAGATCTGCTTCAGGTACTCTCCCTTTATGGACAGTTTTGAAAAACGCAGCTGATAGCTTCCCTCTGTCTGATACAGACACCGAAGGACAAGAATGCAGGAGATCAGCTGAGAGATCACCGTTCCGATTCCCACACCGGCCACGCTTAAATGACACACGATCACGAAAAACAGATTCAAAAGCGCATTGGCACAGCCGGAAATGATCAGAAAGACCAGCGGCCGCTTGGTATCTCCCACAGCACGCAGGATCGCCGCACCATAGTTATACAGCATAAAAAACGGCATTCCCAGGAAATAAATACGCATATAAAGAGTAGAAAGATCGATCACATCGTCCGGTGTATCCATCAGTTCCAGGCAGATTCTGGCAAAGATCACTCCCAGAACTGCATGATGATCCCGCTGATCAGAGCCAGCAGGATCGATGTATGTACTGTTTCTGACATTTCTTCATCCTTACCGGCAGCATAAAATCTGGCTGCCAGCACATTGGCACCAAGAGAAATCCCGATAAAAAGGTTGGTAAACACATTGATCAGTGCGGTAGTGGAGCCTACTGCCGCCAGCGCCTCACTTCCGCTGAAACGTCCCACTACCACGATATCCACTGCATTGAACATCAGCTGCAGGATACCGGACAGCATCAGCGGCAGTGAAAACGAAATCAGCTTGTCCATGATCGATCCATTACACATATCGATCTCATACTTGTTTTTTTCACGATTTCATCCCCCATGTTCATACTTACATAAGAATATTATAGCACCTTTCATCGGAAAGCTACAATGAAATATTTTTATGGAGAATATGCAGCGGCTGCATAAAATACGCAGCCGCACAGTAACGTGTGTTTATCATTTCACTATCTTTCCAGGAGTCCTGCATCACGAAGGTTTGCAAGAAGTGCATTAAAATCCTCCACAATATCATCTACCGTTGTTGCATTTCCAACAGCAGCTGCCGGGGTTACTGTTCCGGCAGGGCCGGTGGCTCCTGTTGCTCCTGTTGGACCTGCTGGACCCGTGGCTCCGATCGCACCAGCGGACCTGTTACCCCCGTCGTTCCCGCTGGACCCGTGGCTCCTGTTGCTCCTGTCGCTCCCGTTGCTCCCGTCGGACCTGTTACTCCTGCAGGACCGGTGGCTCCTGTTGCTCCCGTCGGACCGATGACTCCCGCTGGACCGTTGCTCCAGCCGGGCCCGTGGCTCCCGTATATCCCTGTATTCCCGGTTCCCCCTGCGGTCCCTGAGGACCCATAGGACCCGGAACTCCCGGACAGCCTCTGGGACCGGTTGGTCCTGTAGGTCCACAGGGCCTGGGCAGCCTCTTGTTCCACATCTGTCACATCCACAGGAACTATGATTTCCATAACAGGACATACAGGACAAATCCTCATGACTGTCCTGCTGCATTTCCATTTCCTTACGTTTTCGATGCCTGAACAGCATTCTTCGATCACCTCATAGGAAAATAACTTTCCCTACAGTATATGACAACAGCTTTTACCTGTGCATAGGATCCCCGCAAGCTTGTACCCTGCCAGGAAAAATATAATAAAGATATCTTTTCTTTTATACCAGACCATATTTTTCCCAGAAATATTTCTGGTCATACAATACTCCCGGATCTTCCGGCTTCAGTCCCTTCGCTTTCTTATGAAAAAGAATGCCTGCTCCGGACATCCCATCTTATCATAACAAACGCAAAGCTGCATATATGGCACAAATCCATGACACTCAGCCATAAAAAATCCACATTTTTTCTTATCTGACGGCACAGTAAGCGCCTGCCCATACCAATAGCCAGCCTGTCTGGGAAGCTCTCTTTCCAGAAAAATCTTTCCGACCTCACAACAGATTTCCGCCCTCGGCACATCCATAGTCAGACTGTACAGAAAAGCTTCCAGTGCGTACTTTTTTTCTCCCATTTTCCGGTAGCACTGTCCAAGTACAAAACAGGCATCGATCTTATTTTCCAGCCATCCGGATGATTTTCAGGAACTCCACCAACACAGCCTCTGTCTCCGGATAACGCTGATGATAATACAGTTCTCTCCCATAATAAAGCTGATGTCTGGGTTCCAGCGTTTCTCCTCCTGCCAGCATTTTTTCATAAATGCGAAGATTACGGTCCGGATCACCTTTTCCACATTTCCGGTGCCGGATCACCACATCTGAATAAATGATATTTCCCTCCGGAATCACAGTTTCATGAACTGCCCCATTCCATCTGAAATTTCTGGATGTTTTCATTATCCGCTCCCGAAAATATGAAAATGTTGTTCTCCCGCTCTGGTCAAACCCTGCCGCATATTCCATCATTACAACATCTGTTCCGGGATCCAGAGTTTCTTTAAGACTCTTCAGTTTTTCCAGATTTTCTTCATCCAGGACATCATCCGCATCCAGCCACATCCAGTAATCGGTGCGGACTTTTCCAGAAGAAAATTACGCGGAGCAGAAAAATCATCACACCAAGGAAAATCAAACACCTGCGACGTATACTGCTCCGCGATCTCTTTTGTTCTGTCTGAAGAACCGGTATCTGCGATCAGGATCGCATCCATCACCTGAGAAACCGGCTTCAAGATCCTATCAAGAACTGCTTCTTCATTTTTTACGATCATACATAGACTGAGGGAAATCATATTTCAGGATCCTTCGGATTTTTATAATATTTATGCCGTTCCCGTCAGTCCTATGCCTTCTGTCAGTGTACAGCTTCTACTTTCGGATAAAGCTGAACTCATCCTCATATCACCAACTGTGGTATATCCTCTATATGTTCTGCAAGACGATCTGCTCCGTTCAGCTCCCCGCTCTCACCATATCCATACAGGCATCCTATAAATGGGCTTTTGCAGGCTCTGGCACATTCCAGATCCTGCCTCCTGTCTCCGACCACCAGATAAGGGCCTGTATATTCCCGGATGATTTCCTGCACAATTTCTGTCTTTGGACGGAATCCATACGATTCGCAGTCATAAAAATGATCGAACCATCGTTCCATCCCAAATTCCTTCCAGTGCGCCTCACGATAGGAAGCTTTACAGTTACTTAAGATCACAAGATGATATCCCCGGTTCTTCAAGGCTGTAAGCATCTCCTCTGCTCCCGGATACCACACTGCCTTATGCTTCCTGATCTGTCTGACCATCAGTTCTCCTACCATCCTGCTCGCCTGCTCTTTATAGCTCTGATCCAGCTCCGGCAAAAATGTATTCCACATCTCCTTACTGTTAAATCCCAGCCAGCCGGCAATTTCCGCCGAGCCTATCTCCCGTTCTTCTGCAGCCTTCTGTTCTGTCAGCCACTGATAGGTTTCACGAAATGCCGGTTCATAGATTCCAATGGTATGATGGATCGTTCCATCATAATCGAATATGATCGTTTTTGTCATCATTTATTTTCCTATCTATTAGAGCTGCTTCATCAGATTGACCATCTCGATCGCAGATAACGCACAGTCATAGCCTTTATTTCCCGCTTTGCTTCCTGCACGCGCAATAGCCTGCTCTATATTCTCAGTCGTGATCACTCCGAATAAGACCGGGATCCCTGTTGCAAGTTCAACCTGTGCGATTCCCTTGGCAGATTCATTGCACACCAGATCATAATGTGAAGTATCTCCACGAATGACAGCTCCCACGCAGATAACTGCATCATATTTTCCTGACTGTGCCATTTTCTGTGCTGTAAGCGGAATCTCAAATGCTCCCGGCACCCATGCTGCAGTAATATTCTCTTCTTCTACTCCATGTCTTACCAGTCCGTCGACTGCCCCTCCCAATAATTTATTCACAATGATCTCATTGAATCTCGCTGCCACGATACCAACCTTCATTCCCTCCGGTGCTACTACTTTTCCTTCTACTAAATTGATCTGTCTCATTTTTTCTTCCTCCTGCTATTTGCTGTTTTTTATAAATTTATTTCTTTAAAAATATGACCCATCTTTTCCTGCTTCGTTTTCATATACTTCCGGTCATACTTTTGTACCGGAATCTCCAATGGTACTCTCTCATTGATCTTCAGCCCGAATTCGCCAAGCCCATAGACTTTATCCGGGTTATTGGTCAGTAATCTTAATGATTTCACACCAAGGTCTGACAGTATCTGCGCCCCAACCCAGTACTCTCTGAGATCCGGTGCAAACCCTAACTTCACATTAGCCTCCACGGTATCGTATCCCTGTTCCTGAAGCGCATAGGCTTTGATCTTATTGATCAGTCCGATCCCTCTGCCTTCCTGTCTCATATACAGAATGATCCCTCTGCCTTCCGCCTCTACCTGGCGCATCGCTGTCTGCAGCTGCAGGCCGCAGTCACATCTGAGCGATCCGAATGCATCTCCTGTCAGGCACTCCGAATGTACACGGCAAAGCACATCCTCACCATCTCCTAGATCACCTTTTACCAGTGCCAGATGATGCTCTCCTGTAATGTCATTGATATAGCCATACATTTTAAAATCACCGTACTGCGTTGGGAGGTTTGCAGCTGCTTCCTCCTTTACATGCTTTTCATGTATTCTTATATAATCCTGCAGATCACGAATCGTAATAAATGTAAGGTTATGCTCTTTTGCCATTTCCCATAGCTGTGATGTACGCATCATAGTGCCATCTTCTTTCATAACTTCACAGCACACGCCGCATTCTTTCAGTCCGGCAAGTCTCATAAGATCTGTTGTTGCCTCCGTATGGCCATTTCGTACCAGAACCCCGCCTTTTCTGGAAATAAGCGGAAATACATGTCCCGGTCTTCTGAAATCCTCCGGTTTTGACTGATCATCCACACACTTCATAATGGTATAGGAGCGTTCTGCCGCAGAGATACCGGTGGTTGTATCTGCGTGATCCACTGCCACGGTAAAT
>ENA-OQCS01000366-OQCS01000366.1-human-gut-metagenome-genome-assembly--contig:-NODE-366-length-25033-cov-2.474103_pt1 | contig 25033 bp, 31 predicted proteins | sample MGYA00242757_ERZ504575 | MGnify/ENA primary metagenome ERZ504575 (study PRJEB26092, sample SAMD00036297) | human gut metagenome | host: Homo sapiens | study: EMG produced TPA metagenomics assembly of... | reverse complement strand
TGAAGAGCACCCATCAACTGGCTGTAGCTCATACCATCGAGGCGAGCAGCAGCGTTGATACGCTGGATCCACAATGCGCGGAATGTGCGCTTCTTGTTACGACGATCGCGATAAGCGTAGGTAAGACCCTTCTCCCAAGTGTTCTTAGCTACTGTCCATACATTCTTGCGAGCTCCATAGTAACCCTTAGTGAGCTTCAAGATTTTTGTTCTCTTTGCTTTAGATGCAACGTGATTTACTGATCTTGGCATAATTTTTTTGCTTTAAAAGTTCGACTAAAAAGTTAATAATTAACGAAGGCAGAGCAAGTCGCGAACCTGCTTCAAGTTTGAACGGTCTACGAGAGTCTCGCCGAGGAGATTTCTCTTCTGCTTCTTTGTCTTCTTAGTCAAGATGTGACTGTGAAAAGCGTGATGACGCTTAATCTTACCTGTACCGGTGAAACGGAATCTCTTCTTTGCGCCGGAATTAGTCTTTACTTTTGGCATTTTTACTTTTAATTTTAAATTGTTATTTATTATAGCGATGGCAACGCATATACCAGGGCGTTACGCATCTTTTTTTTCTTAATACGGACGAGCGATGGAATCGCTCGGGACGGGGGTGAGAGGGGAACTAGGCCTCCTCTGAACTCTCTGCGAGTTTCTTCAGGCATCGCCGCCTTTGGCATTGGCGAGCAAGCCATTCTTCTCGGCATTGGCAGCGCGCTCTGCATCAGCAATAGCCTTAGCTTCAGCCTCTCGCTTCTCACGGTCCATCTTCTGCTGGCTCTTCTTAGCTGTACCGGCCTTCTTAGGACTCATGTAGAGGAACATCTTCTTACCTTCGAGCTTTGGCATCTGCTCTACCTTACCGCATTCCTCCAAATCATTGGCGAAACGGAGAAGGAGAACCTCACCCTGCTCCTTGAAGAGAATAGAACGACCACGGAAGAATACGTATGCACGTACCTTGTTACCCTCGTTGAGGAACTCTTTAGCGTGCTTGAGCTTGACTGATAGTCGTGCTCATCGGTCTGAGGTCCGAAACGGATCTCCTTGGTCTCCACCTTCACCTGCTTCTGCTTCATTTCCTTAGCATGTTTCTTCTGCTGGTAAAGGAACTTAGAATAGTCAACAATACGGCAAACTGGTGGTTGGGCATTAGGAGATATCTCGACCAGGTCAAGCTCTTGCTGACGTGCCAAGTCCAACGCTTTACGTGTAGGCATCACTTCAGCTCCGCCTTCACTTACTACTCTCACTTCACGTACGCGTATCTGTTCGTTTACGCGGTACTGATTTTTCATTTTGTCATTTTTCATTAACTATTCGATATATTCAACGTTTTTTGATTAAACGGCTGCAAAGTTACGCATTTTCCGTGAAACCACCAAATTTTCAGCGGGTTATTTTAAAAAAAATCCGCAGATTTCCAAAGAAACCTGCGGATTTATATCTTATTTTTACTCTTCAGCTGCCTTCAGCTGCTCTGCAACCTCGGCGTTGATGCGCTGAGCAAACTCTTCCATGCTCATGGTAGCCTGCTCGCCACCACCCTGCTTACGCATGAAACGAGGCCCTCGGCACTCTCCTTCTCACCTACGATAACCATGTAAGGCACACGCTTCAACTCGTTGTCGCGAATCTTGCGGCCAATCTTCTCGTTACGGTCATCAACCAAGGCACGAACACCCTGCTTGTCGAAGTACTGACGTACCTTCTGAGCATAGTCGTTGAACTTCTCTGAGATAGGAAGAATAGCAACCTGGTCTGGAGTCAACCACAATGGGAAGTGACCGGCTGTGTGCTCGATGAGAACGGCTGTGAAACGCTCCAGTGAACCGAATGGTGCACGGTGAATCATCACAGGAGTCTTCTTTGAGTTATCCTCCGCTGTATATTCCAGCTTGAAGCGCTCTGGCAAGTTGTAATCCACCTGGATGGTACCCAACTGCCAGCGACGACCGATGGCATCCTTTACCATGAAGTCGAGCTTAGGACCATAGAAGCAGCCTCGCCAACCTCCTCGCGTGTCTCAAGGCCCTTCTCCTTGCAAGCCTCGCGGATAGCGTTCTCGCTCTCTGCCCAAATCTCCTCAGAACCGATGTACTTCTCGGTATCCTTAGGATCGTGGAGAGAAATCTGTGCCTCGTAGTTCTCGAAACCGAAGATCTTGAATACCTTCAGGATTACATCGATTACGTTCTCGAACTCAGACTTTACCTGATCTGAACGAACGAAGATGTGAGCATCATCCTGAGTAAATGTACGAACACGGGTCAGACCGTGGAGCTCACCGCTCTTCTCATAACGGAACACGGTACCGAACTCGGCGATACGCAAAGGAAGATCCTTGTAAGAACGAGGCTTACGGGCGTAGACTCGCAGTGGTGAGGACAGTTCATTGGCTTGAGCATATACTCCTCATCCTCCTCCGGAGTCTGGATAGCTGGAATGCATCCTTGCCATAGTGAGCATAGTGACCAGATGTAACATAGAGCTCTTGCCGCCGATACCAGGACAGATAACCTCCTGATAGTTATAAGGCTTCAGGAGCGAACGAAGCAGCTCCTGCAAGCGGAGGCGGAGCTGTGTGCCCTTTGGCAACCAGATAGGAAGACCCTTACCTACACGCTCAGAGAACATGAAGAGTTCCATCTCCTTACCGATCTTACGGTGGTCGCGCTTCTTAGCCTCTTCGAGAACAACCAGGTACTCATCGAGCATCTTCTTCTTAGGGAAGCTGATACCATAGATACGGGTCATCTGCTCGCGCTTGGCATCACCGCGCCAGAAAGCACCAGCCACACTTGTAATCTTCACAGCCTTGATAAGACCAGTGTTCAGCAAGTGAGGACCACGGCAAAGGTCGGTGAAATTGCCCTGGGTATATGTGGTGATGGTACCATCCTCCAAGTCCTGCTCAATGTGCTCGCACTTGTAGGTCTGACCATCTGCCTTGAACTCAGCGAGCGCATCAGCCTTAGCAATCTCCTTGCGAACCACAGGCTCGTTCTTCTTGGCGAGCTCCATCATCTTAGCCTCGATCTTAGCGAAATCATTCTCTGAGATCACCTGACCCTCAGCAGGCATCACGTCGTAGAAGAAACCGCTCTCTACAGCTGGACCGAAACCAAACTGGATGCCTGGATAAAGCTCCTGAAGAGCCTCTGCGAGCAAGTGGCTGAAGTATGCCAGAAGGTATGCTTGCCCTGCTCATCCTCAAACTTGTAAAGTTCTACACTTGCGTCCTCATTGATAGGACGATCCAACTCTACTGTCTCACCATTGACACCGCAAGATACAACGTTGCGAGCGAGAGCCGGTGAGATGCTCTCGGCGATTTGTAAGCCAGTAACGCCCTGCTCGTACTCACGAACAGATCCGTCTGGGAATGTGATTTTTACCATAACAACTTAGTATTTTTATTAAATCGTGTGCAAAAGTACTATTTCTTTTTGTAACAAGCGAATAAAAAATGCATTTATTTTGCTAAACTTTGCTAATACCTAATTTATATAAGGGGATTTTCGGGGGTGAAAACGGTGACATATTGAAGTCTTCATCTGCTTTCTGAGCGATAATCCATAACACTTTGCAAAAAGGAAGTGCTTTTTTAGCCGATAAGTTTTGGAAAAACAAATATTTTCCGTATCTTTGCAGCCGACAAAGTGACAAAATGTAAAGAAACAAAGAAAATGGCAACACCAAAGATTCTCATCATTTACACGGGAGGTACCATCGGCATGGGAAAAGACCCGGTGACAGGCGTGCTGGAACCGCTCGACTTCAACCATCTCGTCTCATCCATGCCCGAGTTCAAACTCATCCAGGCAGAAATCGACGTGCGAAAATTCGACCCACCCATCGACTCCAGCGACATGGACCCGATGAGATGGGCAAAAATCGTGAGCATGATAGCCAACAACTATAATGACTACGACGGATTCGTGATCCTGCACGGCACGGATACGATGGCATACACCTCATCGGCCCTGAGCTTCATGCTTGAGAACCTGACCAAACCGGTGATCCTGACCGGTAGCCAGCTCCTATCGGCGAACTGCGTACCGACGGCAAGGAGAATCTGATGACAGCCATCGAGATAGCATCGGCAAAGGACGAGAACGGCAGACCGATGGTGCCGGAGGTATGCATCTTCTTCAACGGCAAGCTGATCAGAGGCAACCGCGCCATCAAGATCAATGCCGAGGGATTCCACGCCTTCGAATCGTTCAACTATCCGCATCTCTGCGATGTGGGCATCAATTTCCAGTATCACAAGCACCACATCCTCACTCCGGATTACGACAAGCCGATGATACCCACCTGAGACTCGACGAACGTAGAGTTGTGTTCAGTCTCTTTCCGGCATTCAGGACAACATCGTGCGCCACGTGATGGAATCGCCGGATCTGCGAGGCATCGTGATGCGTACCTTCGGTTCGGGAAACGCCCCTCATACTCCATGGATTATGCGACTGCTGGACGAAGCTGCCCACCGAGGCGTGAACATCGTGAACATCAGCCAGTGCCTGACAGGTAGCGTGGAGATGGAGAGATACGGCGCCGGATTCCAGTTGAAGACTGCTCACGTAATCAGCGGCCACGACTCTACGGTAGAGGCGATGGTAACGAAGATGATGTATCTGCAAGGCAGATTTGATGACAATCGCAAGGTAAGGGAGATGCTGAAGCAATCGCTTGCAGGAGAGATTACGGCATAAGATGTGTAAAATTTAATTCTTTTACTCAGGAGCACTTACCTCTTCGGAAGGTAGGTGCTCTTTTTCAATAAGTTACGAGAAAAGCGCATATTTTTGCAGATAATATTCGGTTTTAATTAAAAAAGTTTAATTCATAGACGTTTTTGGGACAAAAAAATCATCGTACCGATTTTTTCTTATCTTTGCAGCATGAAAAGTAGTTATCTTGAGCAAGAAAGCAAAATTTGTTGCAATCGATTGCACATTCCCAGCCGTAAGAAACATAGATAAAATACGAAGTTTAATAAATCAACAAAAACCTTTTTAATTATGCAGAGTAAAGCAAAGAAGTATGGTGAGTATGTAGAGATTACAGCTCCTGTAGAAAGAACAACATCAGAAGAGTATCCAACTTTATTGGGCGGAGAAATCTGGTACAACTAGAATTCAAGCAAAAAAGTATTATCGGAAAGCCAAACTCCAGGAAATCTCCCAGAAAAGCTAGGATCCAATAATAGAAAAGAAACAAGAATTTTGGTTCAATCAATCATCTGGTACAGCTATCCTGGATAGCATGTACATCAAGAATCCTTTAAGAGTGAAATCAAGGAAGCGCCAAGATCTAGTCCTTGCAGGTTTGTTATCTCGCAGCTAGATAAGTTTCTACGATTTCTAAACCTCTACTCTTAACAAAACAATATAGGCTCAATCCTCGACTGAAGAATCGGAGATTGAGCCTTTATCGTATCTATATCCGTGGGATTAGTGCTTGCCGCAGCAGCCATCCTCGCCGTGATGATGCTCGTGCTTGATGCCACCCTCTACGGCCTGATGCTGGTCGCGGAGCAGATCGTTCACGGTCTTCACTGGGTTGAATGTGCCGAGAGGAACCTCTACGAATACGGTATTCCAGTCGCTCATCGCACCATTCCAGAGACCTGGCAACTCCAAGGCCTTCAAGTCCTTACCGTTCTTGCTCTTGCTTGAGATGAAACCGGTAGATGGATCTACGAACTTAGGAAGATCGAAGGCATTGCCTGGTAATCCTTGGTTGCACAGACGAGATCTACTGGGTTGAAGTGAGTACCCTCGGTAAACATCTTCATATACTCCTCGTTGTTCTTATCAATCTGTGAGCTCTCCAGAATCTGAAGACTTACAGTGCCATCCTGGTTATAGGTAAGGAATGGACCACCACCAGGCTCGCCTACGTTCTTAACGACACCGCAGACACGCATAGGACGGTTCAACTTCTTGCGCAGATAGATAACCAGTTCGGCATCCTCCAGCTCCTTGATATCAGCCTTGCGGCAGCAGAGGTCGCGCTGAACGAAGCGGATAATCTCCTCCAGCTTCTCGTGGGTGTACTGTCCGGAATCCAATACCTTCAAGTAATCGAATGCCTGCTTCTGCAAAGTAACCAATACACCTGCAATCACCTGCTTCCAGGTAACAGTCTCTGCCTTCAGGCGATCAGGAACCACATTATCGATGTTCTTGATGAATACTACATCAGCATCAATCTCATTGAGGTTCTCGATGAGAGCGCCATGACCGCCTGGACGGAACAGCAAAGATCCATCCTCGTTGCGGAATGGAGTATTATCCGGATTGGCAGCGATGGTATCTGTGCTAGGCTTCTGCTCTGAGAAAGAGATATTGTACTTGATGCCGTAGCGCTGTGCATACTTATCTGCCTTCTCAGCTACCATCTGCTTGAAGAATTCCAGGTGGTCGTGAGAAACGGTGAAGTGAACGTTTGCCTCGCCGTTGCTGCTTGCATAGAGCGCAGCCTCTACCAGGTGCTCCTCCATCGGAGTGCGAACCTCATCCTCATACTCGTGGAACTGGAGCAATCCCTTAGGCAACTGACCATAGTTCAATCCCTCTGGCTTGAGGAGATTAGCCACGACAGCCTTATAATCGCCCTTCTTGATGAGGCACATGATGCCCTTCTCGTTGTTTACATGACACTTATCGCAGAGTGCCTTGCGGAAAGCAAACTTCTTGATATTCTCGAAGAATTGTTTTTCAAAGTCAGTAGTAGGAACATCGTATGGAGCATCCAGGAACGCAAACATATTCTTGAACATACGGCTAGCCGCACCTGAAGCAGGTACGAACTTCACAATCTTGTGACCCTCAGCCTTGTAGTTGTTCCACGCTTTCTCGTAGTCCTCTACTTCCTGAGCTGTAGGAGCCATGATACCCTTACCGATGGCAGCCGCACCCTCGAGCTTGAGGAATGGGAAGCCATTCTTGATTTGTTCCAACTGGTGTTCAATCTGCTGCTCGGAGATGCCGCGAGCAGCGATTTGGTTTAGATCTTGCTGATTCATAATACCATATTTATGTTAAATTTACACTATATGTGCTACAAAGATAATAGTTTTTTCTGATAATCAGAAATATTTCCGCTTTTTTTTTGTACCTTTGCATTGAAAATTTAACAAAGTACGCGTTTTTTAACGCTGAAACGCCAGTGTTTGTCAAATTTAAAATGGAATATTGCGACATGGTTAGTAAATTATCAAAGGAGCACGACCGAAGGTCGGGGCTATCACATTACCTCTATGGGGTATCTAACTTGTTCATCAGCGGAACCGGTATAGGCGGATTATCTCCTATGATTACCGGAGACGAGATGGGAGTAAATAATATACTCTGCCTTGTACTTGGAGCTATAGCAGCTTTTGTATTTGCGTATAGTGCAAACAGAGTTATGAAGTATAACGATAAATAAGAAACAATATGGAACTATATACTATATTTATGGGGCTAGGAGCTTGATAGGAACCTGCTTCGCCATCTGGCTTAACACAAAATCAGGTCAGAAATGGATAGACGAGTTATAACAACTCAATAATATATAATCAACGGGAGGGAACGACAATGAACGAAACACCTTTTAAATTCACATCCGAAGAAAAGGAACAGACACTCCAAATCCTGGAGCGCCTGAGAACCGCCGTGGGCGACACATTCAAGCCTGGCGATGAGCAGCATCTGCGTGAAGACATACAGCATGCCTTCATCAACCACCAGATCAAGCGCAACGTCTTCGGCATGAACCCTATACTCGCAGCCCTGCAGACAGCAGAAATCGCAGTGAACGAAATCGGTCTGAAAAGAGACGGCATCATCGCCATCCTGATGCAGACCAGCGTCATCGACGGCTATCAGACCATCGAAGACATCCAGAAGAAATACGGCGACAGCGTGGCGCATATCATCAGCGGACTGCTCCGCATTCACGATCTCTACAAGCGCAACCCGATCATCGAGAGCGAGAACTTCCGCAACCTGCTCATCTCCTTCTCAGAAGACATGCGCGTAATCCTCATCATGATAGCCGACCGCGTGAACGTGATGCGACAGATACGTGATACCGACCAGAAGGAGGCAAAGCACGAGGTGAGCGAGGAAGCCAGCTACCTCTATGCCCCACTCGCCCACAAGCTGGGTCTCTACAAGCTGAAGAGCGAATTGGAAGACCTGAGCCTGAAGTATCTGGAGCACGATGCCTACTATATGATCAAGGAGAAGCTGAATGCCACCAAGGCTTCGCGTGATGCCTATATCGCCCGATTCATCCAGCCTATTAAGGAGAAGCTGGATGCTGCCGGACTGAATATCACATGAAGGAAGAACCAAGAGCATCCACTCCATCTGGCAGAAGATGAAGAAGCAGAAGTGCGCCTTCGAAGGTGTATATGACCTCTTTGCCATCCGAATCATCATCGACGCACCTAGAGAGAAGGAATATATGCAGTGCTGGCAGACCTTCGCCTGATTACAGATATGTATCAGCCGAACCCAAAGCGTATGCGCGACTGGCTCAGCGTGCCTAAGAGCAACGGATACGAGAGTCTGCACACCACCGTACTGGACCGGAGAAGAAATGGGTAGAAGTCCAGATCAGAACCGAAAGAATGGACGATATCGCCGAACACGGACTGGCTGCACACTGGCGATACAAGGGCATCAAGCAGGGAGAAGGAGGCATTGACGAATGGCTTGCCAACATCCGTGCCGCCCTGGAAAACAACGACGACCTGCAGCTGATGGACCAGTTTACCACCGACCTGAAGGAAGACGAGGTATATGTGTTCACCCCTAAGGGCGACCTGCTGAACTTCCCGAAAGGAGCACGGTGCTCGACTTCGCCTACTACATCCACTCTCGCATCGGCAACACCTGCGTGGGCGGAAAGATCAACGGCAAGGCGGTAACCTTCCGACAGGAACTGCACTCGGGCGACCAGGTGGAAATCATCACCCAGAGCAACCAGAAGCCTAGAAGAGAATGGCTCAACATCGTGCAGACATCCAAGGCAAAGGCAAAGATCCGACTCGCCCTGAAGGAAACACAGAAGAAGGACGGACTCTATGCCAAGGAACTGCTGGAGCGCCGATTCAAGAACCGCAAGATAGAGATTGACGAGAGCACCATGGCGCGCATCATCAAGAAGATGGGATACAAGGAGAACTCTGATTTCTACAAGGATGTGGCGGAAGAGAAACTCGACGTGAACACCGTGGTGGAGAAATACATCGAGGAGCGCGACCACGATCTCAACCTCAGCAACACCAACAAGCCTGCCGAAAGTGCCGAGAACTTCGAGTTCGAGAACCCTACCGAGGAACTGCTGAAGCAGAGCGACGACGTACTGGTGATTGACGAGCACCTGAAGGGCATCGACTTCGAGCTCTCCCACTGCTGCCACCCTATCTACGGCGACCCTATCTTCGGATTCGTAACCATCAGCAAGGGCATCAAGATCCACCGCATCGACTGTCCTAACGCCAAGGAGCTGCGCCGCCGTTTCGGTATCGCATCGTAAAGGCGAAATGGAGCGGAAGTACATCGAAGTATGCCATCACCCTGAGAATCATCGGAAATGATGATATCGGCATCGTGAGCAACATCACCAACATCATCTCGAAAGAGGATAAGCTCGTGATGAGAGGCATCAACATCTCATCCAAGGACGGCCTGTTCTCGGGCAATGTTACGGTAATGATTGATGATGCCGGCAAGACGGATGCACTCATCAAGAAACTGAGCGCCGTAAAAGGCGTAAAGCAGGTTACGAGAATATAAATTGGTTTAAAGAAAATATAAAACCAATCGTATTGGAAAGCATAAAAATCAATGTTACAAAAAAATCCCGCAGAATTTTGCTCTGCGGGATTTTTATTATTATTTCATCTTGTTCAAGCACTTATTTCGCCTTATTCAATCGCTTGATTACCGAGTAGGCATCATACAAGCCCAGCTCTCCAGCCTTCGAGAGATCCTGGATACCAGCCTGCTTGTTGCCACTCTTGGCACGTGCGATACCTCTATTATAATATGCCTCAGCCAGACGGTTGTCTATCTTCAGCGCAATGGTATAATCATCTATCGCCTTGGAAAGCTCGTTTCTTCCGGCATGCAGATTACCTCTGTTATAATAGATGTAGGCATTGTTGCTGTTCAGGCGGATGGCATCGCTGAAATCAGCCTCGGCAGAATGGATATTCACCACTCCCTTGCCCTGAGCCTTGTTGAACTCATCCATCTCAGCCTGACAGACGGCACGCTGCCAGTAAGCCAGTGCATTCTTATCATCCAGCGAGAGATAATAGGTGAAATCGCTGATGGCAGCCTCGAAATCGCGCAATACGCTATGAGCGATGGCACGACGCATCAATATCGCCTTCTTCTGCTCAATATCCTTCGCCACACTCAGTCTGCCGAAAGCTTATCGATGAGAGAGAAGATCTTCATAGAACTGTTCTCATCCAACTGCTCCTTGGAACATACGATATAAACCTTGTCCTTCATCTTCTGGTTCAGCGCCTCCACATCCTTGTCGAAAGCCTGTACCCCACTTACATTCTGAGTGTTAGGGAAGTAAGAGAGCTGGAACATCGGCAGATAGGCAGTCTCTACCTGGCGGTTCTGGATTCTTCCACGATACTCGCTCTTGTAGTTATGCTCATACTTCGGCTCATCATCCACCACAATGGAAGCGAACTTGTTTGGGTCTATCTCCGAACGCTTGCGCATCTCCTTTTTGGTCTTCGCACTCCAGCGAGGCTGGATACCGAGATGCTTGTTCATCTGCGCCTTGAAGATACGGAACTCATCCAGCTCAGCCTTCGCCGTCATACCCAGTCGGCGATAGCAATGAGCACGGGCGGAAAGACCCGTCCAGAAATTAGGAAACTGATTGATTACCGTAGTATAATCGCGGATAGCCGCCTTCAGGTTTCCCGTCTTGTCATGCAGCAGCGCACGGTTGAATATCGCCATGAAGTTCTTCGGCTCCATCTTGATGACGAAGTCGAAATCGGTGATGGCACGGTTGTCATCACCCAACTGCACACGCATCAATCCACGGTTGTAGTGAGCGAGGAAGTTGTGCGGATCCAGGTCGATAGCGGCATCATAGTCGCTCATCGCACCTCGTAAATTGTTGATGTTGATACGAGCCAATGCCCGGTTGATGTAACTGTTTACATTGTTCGGCTTGAAGTGAAGCGACTTGGTGAGCGCCTCATCAGCCACCTTCCATTCCTTCCGGGCAAGCGCCATATAGGCACGTGTAATCCAGGCATCACCATCGTATGGATTCAGCTTCAGGCTCTGGTCGAGCCATTTCTCAGCCTGCACCGTATCCTTCTGATGCAGATACACCTCAGCCTTCAGGGAGTAGGCATTCGAATAATCCTTCCACTTGGTGATGACCGTATCAAGTTCCAGCTGCGCCTTGTCGTAGTTCTTCGCCTCCATCTGGCAGAGCGCACGGTTGAACCAGTAGTTGCGGTTGCGAGGTTCCAGTCGGATGGCAGAATTATAGTCGGCAATGGCATCATCATAACGCTGCTGACGGATGCGGCAGATGGCACGCAAGTCGTAGATATCGTTGATATACGGATTGAGGTTGATAGCCTCTGAGGCATCACTCTCGGCACCCATATAGTCATCGAGATTAAACTTGGCCACACTGCGGTAATACCAAGGCTCATAGAGATAAGGCTTGGCACCAATGGCTAGATTAAAATACTTGATAGAAAGAACGAAGTCCTCGTAGAAGAGCGCACTTCTTCCCGCCGTAACGAGGCGGTCAACTCTATATTGCGCCGATGCTGCAAAGTAGCCAGCACCAGCACAAAAGTGAAAATAAACTTTTTCATCGACGAATCTTGGTACGATAGCTGCAGCGGAACTTACCCTTGATAATGTTCTTGAGCTTGCCAGCTATCATGTTCTTACGGAGAGGAGACACGCGGTCAACGAACATCGTGCCCTCCAGGTGATCGAACTCATGCTGCATCACGCGAGCCAAGTAGCCGCTCACCCACTCATCATGCTCCTGGAACTGCTCATCCATATACTTCACATGGATGCGGGTAGGACGAACCACCTTCTCATTGATGCCAGGAATAGAGAGACATCCCTCATCAGAAGAATCCTTCTCAGCCTCCTCATCATACTCCAGGATATGAGGATTGATGAAGGCATGACGGAATCCCTTATACTCAGGGAGATCATCGCTGAGCACATCGAGATCGATGACAACCAGGCGGATAGCCAAGCCAATCTGAGGCGCAGCCAGACCGATGCCATTACTCGAATCGAGAGTCTCGTACATATTATTGATTAATTCCTTCAACTCAGGATAATCGGGGGTGATATCTTCAGCCACTTTTCTCAATACTGGCTGACCATAAATATAAATTGGTAAATCATCTTCTTGATTGCATAAAGTCTTGTAATATGATGGTAGCGCTTATCTCATCTACCAATCCCTTGTTTTCTCTTCTCGTCTTCTTCTTCACGCCGCCGTCTATCATGGCACGATGTGCCAAAACCGACGTAAAGCGCTCATCGTAGTACTCGATAGGCACCTCGGGATGAGCCTTGCGCCAGCGATTGAAGAAATTCTCCACACGCGCCAGGTTCTCGCTAGGCTGCCCATTGGCTGGGTAGCTACCGATGACGATGCACTCCACCTGCTCCTTCTGGATATAGGCTTCGCAGAATTCGAAAAGTTCGGGCGTAGCAACAGTTGCCAACCATTAGCAATGATCTGCAATGGGTCGGTAACTGCCAGTCCGGTACGTTTCTTACCGTAGTCTATAGATAAAATTCGCATTCAGTTACGAAATTTCTAATCTTCTATGTGAAACGTGAAATTACTTCTTCAAAAGCAACCAAGCATCTGGATACTTGCCAGCGCGGAGCTCGTTGCGGCTCTTCACTGCACCAGCCTTATCTACGAATGTTGAAGCAATGACACGATACATGTTACGTGCACTGTTGTAAACGATCTGAGAATCATAACCAGCGCTCTTCAGAGTGCTAGCCAATCCCTCAGCATTAGCCTTCAGAGAGAAAGAACCTACTACTACGCTGAAGTTCTGCAGGCCAGAACCTGAGATGAGATCTACATTCTCCTGGCGAACAGTAGCATTATCAACTTCTGTAGTTGTGCTCTCTGTAGGAGTTGTTGTTTCCAATGGAGTAACTACTGGTTCCTGAACAGCTGGTTCCTGCTGAGCCTCCTGCTGCTGTGCCTTCTCGTATGCCTTCTTGTAGGCACTTTCCTTAGATGTACCACAACTTGCGAGTGCCAGAACAGCACACAATCCTAAGCTCAAAACTGATAATTTCTTCATAATCTTTTCTAAAATTGTATTTGTGTTTACTTAAATATTTTATATTGCTTCACCTTATTATATATAAGTGCCGTCTCAACTTGAGTTCAGCCTACACCTTATTATATATAGGGGCAATACATAGCCTTACGCTTTTATTCTGCGAAAATACAAAATATATCCCAAAGAAAGAAACGTTTTCAGCATAAAGATTGTTAAACATTACGTAAAACAACATTTTTAACGAAATATTAAGACTTAAAAGCTTGTTTTTTGAAGAATAATTAGTATATTTGCAATTGATAAGCGAAATAAGTGCATCTGGACGCAAAAACTCCAAATGCCATCGCCATCACACAATTAACATCAATATATTGTATAACATTTAAAACTTTTAGGTTATGAAGGCATTAGGTTACATTGGCGCATTCCTCGGTGGCGCTATCGCTGGTACAGCACTCGGTATGATTTTTGCTCCTGAGAAGGGTGAGGATACTCGCAGCAAGATTGCTGGAGCTGTGGAAGATTTCTGCAAGAAGCACGACATCAAGTTGACACGCAAGGACGTTGACGACTTGGTTGACGATATCAAGGATGTTGCTCCTGAGGTTTAAGCCCCACCCAACTACCCTGAGATTTCGACAAGTACAACATATTATTACTTGAATAAGCGATAAGAATGTTTTCGAGCGATAAGAATGTAGAAACCATCGGGCAACTCGTAGAGGTGCTCAAGCATTACATCGGGCTCAGATCTGAGTATATGAAACTCGATGTAGCTGACAAGGTGGTAAGACTGCTCGCTGCACTGATCATGGGATCGCTGCTGCTGACTCTCCTCACCTTGGCTCTGATATATCTTTCGTTTGCTGCCGCATTCGCCATGGCTGATTACGTAGGCTTGGCACCTGCATTCTGCATCGTGGCGGGAGCATACTTATTGATACTGGTTCTCTTCATCCTTTTCCGACATCAATGGATTGAAAAGCCACTCGTGAAATTCTTAGTCAGCCTGCTTATGCAAAAATAAATAAAGAGCATGATGATGACAAATGAGCAAAACAATGACAACAGGTACCTGGACGACGACAATAGTTGCCCACAGTATAACAGCCTCAACGACATCAGACTGCGCAAGGAAGCACTTCGCAAAAGCATAGAGGCAGACGACAAGAAGATCAAGACCCTGTGGAACTCTCTCTTCACCAAGCCTGACGCCTTCAAGAAAGACGCAAGCAGAGGCAAGAGACTGCAAAGTATGATGTCTATTGGTATGGGAGCTTTCGATGGAGCTCTGCTGGCGTGGAAGCTCTACCGGAAATTCAAGAAAAAGAAATAAGAGAATCCTTCTATCTCAAGAGAAAGATATGAATGAAAACCATCATAAGAAATGCGGCCTTGCAAAAGACCGCATTTTTTGTGTCTTTAACAGGGTATAAAAACAAAAAAGGGTCACCGCCGTGACCCAATACCTTGTTAACCTTAAATCTAATACTATGAAAAACACACATGCAAATATAGAAAGAATCTGCGAATTCCACAAGCTTTTTCTAAAAAAAATGCTTTTCTTAAGATTCTTTAATCTTATATGTTGTGCTTTTTTATTTCTTTCAATTTCATTAAGACTTATTCTTCGTCAATTTCCAGCTCCAGACCATCGTAGGCAAAGCAAAAACCAGCAGGAAGCTGGGCATTGGCGGCATCATGCAATCCTATCTGATGAGTAACGTGAGTAAGGTAGGTCTGCTTAGCTCCTATCCTGCGTGCCACACGGATGGCATCATCCACCAATTGATGACTATGATGAGGTTTATCGAAGCGAAGCGCATTGATCACCAAGTCTCTACGCCATCCAGGTAAGCATACTCTTCATCACTCATCGACTTCATATCCGTGATGTAGGCAAACTTTCCGAAACGGTATCCCAGAATAGGCAGTTTATCGTGCATCACCCGGATAGGCATAAACGACATCTCCAATCTGATAGGAATGATGGGGTACGATGGTATGCAGCTTCAACTTGGGAGCACCAGGATAGAGCTTCTCCGCATCCTTAGGGAAGCAGTAAGGCATCGTATGCGGCAATGTCTCTGTGGTGATTTCATCGCCATAGATATTGATATCACCATACACACAGAAACCACGCAGATCGTCGATACCACCCACATGGTCGTAATGGATATGCGTAATCAGCACACCATCCAGCTTGCGGAAAGGAACCCGCAGGAGCTGCTGACGGATATCCGGTCCTGCATCTATCAGAATACGGGTACGCTCAGTCTCAATCATCGCCGCACAGCGCAAACGGTTATCCCGTGGATCCTTGCTGCGGCACACCTCACAATCACAACCTAAAACAGGAACACCGCTAGATGTTCCTGTTCCCAATAATGTTATCTTCATTAATATTCAAATCTTTCTCTGAAAAACAACCGAATTCTTCACTCTTCGTTCTTCACTTGTCACTTTACATTCACTTCCGGATGGATATCAATGCCAAACTTCTGCTTCACATCTTTCCTGATGGTCTCACAGAGATTGACGATCTCCTCACCCGTAGCACCGCCACGATTCACAAGCACCAATGCCTGCTTGTCATGCACACCGGCACGGCCCAGGCTCTTGCCCTTCCATCCGCACTGATCGATCATCCATCCTGCAGGAATCTTCTCATGCTCCTCGTCGATGGTATAATGTGGCATACCCGGATACAGGGCTGCCAAAGCATCATACTTAGCCTTCTCTACGATAGGATTCATGAAAAAGCTGCCCGCATTGCCCTGCACCTTAGGATCAGGCAACTTGGCATTGCGGATTTCGATGATGACATCACGAAGCTGCCGCGCTGTAGGATGCTCGATATTCTTAGCCGCCAGAGATGCACGGATGTTACCATAGTCCAGGTCTGGGGCATAAGTCTTCTTCAGGCGATAGATGACATGGGTAACGAGATACTGATCTCTCCACTCATGCTTGAACTTACTCTGGCGATAGCTGTACTGGCAATCCTGGTTATCGAAAACTACCAACTTGCCGGTAGCAATCTCCACAGCCTCCACCTTATATATAATATCCTTTGCCTCTACTCCGTAGGCACCGATGTTCTGGATAGCACTTGCTCCAACTTCGCCCGGAATAATGCTCAGATTCTCGGCACCATAGAAGTCATGCTCAACCGCATAGGCCACCACATCATCAAAAACCTCGCCGCTACCACAGTTCAGGAACACCCAATCCGGATTCAGCAGGGCATCATCATGCTCAGCAGCAGCCAAGTCGCCATTCTCAAGCACCTCAATGCCCTTGATGGCAGAATGGAGCACCGTGCCTGATAATCACCTGTAAGCAGGAGATTACTGCCTCCGCCCAGGATGAGCAGCGGCTGATCGGCAGCCGTAAGCCCAGCCACAATCAGCTGTGCCTCTTCTACCGATGAGTATTCCAGGAATCGCTTGCACTTGGCATCAATTCCAAACGTATTGTGAGCCAACAGGCTATAGTCTCGGATATCCTTCATATCTGGTCAAATTATTAACAGTGAACTAAAAACTACATCTCCAGCTTCATCAGCTGCCATCTACCCCCGATTCTCTTGAAGGTAAGACGGTTTCCATTCCATTGGCAATACCGCGAATCACAAAGATTTTCTGGCTGCTCTCCGTATATTTCTGTCCATAGATGATATTATATATCATGCCATGAGGCAACTGCGGAGCAAAAGCAGGCCAGGTCTCAGGCTCAATCTCGCCCGTCATCGTACTGAAATCATCATCAGGATCTGGACCCGTAAACTTCACCGGATTATGCAGATGGCGAGACTGGAAAGCCGTATCCGTGGCAAAGGATCCATAGAACTTCAGGAAGCTGGCATTCATATTCTGATACATCGGCTTGTAATTGATGCTGGTCATCATCCACTGACCGTTGATGCGGTTGAAGAGGAACTGCTGAACTACCTTTCTACTATAGAATACTTTCTCTATCACCACATGATCGATGGTGGTATCCTTCATCAGGTTCATCTGCTTACGGTTATCGAAAATAAGCGTGTAGTAATCCTGACGCATGAAGAAATGTTCCATCTTCCAACGTCGCTTCGCGATGTGTTTCTTTAATTTATCATTACGATATACTGCCAGAGGGAAATGGATGCGTTCCATCTGAAGTTTGCGACTGGCTGCGAAATTGAACAGGAAATCATCAAACAACTCATCAGCTGCCTTCGGCATCGGAGTCTCCTCTATCAATTTTTCTGTTGAGTCCATAGCTTGTGTGTCGGCTACGGCAGTATCAGCCGCAGTCGAATCAACGGCAGGTGCCGGCTTCTTGTCTGTGCATCCTACAGATGTGAAGCAAACGATGGTAAGCACCGCAACATAACTGTTATCAAAGAGAGTTTCTTCATAAACTTATAAAATTTCTCAAATTTTCTATGCAAAAGTACAACTTTCTTTTGAGATATTTCATATTTTAAGCAAAAAAATGTTATCTTTGCACTCAAAATAGATGAAATAGTGACTTTTGCGAGCCATTTATGGCGGACAAATCGCTTAAACTTCAATTTTGTAAACAGACAAATAATAAGATATGTTATTAGAGAAAATCGAAGAACTCTTGAAAGAAGTCAACGCTCTCACTGCCCAGAACGCAGAGAGGTAGAGCAGCTTCGCATCAAGTATCTCAGCAAGAAGGGTGAAATCAATGCCCTTATGGCCGACTTCCGCAATGTGCCAGGCGACCAGAAAAAAGAGGTTGGTATCAAGATCAACGAATTAAAGAACGCAGCCCTTGAGAAAATCAATGGTCTGAAAGAACAGATGGAGGAGGCAGAGTCTTCAAGCGATGACATCGACCTGACCCGTACAGCTTATCCTGTAGCGCTCGGAACCCGCCATCCATTGACCGTGGTGAAGAATCAGATCATCGACATCTTCGGCCGCATGGGATTCACTCTCTATCAGGTCCAGAGGTAGATGACGACAAGCACGTATTCACCATGCTGAACTTCGCTGCCGATCATCCAGCCCGCGACATGCAGGATACATTCTTCATCGAGAAGACCGACTCCGACGATGTTACCAAGAATGTACTTCTCCGTAGCCATACCTCTAACGACGAGGCTCACTATATGGAGACCCACGAGCCACCTATCCGCGTATTGTGCCCAGGACGAGTATATCGCAACGAGGCTATCAGCGCACGTGCTCACTGCTTCTTCCACCAGGTAGAAGGTCTCTATGTAGATAAGAACGTAAGCTTCACCGACCTCAAGCAGGTGCTCCTCACCTTCGCTCGCGAGATGTTCGGTGCAGATACCAAGATCCGTCTGCGCCCTAGCTACTTCCCATTTACAGAACCTAGTGCAGAGATGGATATCTCCTGCAACATCTGCGGTGGCAAGGGATGTAACTTCTGCAAGCATACAGGATGGGTTGAAATCCTGGGTTGCGGTATGGTTGACCCTCACGACCTCGAGGCTTGTGGTATCGACAGCAACGTATATACCGGCTATGCATTTGGTATGGGTGTTGAGCGTATCACCAACCTGAAGTATCGTGTGAGCGACCTTCGTCTCTTCTCAGAGAACGACACCCGATTCCTGCGTGAATTCGAATCTGCAAAGTAATTCATTAATAAGAATCAACATGAAAAAAATTACAGTTAACACCATCATTGCGCTCGCATTGGGATCAATGTGCTTAAGTTCGTGCATCGGCTCTTTCAGCTTGACTAACAATGTGCTCAACTGGAACAAACGTGCAACTGACAACAAGTTCATCAACGAGTTGATTTTCATTGTCATCAGCCCTGCTATGCAGTCTGCTCAGCAGCAGACTTGCTTGTACTCAACACTATCGAGTTCTGGACAGGCGACAAGTGATTGCCAATGTTGGCAAGACTCAGAATGTTACTGGCAAGGATGGCAGATGTATGCCATCAAGACTCTGAAGAATGGCTACGAGATTACCGACCCTGCTGGCGAGAAGTCTTACTTCGTGTTCGACAAGAAGAACAAGAGCTGGTCTTACAGCAAGGATGGAGACATCCGTGAGCTCTTCAGCTTCAACGAGGATGGCAGCATCCAGGCTTGCCTGCCTAACGGACAGAAGATGAACGTAGAGCAGAACGAGATTGGTCTTTACCAGCTCCGCATGGCTGTTAACGACGGTTTGTATTTTGCTTGCAACAAGTAAAATACTACCCTACTCTATATGAAAAAGGTGAGTCATCAAAGAAATGACTCACCTTTTTATTTTTATCCATTCCATTATTCTACTTCATTATTATAATAAATAAGGTGTTTCTGCGTTAGATAATGTATGAAACAGAGATTATTCATACTCACGATATGCCTGATTGCCACCCTGAAGATGATGGCACAGGAATTTACACTGCACGGCAGGGTGACTGATGAAGACAGCCATCCTATAGAGCTTGCCACCGTATCCGTGGCAAGCCAGGGAAAGGTAGCCTTTACCTCACTGAAGGGAGAGTTCAGCATGCGCCTTCATTCTGCCGACAGCGTGATGGTCAAGTTCTCCATGATAGGATACAAGAGCAAGATGAGAGTGCTGAGAAAACCTCGAGGCAAGCAAAACCTGCAAGTCGTCCTCCATACCGATGCTGCCATGCTGGGAGAAGTGAATGTAACGGGAGAAAAGATCCAGACCGACCAGACGCAGGAAATCAAGCTCAAGGATGCCAGACTGGCCCCTTCTGCCAACAGCAATGCCGTAGAAGGCATCATCCAGCAGCAAGCCGGCGTAAGCACCCACAACGAACTTTCATCGCATTACAATGTGCGTGGCGGTGCTTTCGACGAGAACTCCGTATATATAAATAATGTGGAGGTTTATCGTCCTTATCTCGTCCGGAGCGGTCAGCAGGAAGGTCTCTCCATCATCAATCCCTATATGGTAGATAAAATCGGATTCTCTACGGGTGGATATGCAGCCAAATACGGAGACAAGATGAGTTCAGCACTCGACATCACCTACAAGACCTTAAGGTCGAAAGGAAAGAGCCCGATTGTAGAAGGAAGCGTTGCTGCCAGCCTGCTCGGAGCAGATGCCTACATAGGATTGGGAACCGGAAGCTGTCCTGGCTCAACAGTGTGAGATACAAGACTACAGCCTATCTGCTCGGTTCGATGGAAACCAAGGGAGAATACAAGCCGAACTATCTCGACTACCAAACCTATCTGAGCTATCAGCCCAACAAGCGTTGAAGATTGATTTCATCGGAAATATCTCCGACAACCATTACAATTTCGAACCATCCGACCGTGAAACCACCTTCGGAACAATGGAAAACGTCAAGAACTTTAGAGTGTATTTCGATGGTCAGGAGAAGGATCGCTTCCTCACCTGTTTCGGAACACTGGGCATCACCCGCAACATCACCTCCAACACCAGCATCTCGCTCCTGGGCAGTGCCTTCTACACCAGGGAACAGGAAAAATACGATATCCAGGGACAGTATTGGCTCGACCAGACCGAGACCTCCGAAAACCTAGGTGTAGGAACTTACTTCGAACATGCCCGCAACTATCTCACGGCTCGTGTGATGAGTGCCAAGCTGATGCTGAAACATAAGGTAAAGAAGCATGATTTGGAGACTGCAGTCACGCTGAAACGGGAGCACATCGAAGAAAATTCCGTAGAATACGAGATGAGAGATTCTGCCGGATACAGCATTCCTCACACCGGAAAAGACCTCTATATGTACTATTCCATGAAGGCTAGAAACGAGTTGAATGCCAACCGCATAGAAGCCTATCTTCAAGATACTTACCGCTTCACTAGCGGAGGAGATTCAACCCAGTCTGGCGATATCAGGCAAACACGCTATACATTGAACTATGGTCTTCGTCTGAGCCATTGGAACTTCAACCGGGAAACCATCCTGAGCCCACGCGTCTCCCTCGCTATCATTCCGGCAAGCCATGAGAACACGACGCTCCGTTTCGCTGCAGGACTTTATTATCAGGCACCTTTCTTCAAGGAGCTGAGAGATACATCCACCATCAATGGAGTAACCATCGCCTCACTCAACCGGAAGATCAAGAGTCAGCGAAGCATCCACTTCATTGCCGGTTACGACTACCGGTTCAAGGTGAATGAACAGAGATACAAGTTCTCGGCAGAAGCCTACTATAAGGCATTGAGCAATCTGGTGCCCTACTCTGTCAGCAATGTAAAGGTAGTTTATTACGGACAGAACGAATGCAGCGGTCATGCAGCAGGTCTCGACTTCAAGCTCTATGGCGAGTTTGTGCCCGGCACGGATTCCTGGCTCAGCCTGTCGCTGATGGATACCAGGATGAAACTCAACGGCAAGAGCATCCCGCTTCCTACCGACCAGCGGTATGCAGTGAACCTCTTCTTCACCGATTACTTCCCAGGCAGCAGGAAGTGGCTCCTGTCTCTCAAGCTTGCCTTTGCCGATGGACTTCCATTCGCTGCACCTCATAGAGAATTGGAAACCAACAGTTTCCGTGCCACCGCCTATCGCCGAGCAGATATCGGAATGAGCTATCAGTTACTGGACAACCGCCATCATGAGCACAGAACATTCCTCAAGAATGTTACAGTGGGCATAGATTGCCTCAATCTCTTCGGCATAGACAATGTAAACAGCTACTATTGGGTAACGGATGTCACAAATCAGCAGTATGCCGTGCCTAATTATCTCACCGGCAGACAGCTCAATGCAAGAGTGTTGATGGAATTCTGATAAGCCAGGAGTTAAAAGCAGAGAGAAAGAAGTTAAAAGCGAGGAGTTTTAGCACTCAAAAATGGTGATTTTTCACATTATTCTAAATATTTAACCGTAGATAGTTCGCTATCTGCGGTTTTTTTCGTATCTTTTGTGCCCGATTTATGCATGATGGTTCATATCCATCATCTCAAATCACTATAAACGAAAAAAGAAATTATACATAATAATTAATTATGAGCAAACAAGTAGAAAAGATTAAGGAGCTGATCGCTAAGCGCGAACAGGCTCGTCTTGGCGGTGGTGAGAAGGCCATCGAGAAGCAGCATGCACGTGGCAAATATACAGCTCGTGAGCGTATCGAAATGTTGGTAGATGCTGGCAGTTTCGAGGAGTACGACATGTTTAAGCTGCACCGTTGCACCAACTTCGGTATGGAGAAGAAGCAGTACCTCGGTGATGGTGTGGTAGCTGGTAGCGCTACAATAGCCGGCCGCCTGGTTTACGTATATGCTCAGGACTTCACCGTAAACGGTGGTTCACTCTCTGAGACTATGGCACAGAAGATCTGCAAGGTAATGGATATGGCAATGACTATGGGTGCACCTGTTATCTGTATGAACGACTCAGGTGGTGCCCGTATCCAGGAAGGTATCTGCGCCCTCGCTGGTTATGGTGAGATTTTCGAGCGCAACATCCTCGCTTCTGGTGTCATCCCACAGATCTCTGCCATCATGGGTCCTTGCGCTGGTGGTGCCGTTTACTCTCCAGCCTTGACCGACTTCATCATCATGAAGGAGCAGACTTCTTATATGTTCCTGACCGGTCCTAAGGTTGTCAAGACCGTAACTGGTGAGGACATCGATGCAGAGCACCTCGGTGGTGCATCTGTCCACGCAACCAAGAGTGGTGTTACCCACTTCGCTGCCAAGACAGAGGAAGAGGCTATCGAGATGATCAAGAGCCTGCTCTCTTACATCCCTAGCAACAATACAGAAGAGGCTCCACGCGTAGAGTGCACAGACCCTATCGACCGTATGGACGATACTCTGAACGAGATTATCCCTGAGGATCCTAACCAGGCATACGATATGTATAAGGTGATTGGCGCTGTAACTGATAACGGAGAGTTCTTCGAGATTCAGCCTAAGTTCGCCAAGAACATCATCACTGGTTTCGCCCGCTTCAATGGTCAGAGCGTGGGTATCGTAGCCAACCAGCCTTCAGCTTACGCTGGTGTACTCGATGTTAACGCTAGCCGCAAGGCAGCCCGCTTCGTTCGTTTCTGCGATGCATTCAACATTCCTATCGTATCTCTCGTTGACGTACCAGGATTCTTGCCAGGTACAGGTCAGGAGTACAACGCTGTCATCCTCCACGGTGCACAGTTGCTCTACGCTTACGGCGAGGCTACCGTGCCAAAGATCACTATCACATTGCGTAAGAGCTATGGTGGTAGCCATATCGTGATGGGTTGCAAGCAGTTGCGTGCTGACTTGAACTTCGCTTGGCCATCTTCAGAGATTGCCGTAATGGGTGCCAGCGGTGCCGTTGCCGTTCTCTGCGGTAAGGAAGCTAAGGCTAAGAAGGAAGCTGGCGAGGATGTAAAGGCATTCCTGGCTGAGAAGGAGCAGGAATACACCGACAAGTTCGCTAATCCATATCAGGCTGCTCAGTATGGCTACATCGATGATGTCATCGAGCCACGCAATACCCGTTTCCGCATCTGCCGTGGTTTGGCTCAGCTCGCAACCAAGCGCCAGAGCTTGCCAGCTAAGAAGCATGCTGCATGCCAATGTAATATAGAAATGTTGAATGTTGAGTGTAGAATGTTGAGTTATATACAGACTCAACATAACAGAAGGGCGCAAGCCTAATTCAACACTCAACAATCAACACTCAAAATTAAAGTAAAAACGAATGGATAAGAATATTTATGCTGCGATTGCCATGCACTCTATGAGTACCAGGCAATAACGTACACGACAAGGAGCCTGGCATCATTACGATCAAGCCACGTCAGACGATGTGGAATGCCAAGTTCTTGAGTTTAACAGCCAAACCATAAAGATAAAGAAATGAAAGAGTTTAAATATACAATTGACGGAAAAGAATACAAGGTTCAGATTGACGCTGTTGAGGGTAACATCGCAAGCGTGAACGTAAATGGCGAAGCTTACAAGGTTGAGATGGAACAGGAAGCTGAACCAGAGAAGAAGAAGGTAGTGCTCGGTCAGCCTGCTGCTGCATCTGATGATGCTGAGGCTACTCCAGCTGCCAACGTAAATACAGCCAACGCTGTAAAGGCTCCTCTCCCTGGTACTATCACCAGCATCGAGGTGGCTGTTGGTCAGGAAGTAAAGGCTGGCGATACTGTCGTCGTTCTCGAAGCTATGAAGATGCAGAACAACATCGAGGCTGAGAAGGATGGCAAGGTTACAGCTATCTGCGTAAAGCCTGGTCAGGCTGTACTCGAAGAGGATGCTCTCGTGGTTATCGAGTAAATCAAGAATTCGAGAATTATACTTCCTGATTCGGGAATTGATGATTCGGGAATTATAATTCGGAAAATTATAAAGAATATCAAAGGTCGCAAGCTGTTAATTGTTTGCGACCTTTTTCTATACTGCTGTATGAGCATAAACTGCTATACAAAGTATTTTTACTAAAGAAAAAAGACATAAAGTACAATAAAATGATAGATTTAACAGAAGAACAGATAAAAAGATACAGCCGCCACATCCTCCTTCAGGATGTAGCCTCGAGGGACAGGAAAAGCTCCTCAACGCCAAGGTACTCATCATTGGTGCCGGTTGGCTTGGGCTCGTCCGGTAGCCCTCTACCTTGCTGCGGCAGGCGTGGGACATATCGGTATCGGTGGATGCCGGATGTGGTTGACCTCAGCAACCTGCAACGCCAGTCATCCACCAGACCAAGGATCTAAACACCCTAAGGTGGAAAGCGCCAAGGAGAAGAGTGA
>ENA-OQCS01000365-OQCS01000365.1-human-gut-metagenome-genome-assembly--contig:-NODE-365-length-25056-cov-1.830719_pt1 | contig 25056 bp, 27 predicted proteins | sample MGYA00242757_ERZ504575 | MGnify/ENA primary metagenome ERZ504575 (study PRJEB26092, sample SAMD00036297) | human gut metagenome | host: Homo sapiens | study: EMG produced TPA metagenomics assembly of... | reverse complement strand
ACCAAAATCAGGACGAGACACTATTTGATTTTGTGATAGATGTGTGATAGATGAAAACGCCATCTATCACACATCTCACGCTTTGATTAATAAAGCACACACGCAAAAGCGTGATAGAGTGATAGAGATTTATGAACATCATGAATTCTTCGTCATGGCAATTACATATTATTATCATCACGTGCCCCGGCCGGTTGCCCATTTCAAACTCCAATGTGTCACCATTCATAATCTGCTCATGGGTAATATAGCTCTTGTCATACGATCGGCCATTCAACTTCACAGATTGAACATAGATATTTTCACGCTTACAGCCGGAGCCAAGACCACAAAAGTTTGCCGTTTGCCAAATGCATCTTCACTTCTGGAAATATCGGAGTTCCGATCTCATACTTGCCACTGATCGGATCAACCGGATAGAAGCCCATCGAACTGAATACGAACCAAGCCGACATCTGTCCGCAATCTTCATTCCCACAAATACCGTCCGGAGCATTCTGATATAGGTTGTGCAGGACCTCAGCCACATACTTCTGCGTCTTCCAGGGCTGTCCTACTTTATTATATAAATAAATCACATGATGGCTCGGTTCGTTGCCATGTGCGTATTGCCCGATCATACCGGTACTGAAGATCGGCAGGTCTTCTGTCGATTTCGGAACATAGGTGAACATACTGTCCAGTTTCTCAGCGAAACGTTCCTTGCTTCCGACCAGGCCGACCAGACCGTCCAGATCCTGAGGTACAGACCAGAAATATTGCCAGCCATTACTTTCACAGATATCTTCGGTATAGTCGTCGGGGCTGAAGTTTGCAGCGAAGTTCCCTTTCTCGTCACGCGGCTGCATGAAAGAAGTGGCCGGATTATAAACATTCCGGTAGTTCTGAGCACGTTTGTAGAATTCATCGGCGATCTCTTTCTTGCCCATCTTCTTTGCCATTGTTGCAATACAATAATCATCATAAGCATATTCCAATGTCTTGGATAACGACCAGTTCTCCCATTTCTTGGGATCGCCGTAGGCTGGGACATACCCTAACTTCTTGTAATCACCGATTCCCCGGTAATCATCACGGTTGGCCGTAGCAATACAAGCCTCAAGTGCTTTTTCCGGATCGAAATTGCCGATACCTTTCAGATACGCATCCACAATTACGGGAACGGCATGATATCCGATCATCATATTGGTTTCCCAGCCATACAAATTCCACAATGGCAAAGCCCCGTTCTGTTCATAGAATTTCAAGAAACCTTTGATCATATCATTTGCACGTTCCGGTTCGGTATAGGTAAATAGCGGATGAGAAGCGCGATAAGTATCCCACAACGAGAAAGTGGAATAGTTCGTCCATCCGTCCGCTTTATGGATCTGCTGATCCGGGCCATAATAGGAACCATCCACATCACTGTAAATTGTCGGAGCGATCATGGAATGGTACAAAGCAGTATAGAACTTCACCAGATCATCAGTATCCGAGCTTTTCACCTCTATTTTAGAAAGCTGCTTGTTCCATGTTTTGGCAGCCTGCGCTTGATAATAATCGAAATCGTCTTTCGAAACCTCCGCACGCAGGTTCTTGCCTGCTCCTTCCATACTGACACCGGATATACCTGTCGTTACTAAAATTTCCTCATCTTTCTCCGTATTGAAATCGAAACGGGCAATATAGGCCGTACCGATCCTGCCACGATCTTTCGTTACGATAGAAGTTGTGTCCATATGGCAAGCCATGAAAGGTTTCGAGAAACGAGTCTCAAAATAAACATGCTGCAAAGGAGACCAGCCTTGCGAGAAACGATATCCCCGGATCGTCATCGAATCGACCACTTCTATATACGAATCCAACGTGAAGTCCCAGTTCATCGCCTTTTTGAGGTTCAAGAATACGGATGCCTCTGCTTTGGGGAACGTATAACGCTGAATACCGCAACGTTCAGTCGCGGTCAACTCGACATTAATATTGTAATCTTTCAGCAGCACACGGTAATAGCCAGCCGAAGCCATCTCGTCATTGTGCGAAAAAGTCGAATAGACGCCCAAAGGAGCAGGTGCCTCCTTATACGGACGAGTCACCGGCATGAAAGAGATATCGTACAAATCGCCCGCACCTGTCCCTGACAAATGGGTATGGCTGAAACCGGCGATAGTCGTGTCGGGATAAAAATAACCGGAAATACGGTCCCAACCGGGAAGCCCGTTGTCAGGACTCAACTGAACCATTCCGAAAGGGACTTGCGCTCCCGGATAGGTATTACCCGTAAAGTCTGTCCCGATAAAAGGATTGACATATTGTGTATAATCATCCGCCTCCTGTTGTTTTTCCGGCGTGCAGGCTGCCAGAGCCAGCAAGGAGACCGCCAATAAGGATATGTGCCTCATGTTTACTTTATGTTTTAGTCTTGACAAAGATAAAAAAGAGACGTACAATAAAAACTGTACGTCTCTTCTATAACTATTTTACGATGTCCGTAGTTTTAGGCCGGTGCGATTTCCGTACTATCTTCATCCTCGTCATCTGCATCTCCATTCGTGTCATTCTTCACAAAGAACGCACTCAATTCGAACAATCCATACAGCGGGAAGAATACGATACCCAATGTGAACGGGTCACTACTTGGGGTGATAAATGCAGCAGCAACCAACAACCCCACGATAGCATGCCGTCTGTATTTGTGGAAGAACGAACGTTTCAACAAACCGATCTTCGACAACAGCCACGAAACCAACGGCATTTCAAAAACGATTCCCATCACAAAGATCAGCATCAGGAAATTATCCATATACGAATCCAAAGAGACCTGTTCCGTTATATTGGCACTCAACTGATAAGTTGCCAAAAAGCGCAGCGTCATCGGGAATACCATAAAATATCCGACAGCACATCCGATAAAGAACATGATTGTTCCCAAAAGAAATACCCATTTGACATTTTTCTTCTCATTCTCATACAAAGCCGGACTAATGAACTTCCAGATTCCCACATCAGATAAGGGAAAGTAAGCACAAGTGCCAACCAGAACGAGGTGGTCATGTGAGTAAAGAACTGAGATGCCAATCTGATATTAAACACATCCACATGAAAATTATCATTACAGAAATCAGGCAGAACATCAAACCACGGACTGACATTGACCAACCACTGGTTCAAATCGCACAACCATCTGTAAAAGATAAAATCGGAATAACAGGGTGCCAATACTACGCGGTCAAATATACCATCGCTACCACGCATAAAGGCGAAACTGCCTATCGCAAAGATAAAGAGCGCTAAAAAAGAACGGAACAGAGTCCAACGAAGTGCCTCCAGGTGGTCCCAGAAGGACATTTCTTCTTGTTCTAATTCTGCCATCTTTTACTTTTTATCGGTATCGTCTATCTTAATGTCGTCTTCTAATCCTTTTTACACCGTCTTTAAGTTTTTCACACCTTTACCGATACCTTTCATCAGTTCAGGTATTTTTTTACCACCGAAAAGTAACAAAACAATAATGGCAATGATGATAATCTCGCCAGTTCCTAAATTTCCAAGAAATAATAATTGATCCATGATATTGTATAAATTAGTCGTTAATATTCCTGTTATCGATGGGGCAAAGATACAATTTGTAATGAATAGTACCCCAATTATTCTAAATTTATTACCTTTGCGCCATCTTAAAAAACTGAAATTAGAAAAAGATTAGAAAAAATGAAAGCGTATGTATTTCCCGGTCAGGGTGCCCAGTTTGTCGGAATGGGAAAAGACCTTTATGAAAACAATCCTCTTGCAAAAGAGATGTTTGAAAAGGCTAACGAAATCCTCGCTTCCGCATCACGGATCTGATGTTCGCCGGAACAGACGAAGATCTGCGCCAGACAAAAGTGACACAGCCTGCCATTTTCTTACACTCAGTCATTCTTGCAAAAACATTAGGTGACCAGTTCAAACCGGATATGACAGCCGGACACTCTTTAGGAGAATTCTCCGCGCTTGTTGCAGCCGGAGCCTTGTCTTTCGAAGACGGACTTGTTCTGGTATCCAAACGTGCTATGGCGATGCAGAAAGCCTGCGAAGCCACACCCTCGACAATGGCTGCCGTTCTGGCATTGCCGGACGAAAAAGTAGAAGAGATCTGCGCAAGCATCGAAGGTGAAGTCGTCGTATGTGCAAATTACAACTGTCCGGGACAGCTTGTCATCTCCGGCTCCGTACCCGGTATCGATGCCGCATGTGAAAAGATGCTGGCTGCCGGTGCAAAACGCGCACTGAAGTTGAAAGTCGGCGGTGCATTCCACTCCCCTCTGATGGAACCGGCTCGTGCAGAACTGGCTGCCGCTATCGAAGCGACTCCGATCCACAAACCGTCTTGCCCTGTTTACCAAAACGTAAGCACGAAAGGCGAAACCTGCCCTGAAACAATCAAGACTAACCTGATTGCCCAGCTGACTGCCCCGGTCCGTTGGACACAGAGCGTTCAGAACATGATTGCCGACGGTGCCGATCATTCATCGAACTAGGTCCGGGCGCTGTACTTCAAGGATTAGTGAAAAAGATCAATAAGGAAGTAACGACAGAAGGCATGCAATAAACAGTTTGCTTCATTCATATAAAAAGTTGGTAGGAAAGTTCTTCATCGAACACCTACCAACCTTTTCTCATATCACTACTTCAGATTCCACCACAAGGCAGTCTCCACCACATCCGGTCCGCCCAACAGTTCGAGAGCTTTATTATAACCTTCCAGGTTGTTCGTCTGGATATTGGCCGGATAGCGATAACGCTTCGGATAAAACTCCAAACGGCATTCTTTTGAAGTGGCAACTGTCAAGGGGACCTGGTTCAACGGGTTATAGTCTTTTTCGACGGCCTGATTCTCGAAAAAAGGCAAACCGATACGGCGATGGTCGCTCCAAACTTCCTCGGGCAACCAAGGAACCTGAGCAATATATTTCTGTGTGAAGATCTTCGTCATCGCATCGTTATTATATGCACCGCCACGATAGATGGAATTTTTCGGATATGTATAAGTCATCGTCTTGTTCTCTTTTGTGTACGGATCAACATAGTTTACGATATAAGGCTTTGCCTCCGTTGTATGGTCGAAACTGACAGATGTCCCGATCCGATTATATTCGGTAGAAGACAGATAAGCACCGACTTCACTCAACAAGCCGTGGTACTCGAAGCTCGCAGTCACTCCGTTCTCGTAGTTCGATTTAGGAGAGCCCGGAACATCCCAACCACGCACGCCGGCTTCAGCCAGCAAGAAATAACTTTCCCAAGGACCGAAATAGACACGTTTCTGAGTACTCATGCGGTATTGCTTCGACATGGACGGATAGTTATAGTTTTTTCCAGTCAATTCGGTAGCCAAACTACCTTTCACATCCCATTCACCGGCCACCCATGTCCCCCAAGTATATCTAGGATCGATTGTCAGCATCGGCTTCGTGTTATCATCCGGATCGAACAGGGAGACCGGTTTTACCTCGCTGGCCGCCCCGATATAATCGGAATAAACCACACCATCGTTCCATCCTACTACACTAAATAACTTCGGTGCACGTGGATCGACATATTGTGGAACGCCGTCGAAATAAAATCCGGCACACGGATCGTTCGTCGTCAACGGAAAATGCTATCCAAATACAAGCCCATGTAAGTATGCGGGTTCTTCAGATGTGCTTTCAATGAATCAGGTAGCGGAAATTCGTTACTTCCCAAGCCGACCACGAGATTCTTGAATGTAACGGACATCGCCTGTGCATTCCAGGTACGGGACATAACGCTGGTCAGGTCGCTCCATCCGTCCTTTTCCTGTACACTGGCAAGTTCGGAAAGTGAAGAAATATATCCTTTGGAAGCGGCATCTTCAAACTCTCTTTCAGCCAGCTGCGGGTTTGCATTCACGATACGCATTGCCAGGCGCATACGCAGAGAATTGGCATATTTCTTCCACATATTCACATTTCCGGCATAGAAAGCGTCTTCAGCGACATCGGAGACATATCAATTGACGGGTCGAGCGCGGCTTCCGCTCCTTTAGTTCTTTGAGAATAAAAGTATAAATCGCTTCTACACTGTCGTACTCGCCCGGAACGCCCGAAAAAGCATCCAACGCCGGAATCGGCCCGAACCCGTCAGAGACCTCCGAGTTCAGGTAAGCCCGCCAGATACGCGCCATCTGGATCACATTCTTATAATACGGATAGAGATCAGCTTCACCATCGGCCACTTTCTTCTCGCCCAGTTGAACGGCTTTAGTCGCCTGATTCAACCATTTCACGCATAGTCGTTGCTCAGGTAGCGCGTGATATAATCATTATTATCCGTACCGATCGTGAAACCGCTTCCCCGATTGAAACGAGACGCCCGGTTCCAAGTCAGGATAAACATACGTTCGGCGATCTCCGGATTCATCTGGTCACCGACGATCGAGGCATTCAAAAACCATTCAGGCTTTACCTTGCTTTCATCCACCTGGTTCGGATCTTCATTTATCTCCTGAAAATCGTTACAGGAAGAAAACAATGCCGCCATAGAGAATAGGCCTGCTAATATTTTATTTTTTGTGTTCATATTATGTTGTTTCTTTTTATATCCTTTACAAAATGATTGCAAATTATCAAAAACCGACCATCCGGTCTTCCGGAAAGGTTTTGTAAGCTTTTTAAAACCCGACCGTTACGTTAAACGTGAACGAACGGCTCGTCGGAGCGGCCCCGTTTTCGAAACCAGTCGCATTCGTGTTGGTTGCCGAAACGGATTCGGGGTCAATACCTGGCAAATTGTAATGGATCATCCATACATTGTTGCAGGTAGCAGACAGATTCAAACGCTGGAACGGCGTCTTTTTCAGCATCGCTCTGTTGAACGTATATCCTAAAGTGATGTTACGTAGACGAATATTGGTTGCGTCATATGTGAAAACCTCCGGCAAACCGTAATTACCGGTCGATCCGATCCGCTCCCAATAGTTCTGGTGAGTGACCGGAACATTGTTTTCCACATATCCTCCGTCTTTCTTGACAACCGTGTTAGGCACGACAAAATCCTGACGTTCACCGTTCACAACCGTTCCGGCTGCATTACCACGGACAAATAGGTTGGAAGCTGTTGCCGAATAGATGTCGCCACCGATACGGAAATCGACTAGGAAACTCAAGTTAAACCCTTTATATGAAAAACTGTTCGTCAAACCCAGCATCCAGTCCGGACTTTGGTTACCCACCTTGCTCTTTTCAGCAGAGATCAGAGGTAGGCCGTCGTCTCCCACAATCACTTTGCCATAATGCGGACTGTCCTTGTCCGTCACACGCAGAAAGGTCTGTCCGTAAATATCACCATAATAACTGCCTTGTGCCGCCACGATCTGGATCGCATCCAATGTCTTGATGTCATAAAGCGTCACGCCCGGATACAGGTCGATGATCTTATTGCGATTCAAGGAGAACTGGGCTGTCGCATTCCAGTTGAATCCCTGCACGTCCGGCTCTGGAAAATGGCACCGTTCAACGAGATTTCCAGACCTTCATTCTGGATATTACCGGGCGTTCACCTTGCGGGAACTATACCCGGCAAACGGGTCGAGCGGCAGGTTCAGCAACTGGCGGGTCGCATTCGTCTTATACCAGGCGAAATCCAACCCAAGCGGTTCTGCAGGAAACGCACGTCGAAACCGGCTTCCCATGATTGATCAACTCGCTTCGTACGCTCGAATCAAACAAGATTTGGCCGGGAGCAGCCGTCGTATTCCCGTTTTCGTCTTTTCCTACCGTGTAATTATTGTACAATTGATAGGGATCAAGATCATTACCGACTTCCGCATAAGAAGCCCTCACCTTTGCAAGGTGAACCACTCCGGCATGTTTCCGCCGATCTTAGGTAACATATCCGAGATCACACCGGAAAGACTAACCGAAGGATAGAAATAAGAGCGATTGTCTTTGGACATAGTAGATGACCAGTCGTTACGGGCTGTCACGTCTAAAAACAGATAGCCGTCCCAGTTCAGTTGCAATGATCCATAAAGGGAATTCATCTTCCGGCGGATCAACTCGGAGGTAACGGTCGGTTTATTAATGCCGTTGTTCAAGGAGAAAAGGTCTGGAACCAGCAATTCACCAGCCGAAGCGTTCATCTTGGTTCGCTGCTGCATCATCAGGTTACCTCCGAATGTCACGAAACCGCCCAAGCGGTCCAGCAGGTTGTCTTTGCGTGCGGTAGCCAGGAAGCTGTAGTTATTTTCGTAGAATGTCTCAGAACCTTCATTATACAGGCCGCGGGGCGAGGTGTTACCGCCGGTATATACTTTCTCATTTTTGGTCGTCGTATAATAGTCGGTACCGCCACGCAGTTCGATATCGAACCAGTTGGTCGGCGCATACTTCAACGATACGTTACCCAACAGACGGTTACGGGTATCATTGTTCTGCCGGTATTTGGTCACCCAGTACGGGTTTTCCTGCGGGTTCTTGGAGGCATCCCACCAAATCATATTGCCTTCTTCATCCACGCTGCTCTTAAATTCCTTAACATTCAAGGAACGAGGCAGACCGTATATCGTGTTGAACGCATTTGACGGGTTCACGCCTTGGATCGGGCGGTTATGGGCATTCATATTTATATAGTTCACTTTGGCATCCACCTTCCATTTCTCCGCCTTATCGAGAAACGTGGTGGCACGCAACGTAACGTTCGTCTTATTCAGTTTCGATTCCGGTGTGATACCGGCATCATCCGAACGGTTAATAGATGCAAAGACAGAAGTTCCGTTAATATTCTGCTGGAAACTGACGCCTTCGTTAAAAGAGGTTCCTGTATGGAAGAAAGCATCGATATTGTCATATGTCTGGAGAGGCACTTGGCGTCCGAGCAATCCGTCACAGTCTGGCCTTCAGCTTTCGGTCCCCAACTCAAACGGGACTGGTTGTCATAAACTCCGACCGATCCTTGTCCGAAGCTGTTTTGCATATCCGGTTTCAAGAAAATGGATTCAGCCGTGATACCAGCATTCACCGTAATCCCCAGCCCTTCGTTTTTCCGTCCCGATTTGGTCGTGATCAGGATCACGCCGTTACCGGCCCTCGAACCGTAAAGTGCAGCTGCCGAAGCTCCTTTCAGGACCGTCATCGATTCGATATCTTCAGGGTTAATATCAGAAAGGCCGTTACCCATATCGGCTCCGGAATTACCCCAAACATCATCCACACCGCCTGTAAAATTATCCATCGGCGTACCGTCCACCACGATCAATGGCTGATTGCTACCGGTCAGCGAACTGTTACCACGGAGCACGATCTTCGAAGAACCTCCCACCCCGTTACTGGAGCGTACAATCTGTAAACCGGAAACTTTACCAGACAACGAATTGGCCAAATTTGGTTCGCGGGAAGACAACAACTCGTCTCCCTTCAATTCCTGCATGGCGTAACCTAACGCTTTTTTATCACGCTTCATACCCAAAGCAGTCACGACTACTTCATCCAATTTTTGCGTGTCCTCTTCAAGATGTACAGACAAAGAGGCTTGTCCTGCATAAGGAATCTCCTGTGTGGCGTAACCGATAAAGGATATTTGGATAATATCCCCATTTTTTACCCCATCCAACGTAAAGTTGCCATCCATATCGGTCATTGTCCCGTTGGTGGTTCCTTTTATAACAACAGACGCGCCGGCAACCGGTCCCAAAGCATCTTCGACGGTTCCCGTTACTTTTGCATTTTGTTGGGAAATGTCAGTGTCTGGATTACCTGCACTCGAAGCCGAGTATATATTCCCAGAGAAACATAACGTGCTCGCAAGCAAAACCATGCTGACAGGCTTAATTCTTTTCAACATAACTAATGTTTTTTGTTTAAATTATGATACATGTCTTGGCTGAAACCAACGTCTTTTTTGATATATGTAACACAAAAAAAGAGAAGTTGTTTTGTATTTAACCTTTCGGGTAAAAGCAGATCATGCTGAAAAAGTAATCCGAAAACATATTGACAAATTGTTTCACAAGGACAGAGAAACAAGAAGAAAAGACAAATGGAGAAATACAAGAAACTTTTTCGATTCGGGAACAAAAAATAAAAAGGATGCGGCAGGAAATGGTTATCTGAGTGATGAAACGATTGCGAATCGTGCATCAGATGCCTTATTAAACTATATGGAAGCATGTTATGAAAAGAATGGAAATCTGGATGCCAAAGCACAGAGCTATTGGAGAGCTTTTCGCGAACGTGCTCATCCCGATACAGATTATAATAAGACAATCGCTGCTACTGTTATGAGCGAAGAGGCCAAAAATGACTGGGAGAGGAGAGACTTATTACGCTGGGCAACTGGTCAATCCAACCTTGTATAACATCGATCGGCAGACCGTTTGCCATTAAAAAACCATCGACCATACCACGGGTCACACCGACACCATAATCGCCTAACCACGCTCCTACACCGACACAATGTACCTAGCCGAGACCTTTACTATACAGCACTTCGCTATAAGACGATATATCCACAGCCAAGAACATATCCATATATGGGTTAGCAGGCTCCTTTTTCTTTTCCCGGCCATCCCGGACCATTCGGAACGAATGCTGTATTTTTGAATATGAATCCATTTGGTTTGGGTTCTTACCGAATCATTCCATCGAAAGCTATTATTGTTGTTTACAACTGGTTTTCCTGTTCTACCGCTTTTTGTAATAATTACACCAAAGGAACACAAACCCTGCAAATGGAAGAAACGGCAGCATCTTTCAAAGCAGAAATATTCTCAATATCCTGCGGGTTGACAGCGTTGATACCACCTTCCATGCCATCGATCAAAACCAATGGACTACCACTGGAGGAAGATTATCATCCACATTCGTCATGATGCCGTTAGTGGTTCCTTTTAACAATCACAGAGGCTCCGGCAACAGGATTAGGCTAATAGGTCTGATTCTTTTGAATCATAATTTGTGTTCCATGATATTGAAAGAATTACTCTGATTTTCATAATAACTTCTTATTCAATGAAACAAGCAGGCTCACACATCTTTGTGTTTTCAATGTTTAAAATGATATTAGTTCTAAAAGAACTATGGTATTTTTAGCTTTAATACATTTTGATATAACTTCATAACAATATGATTTTCAATAAATTAAACAAGTAAAATATATTATGCAATAATTACTTAAAATACACAAGTCTCTTTAAATTACTTCTGTTAACAAATTAGCAGAAGTACGACCATGTTTTTTATTTATCTATTTTATATAGTTACATATTTCCAATGGATACATTATTCTGATAAACAGAATAATACCTGTGTAATACCAAAAGAGTAAAATGTTAAAAAAGAAACTTCTACGTATTTTTTTTAGAAAAATAACAGTACAACGGAAAATTTTCATATCTTTGACACCGATATGAAATGTGCAGAGTTCTTTTAGAACTAATTACAAACACAGATAAACTTTATACGCAAAAGCTAAAAACTCTAACATTTTGTATATATGATGTAGAAAAGCGATAATAAGCGCCATCATTTTAATTAAAAGAGCATTCTTTCAATTAAATATAAGACACAAATTATGTTGAAAAATTTCAAACCTATCAGCTTAATCTTGCTGGCAGGTGCCACTTGTTTCCCAGCAAGTATATTTGCAGAAACAATGCCCTCCAAGCAAGGTATGAACATTTCCCAGCAGAACGGAAAAGTTACAGGTACTGTGGTAGATGATCTAGGGCCTGTTGCCGGAGCATCGGTCGTAGTGAAAGGAACAACCAATGGAAACATTACCGACATGGATGGTAATTTCACATTGGAAGGTGTAAAAAATGGAGACATCATCCAGATCTCTTTCATTGGTTACACAACTCAAGAAATCAAATACACAGGACAATCCACTCTTCAAATCAAATTAGCGGAAGACACTCAAAAACTGGAAGAAGTCGTAGTCGTTGGCTATGGCGTACAAAAGAAGGTAAACCTGACCGGCGCTGTAGGGATTGCAGATAGCGAAATTCTGGAAGATCGTCCGATCGGAAACATTGCACAAGGTTTGCAAGGAGCTATTCCAAACTTGAATATTGATTTCGCCAGTGGTAATCCAAATGCAGCTACTACATTTAATGTACGTGGTGCAACTTCACTGAATGGAGGACAAGCACTATTGTTAGTCGACGGAGTCGAAACATCAGACTTGTCTTTGCTTAACCCACAAGATATCGAAAGCGTATCAGTATTAAAAGATGCTGCCTCTGCTTCTATTTATGGTGCCCGTGCCGCTTTTGGCGTTGTATTGATCACAACTAAAAAAGGGAAAAAGAACAAAAAAGTTCAAATCAACTACAATAACAACTTTTCTTGGTCGATGGCCTCTCGCTTACCGGATGGTGTTTCTTCCGATAAGTGGATTCGTGCATGAATCAGGCAAACGTGAACAATGGCAGCGGACAGTATTTCAAAGATGAACACGTTCAGGCTGTAGATGATTTCATTGCGGGGAGAGGTCCTTCTGCATTTTATACAACAGACAATTCAATAACTGCTGCCGGACAATGGGCTTATGCTGGGAACACCGATTGGTTCGACGTAATGTACAAACCGTCATTCATGCAACAACATAATGCAAGTATCAGCGGTGGTTCAGACAAGACGACTTACTACGGCTCTATTGGTTATAAAGGACAAGATGGTATTTTGCAATATGGTACGGATAAATACAAACGTATTAATATGTCTTTCAACTTTTCCACTCAGATTACAAAATGGTTGGAAGTAACTTTCCGTACAAAATATAACCGCAATACAAGTGATTATCCCTACACCAGTAATTTTAATTTAGGAAACATTTTTTTACGAAATCTATCGTGGATTCCCAACTATTCCTGTTTACCTACCAAATGGTAATAATTTTGCAGGTATAGCAGGTAGCAACTTCAACTATAACTTTGCTGGTTACTAGATGGAGCTGGGCGAGACAAAACCAACTCGGATGACTTTTGGTACACTGCCGCCTTTAATCTGACACCGTTGGCCGGTTTATCAATCAAGGGAGATTATACCGGAAACAAATTCTATCAAGATCAAACCCAGCACGGCAAGATACTGTATCAGACAATGCCAGAAGAAGTACGTTATCTCCGCTATCCGTTGGTACACCTGGAGGTGTAACAAAAGCTAATTACGGAGATACTTATCAAGCATTGAACTTATGGGCTGACTACAAGAAGTCATTCAATGACAAGCACAATTTAGGTGTAATGGTCGGTTACAACCAAGAAAGCAAAAAGACGACTAAATTAAGCGTAAGCACTAGTAATCTATTTGATAACAATTTCCCTGTCACCGATTTGGCCAGTACTTATAACATGCCAAGTGAAGAAGCAACAATCTGGGCTGTACAGGGTGCGTTCTTCCGTTTGAATTATGATTACATGCAAAAATATTTGCTTGAGGTAAATGGTCGCTATGACGGTTCATCCAAATATATGTCTGGTGATCGTTGGGGATTCTTTCCCTCGGTATCAGCAGGTTGGCGTATCTCTGAAGAAGTTTCTTGAACCAGCTCGTAATATTTTCGACAACCTAAAAGTCAGAGCTTCATATGGCTCATTAGGCAATCAAGTTACAGATGGCAATTTCCAATATTTAAGTTTCTTGACAAGCGAATCTTTGGCCTATCTGATGAACGGCGGTATCATTAGTGGCTTGAAAGCTCCAACATTGGCTAGTACAAACATCACATGGGAAAAAGTTTACACAACCAATATCGGTTTAGACTGGACTATGCTGAACGGCCGTTTCACTGGATCTTTTGACTATTACATCCGCGATACAAAAGGAATGGTCGTAAACAAAACTTACCCGGCTGTATTAGGGACGACAGGGGGTAAAGAGAACTTGGCAGATATGAGAACCAAAGGTATGGAATTATCTTTAACGTGGAACGATCAGATTAAAGACGTGGCCGGCAGTCCTTTGGATTACTCTATCAGCATCGGCATCTCAGACAACACTTCTGAGATCACGAAATATGATAATCCGACATTAAGTTTGGATGAAACTCATTACCAGGGAAAGAAAATCGGCGAAATTTGGGGATATGTAACAGATGGCTTCATTAAAGATGAAGCTGAAGCCCAAGAAATGGCCAATAAACAGGCTTTCATCAGCACAACTTGGAAACCAGGAGATATTCGTTATGCAGATTTGAACGGTGATGGAAAAATTGACCGTGGGAATAATCGTGTTGGTGATTCGGGCGACAAAAAAGTCATTGGTAATACAACTCCCCGCTACAATTTCAACCTCAACTTGAGTGGTTCATGGAAAGGTTTTGACTTACGTCTGTTCTTCCAAGGTACAATGAAACGCGACGTATGGTTGGACTCTCCTGTATTTTGGGGATACAAGACAGGTATTTGGTGGGCTAACTTAAATGATTACATCATCGATAACTCTTGGAGTGAAACCAATACGAACGCTTACTATCCTATTCCGACTTGGAGTGATAGAAGTAAACAAACACAGACAAAATATCTGCAAAACGGTGCTTTTATCCGTCTGAAAGATGTTACATTAAGCTACACTATTCCTAAAGCGCTCATCAATAAATACGGCATTGGTCAGCTAAAAGTGTTCGTAAGCGGTCAGAATCTTTGGGAAGCTACAGGATTGTACAAATACCTCGATCCGGATGCTGTAGGCAGACGTGACAATAACGGTAACTTGAAAGTTGACGACAACGGTAGTGTTTACCCGTTCACCCGTTCTTATTCATTTGGTATCAACGTAACATTCTAAAAACAGACAAAGTAACATGAAAAGTCAATTATATTATTTGGTGGTTTATTGTTCCTCACAACCCAAAGTTGTGATGTACTGGATAAAGAGCCATTAGACTCTATCAGTACACAACAATACTTTGCGAATGCCAATGCACAGGCATTAGAGCAATATTGTAATGATTTATATCCCAAATTAATCACCGGACATGGAAATCCGAACGAATATAATTTTGGGATGATGGAAACTGATTTCCAGTCTGATGACCTGCTTCCGTGGGACGCAAACTCTGTAGCTTTCAGTCAACACAGCATTTCTACAGCAGACAATGACAATTGGAAATGGGAAAACATTCGTGCTTGTAATGCTTTTATGCAAGATTACGAACTATCCCCGGAAACCGAGGCCGTAAAACATCGTTATGCTGGTGAAATTTTATTCTTCAAGACATTGGATTACTTTAATAAAGTAAACGCTTTGGCGATGTACCTTGGTATGACAAGTATTGGTTCCTGGAGACGAAGACCTATACAAAGGCCGCGATTCCCGCATTACCGTTGTAGCAAACATGATAAAAGACATTGATCAAGCGATTGAATGGTTACCCAAAAAAGAAACGACAGGTGTCTACCGCATCAGCAAAGACGCTGCACTTGCATTAAAGGCACGTATATGTTTATTTGAAGGAACTTTCCGCCGTTATCATAATATGGAAGGTGATACCGAATTGCTCAAAGCCGCTTATGAAGCAGCAGGCGAACTGATGAAATCCGAATATGGCTATTCATTGTTCCAAGGTTCAAAACCTGGTAAAGCCTATTATGAATTATTTATCCAAGCAGATTACAACTCCAATCCTGAAATTATTATGTCGAAGGAATATGATCCGACTGTCGGCAAAGGAAATAACTTAAGCCGCCAAATTGCAGTTGGTGAATCTCCTATCGGTTTGAGTCGTGACGCTGTTGAAGATTATTTGTGTGCAACAACAGGAAAACCAATCTCTATGTGCGGCTGCGAAGGGCACTCTCATCATACTACATTAATCGCCGAACTAAAGAATCGAGATCCGCGTTTACTACAAACAGTACCGACTCCCGAAGCTGGTGAATACACCTATTACCTAGAAGGGAAACGTCCGGATATCGGTAAATATACCAGTGGAAGTGTTAGTACATCTACGGGATATGGTGTTATCAAATATTACAATCCGTCAGAATACACATCATCTCATCATATTGGAACATTAGACGCTCCAATTTTCCGTTATGCAGAGATTCTTCTGATACGTGCAGAAGCAGGAGCCGAACTTGGCCAAGATCCCGAATTAGATAAAACAATCAACGCTTTGCGTGATCGGGTTGGTTTAATCACCATTTGACAACAAATCCGATTGAAGACCCGAAATTGGTTGCCGAATATCCAACAATCAAAGGCCCGAACGCAACTTGATCCGCGAAATCCGCCGTGAACGTCGTGTTGAACTAATGGCAGAAGGTTATCGTTATCACGACTTAATGCGTTGGGCCTGCGGTATTCGCCTGAACCAACCGAAATTGGGTATCATTCCAGACAAAGCAACAAGTGAGAATGATTTAAATGGATATAATACAAAAGATTATGAATCCATTAAATCCGGATTAGGTTTCGTAGACGGTGCCATTGATGTTTATACAAAACGAATGACAAATCCAGTTCCAAACTTTATAGATCCCAAGAACTATTTGTTCTCTATTCCGACAAACCAAATCGGATTAAATCCTAATTTAAAACAAAATCCGGGATGGGATTAATTGAAATATTTTGATAATTTTTTTTCAAAAGGTCTGCTCTTCATAACAGAAGGGTGGACCTTCTTGTATTTGAAAAATCCACATTATTTCATAGCTTTTGATTTTAAGGTCCATCTTCACAACTTCAGCAAACAATTCATATATATCAACTCCCTATAAATACTGAAATACCAAGAATATGAAGTGATTTAAGACTACACAATTCACATAGTTCAAAACAACTATTTAATCAGTTACAAAGAAAAGTGAAAGAGGTAAGTGCTACCTTCTTATAAGTCTATTAAATGAGACAGTAATCATACAATATGACTTAAAAAAATACATATAGCTTATTGGCTATCGAGGAAAAGGCACTGACCTACAGAGAGAAGATATATACCTTATTCCACAAAACAACTATCTTTCTATAAATGGATAATACTTCTTTTCACAGCCAGAAGATATCAAGTTCAAACATATATGTTTTAAAAACGAAACACCTATGTTTTGAATTCGAAACATAGGTGTTTTGAAATAAGAAATATAAACGATCACATCAATAGTCTTTCTCATTCGCCAGATTCCACATATTCAGAAAAGAGGCTTTCGTTATGTCGACAATCTTATTCCAGTTTATCTTTTCCACATGGTCGCTTGGCATATGATAGTCAGGATGACCATCCGTATGGTACCAGATGACCGGAATATCCAAAAGAGCGAACGAAGCGTTATCACTCCCCCCTACCGGTTTATCCCACGGACGATAATCAGGAGTCAGATTCAAGCCGTATTTCTTGATATCGTTTTTCAACCAATCGCCAAACACAGGATGCGCTTCCGTATAGAAATAAACGACATGCATCGGCTTGGACTCGTCTTTATTACGGCCAATCATGTCGTAATTCAGATACCCCTTCACCTTATCCATCTCCGAGAATGTCTGCACGAAATATTTGGAGCCTAACAAGCCTTTCTCTTCACCATCCCAAAAGGCGAAAATAACGGTTCGCTCCGGTTGAACCCCCGTCGCTAAAAACGCCTTAGCGACCTGCAGGACAGCTGAAACACCCGAAGCATTATCGTCGGCCCCGTTATAGACCGGTCACCGTCCAGCATCGGGTCAAAGCCGAGATGATCGTAATGGGCGCCAATAATCACATATTCGTTCGGGTTCTTACCCTCGATCTTCCCCAAGATGTTGTTCATCGACAACTTCTGATGAACACCTTGTTTCAACTTCGCGATCGAATCCGGATGAACCTGGAAACGGCCCTTCTTCTGCCGTTCCTTGTTATAAGCCTCAAAGGTTGGTAATAGGATTCGAACAGAGGTTCGATCCCCCATCGTTTTCAAATTAGATACAATATATTCACCGGCAATACGCCCACCACGGAAACCAGCTTCACGCCCTTCCAATGCATCGCTTGCCAGAAAACCGATATAGCCTCGGCATTTGCCCTGTTAATGACATCCAGCCCTTTCTTTTCAGGCAACTCGGCCCATAGCGCAGCACTTAGTGCAATAGAGGCTAAAAACAATCCCGTTTTTCTCATTTCGATATTGTGTTTTACAGATTATAGTTTTCTACATTATGCAAATATACGGATATTTGTATACATTCGAACTATAATGACAGAACACAATATGATTTTAGTGTGGTTGTAGACAAGAGCAGGACTGACTTCATTAAAATAAAAAAAGGCCAAACTCCGCTATCTCATAAGCGTCGAATGCCTCCCCCTTTTATCTCTCACCAGTCTTTCAAAAGACTACGGTGAAGAGACTACATCTAACAAATTATTTACTGTTTAATACTCAATTTTTAGAGCTTTCGCTCATTTGGCTCACCAATCTGCGAATCTCAGCATTTACTCGCTGGCACATTGAACCATTCCTACTGACTGATAACGATCAGCCTGATAACGCAACATCGCTAAAGTACGCATACTTTTTCGTTTTCTCTCATCATCATAATTTACTCATTTAAGTTCTCCACGCTTGGAGAACGATTAATAATAACTAAACCTAAACTTCTTTTTCTTTTTGTTTACAGTGCAAAGATAAGTATTTTATTTGAATTTATGCTGTAAAACAATATTCAATGTCTACTATTTAACCATATTTAGGTTTTGATTAAATACTTTTCATCTCGATTTATCTAAACGACAGTAGCCAATTCAACCTGTAGTCGAGTCGATTACAAATCCGCGGACCGTTATATCTTTTGGGGATCAACGGATGTTTTTGTACTTGAGCCACTGTTTCACGAACGGAACCTTCCGGGGTGTCGAACCCACGCAACCACGATTTGAAATCAATGCCGCAGTAACGCATCATATCGATATGCTCCGAAGGGATACCACGCTTCTTCATTACCTCAATCATCTGTTCGCTGTCCATATGCTTGGCACCGCAATCGGTATGACCGACAATCATGACTTCGTTCACACCTAATTCATAAATGGCAACCAACAGACTCCGGACCACACTTCCGAAGGATGGGAAATAATCGCCCCAGCATTCTTGATGATCTTGACATCCCCGTTCTTTATTCCCAAAGCTGCCGGCAGCAGTTCCGTAAGACGCGTATCCATACAAGACACTATCGCAATTTTCTTATCAGGATATTTATTGGTGATAAACCTCTCGTATCCTTTACTCTTTACAAATTCACGATTAAATTTCAATAACTCGTCTATCATAACTATCTTATATATATGTAACAGTTCAAAATCAAATAATGTTGAAATGTTTCAACGCATTGTATACACCATTCTCGTCGACAGAGGTGGTCACATAACCAGCTGCACTCATCACGTCTTCGGCCGCATTTCCCATAGCAACCCCAATCCCGACATGGCTAAGCATCTGAATATCATTACCACCATCACCAAAGGCCATACATTCGTCCAGACCGATATGGTAATGTTCCAGCATTTTGTCAATCCCGACCCGTTTACTGCTTCCAAGCGGTACGATATCTGTAAAAAGAGGGTTCCACCGCGTGGATTCACAATGCGACAAGACCTTCATAATACGTTTCTCCTGCTCTGCCGTAAAAAAGGCGATCAACTGGTAGACCGTCTTTCCATAAATATCCTCGATCGGACGGATTGGAGGAGCCGGGAAGTTCAACAGATGAAACACATCATTGACCGCCTTATCCGTATAGTTCATAAAAATCTCGTCTTCCTGCACAAAGGCACAAGGGAATTCGCCTTCTTTTTCCTGGTAACGAACCAAGGCTTCGATATCCTTATCGGGAATGCTATGCTTATAAATCACATCGTCCTTTCCGGCAAACACATAGCCACCATTCAAAGTTACATATCCATCGAACTCAAGATCGCCCAGATTGTTAATCGAACGGCGATGACGACCAGTTGCTATAAATACTTTTATCCCCTTCTTCTTCAACAATTCGATCGCATGAAGGGTAGATTTCGGGACTACATGTGTTTTAAAGCTGACCAATTGTCCCATCAATATCAAAACGAATCTGCTTTAATCATAACCTAAACTCATTACCTTTTAAACCTCAACAAAGGTAAGAATAATTACGGATTTCCAAAGGTCATATAAAATCACTATATTTGAACGCTGAAACATTTTATTTGCAAACATGAAAACACATCTCTACTTATTGACAATACTATTCATATCCGTTCCATCCGTCTTTGCACAAGAGATTGAGAAAGAAACCGTTCCTGGACAAGAACCAACTTTGGTCGAACGACTTACAGGAGGGAAAAAGGTGATTGAAAGCGCAGAAATGAATTTTCAGCTTTTACTTCGGCAAACGCCAATTTCATCGGTTCCGATTTCGACGGCATGAACTTCAAGCTGAATCGTGTCCGATTGGAAATAAAAGGGAATGTATGGAAAAACCTTTCCTATCATTACCGGCAGTCGTTTAATAAATATTCGGACCCTTATTCGCTGGACAACCTTTCGTCCTCGCTCGAATTGGCTTATGTCAACCTGAAGTACATGACAAGTTCGGCTTTACGATCGGTAAGCAGTTTGTCAATTTCGGAGGATACGAATATTTTGTCAATTCGATAAAGTCCGTGAGTTCAGTGAGTTCAACAACCTACTGACCTGCTATCAGGCTGGTATTTCAGGTAACTGGCAGATCAATCCTGACCACGAACTTTGCTTCCAGATCGTGAACAACCGAAGCGGACAGGACAACGAAATCTACCCGACCGGATTGCCCGACAACACACGAGAAGCAAAAGTTCCTTTCATGTATACGGTAAACTGGAACAGCTACTATTTCGACCGCATCCTGCAACTCCGTTATGCCGCTTCCGTAGGACAACAGACACAGAAACGTTATTCTTATTACTTCACCTGCGGCAACACGATCGAGAAAGGACCTCTGCTGACTTATCTGGACATCATGTACACCCGGCAGGGATTGGACCAGCACGGCGTTATCAGCCGTCTGCCAGAGACAGCCCAGACAGCTTGCAATACCGAGTATCTATCGGTCATCGCCGATATCGACTACCGGATCACCCGCGCTGGAACCTCTATGTGAAAGGTGCTTATGAAACCGGAAAAGTGTACAAGGCGAACGGACCATTTGCCAAAGGCATGTACCGCCGTTCCTGGAATGCACAGAGCAGTCTCGAATTTTTCCCGATCAAGAACAGTGATCTTTTCATCTTTCTCCTTTATACATATCGCGGCGTAAAACTGAAAAAGCAGCCTTGGATATGGGAGCAGTCGATCCCGACACGCATCGTATTTCGTTAGGGCTGGTCTATTCGATTCCGGTATTCTAAACTTTCTCTTTCAAGCAGTGCCACCCTCTATTCCCAGAAATGAAATCACAATGAGGGTGTCAAATACCTTTGCCATGGTCTTTTAGGAACAGATTTACAAGGGATCATTCAAACAAAGCCGATCCAATCAAATTATACCGGAAATTTTATTATCATAGACCTCCAAGCCTTTAACCTTGACACCGATCAGTGTCGAGCGATATAGGTTCTCCACGTTGAGAACATTGTAATTTTCCTTTTGGCAGTTCCATATACTTATCTAAGGCTGCAAATAGACAACCGTATATAACCAACGGGCTGACATAGCCGTTCTGACCGGTTCCTCTGCTCCGTTTCTCGTATTTTTCCGCATCATCATGCTCACAGGGATAAAGAACGCCTGATCCGGATTAACCGGCATAAAATTGAAACCGTTGAAAGGAATACATTGTTTGGGAGAACTGCCCGAACGTGTCGGATAGGACAATGGATAGCCTTTATGGTCAAAATCATAACCGTTATGGTTATTGTTCACTTTTATGAAATAAGTTTTTGTAAAATCAAAATCGGCCATTCCCTTTTCCAAGCGAGCCTGATATTCGCCTTTCAGTTTACGGAATTTAAACTGATCGCGCCGGCATTCCTGCCCCAATTCTTTATTGACGACACTGATATAATTCAAGACCACCTTGTCGTCTATCGGTAATTTATTGACACGAACACAGCAAATAAACATTTGTTCGAGCGTCATCTCCTCGCATTTTATAACAGGTTCAGGCATATTCACGACGATCTCGCCTTGTTCGATCGCACGATCAATCTCCACGAACAGTTTCTTATCGGGAGCTTTCTCACTTTCCAAGGCAAACACGACAGCTTCGTTCAGGAACATATTCTTATCTTCCGGCCGGATAATCTCACGGATTGTTACCTTGGAGAAAGGCAAATCCTTTCCATTGAACGCCTCATACCGAACCTTTCCATAGGTATCCGTATACGCGTATTTCAAATGGCTATACTTAGTCGAACTCAGATAGAAATCTCCGAGAGTAAGCACATCACCGGTTTTGAATGTATCTCCACTATACGTTTCATACGATTCCTGTGCATAAACAGGGAAAAGAAGGAAAGATAAGCAAAAAAGAAGGCATAAAAAATGTTTCATATTCATTAGATTAGTTAGACCTTTATTTCGTTAAAACGCGATAAAGATAAACTTTTTCCAAAATATATGAAACAAATGATATTACAATAAATAGACATCATTTATATCCAGCTTGAACTGCAGGCCAAGAAATTCAGCTGCTTTCCTGCAAAGTAGCATCCGTCCGGTAAAAATCTCGAAATAGTCCATCACGGCACAAATTTCAGTATTGATCTTTAAATCGAGAGTGATCGTTTTCGAATCCGGCTCCAATATAACATCCGATTTTTCGGCTGCATAATTTACCCGATCATGGATATCGAAATTAATCGTGGAACGGTTACGGACACGGCTGCGACGCACATCCGTCTTATCAGCGATTATCAGAGCAGCTGCAACGGCATTTACAGCAGCAGCCGTCTGTTCGTCATGGTTTCCGATAGCTGTAATAACGGTCGCCACATCTTCAGGCGGCATTCCCATCTTATCCAAAATACGAAAAGCCATCATAGCCCCACTTTGGCGTGGTCGATGCGGTTCACCACATTGCCTATATCGTGCATGAAACCGGCGATACGAGCCAGTTCCACCTCATGCGCATCATATCCTAACTTCTCCAATAAATCCCCTGCTACTTTCGCAACCTTCGTGCAATGGGCAAAGCTATGCTCCGTGTAGCCGATTGCTTTCAACGACTCGTCCGCTTGTTTGATATAAGTCCGGATCTCTTCGGAATTGCGGACATCTTCATATGTTACATTCATATTTTTATCTTTACTATATATGTTAATTAAACACAGAAATATTCCATTTTGTTCTGCCGAAGAACCAGAAGGACATGAATTTCATATTACAAAAGCCTTTTACCGGTCTTTATTGGAATAATAAAAAAAGCGGAATCTCATGGTGAGACTCCGCTTTCTATTTTATTCGGGTGAAAAAAGGATTTCCACCCTTAGATGATCATAATCAAATTATTCTTCTACACTCCAGTTTTCAGCAGCCATACGTTTGTAGCTACGCAGACGCCACTTAGCGTTTTCTTCTGCGGCAGCAAACAATTCAGCAGCTTCAGCTGGATACTGTTTTGCAACAGATGCGAAACGAACTTCACCTTTCAGGAAGTCTTGGAATTTACTCCAATCCGGTTCTTTGGAATCCAATGTGAACGGGTTCTTGCCTTCAGCTTCCAGAGCAGGATTGTAGCGCCACAAGTGCCAGTAACCACATGCAACAGCTTCTTTTTCTTCAGCCTGAGATTTGCCCATACCCTTCTTCAAACCGTGGTTGATACAAGGAGCATAAGCGATAATCAAAGAAGGACCGTCATAAGCTTCAGCTTCGCGGATAGCCTTCAAAGTCTGAGCCTGATCAGCACCCATAGCGATCTGAGCGACATAAACGTAACCGTAAGTAGTAGCCATCAAACCCAAGTCTTTCTTGCGGACTCTCTTACCGGCTGCAGCAAACTTGGCGATTGCACCGACCGGAGTAGCCTTTGAAGACTGACCGCCTGTATTTGAATAAACTTCAGTATCCAGAACCAGGATATTCACATTCTTACCGGAAGCAATCACGTGGTCCAAACCACCATAACCGATATCGTAAGAAGCACCGTCACCACCGATAATCCACTGTGAACGTTTTACCAAGAAGTGGCTCAATTCGGCGATAGTAGCGCAATTCGGACATTTATCCTTAGCTGCTTCAACCATCGGAATGATCAGAGCTGCCAGTTCTTTCGTCTTATCGGCATCGTTCTGATTTTCGATCCATGCAGTGAATGCTTCCTTATATTCGGCCGGAGTGCCTTCATAAGCAATGGCAGCTTCCATTGCATTCTGGATACGTGCACGCATCTTTCGTTAGCCAATTCCATACCCAAACCGAATTCACAGAAGTCTTCGAACAGAGAGTTAGCCCATGCAGGACCTTCACCCTTTTCGTTTGTCGTATACGGAGTAGATGGAACAGAACCCGAATAGATAGAAGAACATCCCGTAGCGTTAGCAACCATTTCACGATCACCGAACAACTGGGAAATCAGTTTTACGTACGGAGTTTCACCACAACCGGAGCAAGCGCCTGAGAACTCGAACAACGGAGTTGCGAACTGAGAATTCTTCACATTAGACTTGATGTCTACCAAACTCTGCTTAGAACTTACATTAGCACACAGTATGCCCAGTTATCAGCTTCAGCCAACTGACCTTCCAGCGGAGCCATAGACAACGCCTTGTTGCCCTTGAATCCCGGACAGATATCGGCACAGTTTCCGCAACCCAAGCAGTCCATAACATCTACCTGCATACGGAACTTCATCCCCTTCATTGTAGCCGGAGCTTTCACATCCAACATCGGGAAGTTTGCACCCTTCTGTTCTTCGTCATTCAAAACGAACGGACGGATAGAAGCGTGAGGACAAACGTAAGCACACTTGTTACACTGGATACAGTTTGCCTCATTCCAAACCGGAACAAATGCAGCTACACCACGTTTTTCATATTTTGCAGTACCCTGATGCCATGTACCGTCTTCGATGCCCTTGAAAGCAGAAACCTTCAGTAGGTCGCCATCCTGTGCATTAATAGGACGAACCACTTCGTTGATAAATGCAG
>ENA-OQCS01000364-OQCS01000364.1-human-gut-metagenome-genome-assembly--contig:-NODE-364-length-25058-cov-3.353295_pt1 | contig 25058 bp, 36 predicted proteins | sample MGYA00242757_ERZ504575 | MGnify/ENA primary metagenome ERZ504575 (study PRJEB26092, sample SAMD00036297) | human gut metagenome | host: Homo sapiens | study: EMG produced TPA metagenomics assembly of... | reverse complement strand
AAAGATAACACTTTTTGTTTAATTAGTCGAGCCTTTTTGATTAGAATTGCTCCATTGTGCATAGACTCTATACATTCCCACATGGGCCAGGTGAATTTCTGATAGACAGAATCTAAGGAATGTATTTCGACGAGGTTGAGTCCGATAACATTTTTTTGAGGTCTGTATTGCGGTATTGCTTCTTTACGACAGCATAGGCGCGTCCCAGATCCTCAAAAATGTAGGCACAACGTCGGCGAAAGGTTCCGATTCAAGACCATCCATAGTGATAATATAACACTCGGGAACCACATCATTATATGTGAACCCCCACCAGTATGCCACTATCTTCGAACAGATAAATAGGTGATGCGGTTTTATTCTTCAAAAAGCAGCAATTTTGTTGATAAAAAATTGCAAATGCGAAATATTATCATTAACTTTGTAGCATCAAAATACGAGAAGAATGGAAAGTACGGAGATTATAAAGAACGCAGGTCTAAAAATCACTCCGCAACGTAAAGTGGTTTATGAGGTTATGATGGAATTGCGTCATGCTGCCATTGATGAAATATCAAGTGTGTGCAATCCAAAGATAATGGGATAACCATCTCAACCATCTATCGCATTCTTGATTCGTTTTGCAAGGCTAATCTGTTATCATTTGTGTTCCATCACGAAGTGGGGAAAAGCTATTATGACATTACCGTGACAGAGCATCACCACATATTCGAGGGAGAGAGCATCTTGGATTATATGGATGAAGGGCTTACGGAATTGATACGACAGTATTTGAAAGAAAAGAATTTTGCATCGGTTGACATTAGCCGAATACAGGTGCAGATAACGATAAATAACCCAAAGTTAAACTCTAAAAAGTAAAAAGTATGAGAAGTATCACGACTTTCGATTTGCAGTATGCACATCGCTTCTATGGCTTCCAAGGCGAAGCCAGTATCTTCACGGTCACACTGGCACACTGACCATTGAGGTGGAAGATACGGTTGAAGAAGGTGTGAACATGGTGTACCCTTGTAATGAAATCCAAAAGGTGGCATGAAGCCTGTTGAAGAATTTTGACCATGCCTTGGTGCTCCGCGAAGATGACCCTTTGCTTCCTGCCATTCTTGATGTGTATGAAAAGCAAGGCATCAAAAACGGCCATCCGCAAAACAAAATGAAAGGAGAGCCTTCAAGACCGAATTGGCAACGGCTTACCCTGATGCCCGTCTGGTTGTTACCAAAGAAACCATGACAGTGGAAGGTATGATTAAGATTGTATATGACTTGTTGAAAGACAAACTGAACATCGCTAAGATCACTTTCACAAGCGGTGTGAATGCCGCGTCTGCCGAGTTTACCACAAAGAATAACATCGACCGCTGTCCTCTTTGCGGTGTCGCCCTCAATGCGGATGGAGTATGCCCAAAATGTGGTTATCGTAAAAAATAATCCACGTAAAGCTGCATATAAAATAATGTGATGATGAAAATACGGGTGGAAAAGATTTCAGACTTTTCCACCCGTATTGTACAAGTTAGAAAAATAATTTGAAATTCGGCTAATGGCTTCAACCTTTGTTTCCATAACCACATCGGCATATACCTGTGTTATGTGACGGCTCGTATGGAAACTGACATTTTTCGTAATCCCTGCATCCGCAGCCATTTTTTTAAGACACCTGTTACATACTCCCAATATAGTCAGTTCAAACACCTTTTGGCTCGCTTGCATCCGTTTCGCTCAGGTAACCAATGCAAAGCCGATTGGTTTAGAGGGATTATTACCTGTCTGCCTACTATCAGTACTTTTGCGGTCTTGAGGCTTTTAGCATATCCGCACCTTGCGCCTCATCCGAGCTTGTACATTTCCGTCACCGTATCGGAGAGGAGGGCGTGGAGCTTATCCTCAAGGAAAGCATCCGCATCAATCTTGCCATGGAGGACAGGAAGAAGGAGGAGATGACAGGAATAAGGGAAAGACGGTCGTGGACGCAAGAGCGACCATCGTCTGGGACGGAACTTCTACAAGGGTCTTTTCGGAGACTCTATAAATGTCATGCTCGCTGCTGCCGCATATAACCTCAAAAGAGCCCCATTTCGTGGTATTATATAAGGTGAAGAAGGGCAAGAAGTTCAGAAGGTGAACTCCTCTCGGTTTCTCTTAGCAGTACAATCTAATCTGTGTACTGCTTTATATATTCAGGAATATCTCTTATATATTTGCGAATCTCTCTTTATACAAAATGACTCAATGTTTGCAGAATTTGGAACTTTTTTCTGCTGTTTCACCGAAAAGTGTTTCCTTTGCAGCCGTAAAAAGATAAAATTAAAAGAATTATGGCAGAAAATAGACAAGAATTGAACCGCAACTTGGCTCAGATGCTCAAGGGTGGTGTGATTATGGACGTAACAACTCCTGAACAGGCAAGAATCGCAGAGGCTGCAGGTGCATGCGCAGTAATGGCTTTGGAACGTATTCCAGCTGATATTCGTGCAGCAGGTGGCGTTTCTCGTATGAGCGACCCTAAGATGATCAAGGGTATCCAGGAGGCTGTTTCTATCCCTGTAATGGCTAAGTGCCGTATCGGTCACTTCGCTGAGGCTCAGATTCTTCAGGCTATCGAAATCGACTATATCGACGAGAGCGAGGTGCTCTCTCCAGCTGATAATGTTTATCACATCGACAAGACTCAGTTTGACGTACCATTCGTTTGTGGTGCCAAGAACCTGGGCGAGGCGCTCCGCCGTATCGCTGAGGGTGCTACCATGATCCGTACCAAGGGTGAGCCAGGAACTGGTGATGTGGTTCAGGCTGTTACCCACATGCGTATGATGCAGAGCGAAATCCGCCGCCTGGTTTCTATGAGCGAGGATGAACTTTACGAGGCAGCCAAGCAGTTGCAGCTCCTTACGACCTGGTGAAGTATGTTCACGAGAACGGCAAGTTGCCAGTGGTTAACTTCGCTGCCGGTGGTGTGGCTACTCCAGCTGATGCTGCCCTGATGATGCAGCTCGGTGCCGAGGGTGTATTCGTAGGTTCTGGTATCTTCAAGAGCGGTAATCCTGCTAAGCGTGCCCAAGCTATCGTGAAGGCTGTTACCAACTACAACGACCCTAAGATGCTGGCTGAGTTGAGCGAGGATCTCGGCGAGGCAATGGTAGGTATCAATGAGCAGGAGATAGCTTTGCTCATGGCTGAAAGAGGTAAATAATGAGAATAGCAGTTTTAGCTTTACAAGGCGCTTTTGCTGAGCACAGACAGAAGTTGGCTCAGTTGGGCGTGGATAGTTTTGAGGTTCGCCAGTTGAAGGATTGGGATCAGCCTAAGGATGGCTTGATTATTCCGGGTGGTGAGAGTACCACTCAGGCGAAACTCTTGAATGAACTGGGATTGATGGAGCCTGTGAAGGAGGCGATTGCTGCCGGTTTGCCAGTTTATGGTACTTGTGCCGGCTTGATTCTTCTTGCCAAGAAGATTGAGGGTGAGCCTAGTCAGCGCATTGCTTCGATGGACATCACGGCTTTGAGAAATGCCTACGGTCGCCAGTTGGGCAGTTTCTATATTGAGGCTCCGATGAAGGGCATCGAGGGAAATATCCCAATGACTTTCATCCGTGCCCCTTATATTAAAGAGGTGTGGGGAGATGCTGAGGTTCTGGCTGAAGTAGATGGCAAGATTGTGGCTGCCCGCCAGGGTAACCAGCTGGTTACAGCCTTTCATCCCGAATTGAATGAAAGCCTGGAGATTCATAAATATTTTCTGGAAATGTGCAAGAAGTAAAATTCAGGATTCTATTTGCAGAATCCATATCATAAAGCAAAAGCTTACGGAATCCCGCAAGGCTTTTTGCTTTTATAGTTTTACTCATTCTGAAAGTTCTTCTTACAACAGCTCAGGAAGCTGGAAGAGCTTCACGCTGTTACTGCCCTTGATGAGGATGTAATGGTCGTGAGGCTGGTTCGCTTGAGCGCTTCCTTCACTTCTTCTACATTCTGGAACTTGCGGTAGCTGCATGGAATATCCTTGAACTCATCGCCTACCAGCCATACATTCTCCAGACCGGCTGCCTGCAACTGATCTACTACCTTCTGGTGCTCCTCGTGGCTCACTTCGCCGAGCTCGCCCATCTGTCCGAGAATTGCCATCTTATGAGGTACATCCATCACGCGGAAGTTCTCGATGGCGGCTGCCATGCTCGATGGGTTGGCATTGTAGGCATCTACACCAGCTTGTTGTGCGCCGTCTCTTCCAATTGTGAACGATTGTTGCTTGGGATGTAATTCTCCAGGGCGTGATCTATCTGCTGAGGCTTCACGTCGAAATGAAGTCCGATGGTGATGGCGGCAAGCATGTTGTCGATGTTGTAGGAGCCGATGAGGTGGGTCTGAACCTCATGCCAGTCGAAACTCTCGGTGCGCCAGCGGAACTTCAGGAATGGGGCGCAGGAGATGACTTCTCCCCATACATCGCAGTTTCCGTCCTTGCCGTAGGTGATGAGGCGGTTGATGTTGCGCTGCTCTGCCATCTGCATCAGGTGCTCGTTGTCGCGTTGATGAAGACGAGGGCATCGTTGGCTGCGAGGTAATCATAGAGTTCTCCCTTGGTCTTCTTCACGCCTTCGAAACTTCCAAATCCCTGAAGGTGGGCACGGCCCACATTGGTAATCATGCCGCAGGTTGGTTCCACGTATTCCACGAGCTTTCGGATGTCATCAGGATGGGAAGCACCCATCTCTACAACGGCAATCTCATTTTCTGGTGAGAGACGGAAGAGCGTCTTTGGTACGCCTACATCATTATTGAAGTTACCCTGGGTGAACATCACGTTGAACTTCTCGCCGAGAACGGCAGAGACGAGTTCCTTGGTGGTGGTCTTGCCGTTGGTTCCGGTGATTCCCACTACGGGAATATCGAAGTGGCGGCGATGCTCACGGGCTAGTTCCTTGAAGGTGGTGAGGCAGTCCTCTACGAGGATGTAGCGCTCGTCGCCCTCCTTGGCATACTCTTTTTCATCCACAATCACATAGGCACAGCCTTTCTCCAAAGCCATGTCGCAAACTTGTTGCCATCAAACGATGCGCCTTCAAAGCCAGGAAGATGCTGCCCTCTGGCAGTCGCGGCTGTCAGTGGTAATCACTGGGTGCGCTTGGTAAATCTGATAGAGTTCTGAAATATCCATAGTCTATAACTGTTGTTTTGAGTGCAAAAGTAATCTAAATTGTGGACATAACAAACAATTTTCCCAAAAAATGATGGTAATCTCGAATATTCTTTCTATTTTTGCAGAAATATTCGATGAATCTTTAGAAAGCGAGGCTTTTTATGGGTAGTAGAGATGAAAAAGATAAAACGAAAGTGAGGAAGGAAAAGCTGGCAGGCTATTTCTATAATCTATCCCAGTTGATATTTACGGGAACTGGGGTTGGAGCGTGTTGCCGTTTTTACATGGAACGGCTTCATCAGGTGATATTTCCGTATTAGTGTTTGGCGCAGTTGCAACAGCAGCTCTGCATACTTCGCCAATAGAATTTTAAAATATTAGGATTTATGAGTTATTTAGCGTTATTTTTTATGATAACTTCTATTGTTATTATTGCTCTTATAGCTTGGAGTTATACAAAGTCAGGAGAAAAGTGGCTTAAAGAATTGTAGAATATTAAGCTATGGAAGTTTACAATGGACTATTGTTTTTCTTTGTGGTTGGAACAATCATAGGTGGAAGCTTTCTTGCCTGGACTTACACAAAGCCAGGGAAAAAGTGGCTTAAAGAGTTATAATCCGATGGAATATACGATTAATATCAAGGGGCGCTTGATGGATTTGAGTACCCCTCAGGTGATGGGCATCCTGAACGTTACGCCCGACAGCTTCTACTCTGGCAGTAGAAAACAGACAGAAATGGAGATAGCTCAGAGAGCTAATCAGATTATAGAAGAAGGTGGAAGCATCATCGATGTGGGCGCTTTCTCCACCCGTCCCGGTGCCGATGAAGTATCGGAAAAGGAGGAGGGAAGACGCCTGAAGTTCGCTCTCGACATCGTTCGCAGGGAGCAACCGGATGCTGCCGTCTCCGTAGATACCTATCGCCCTACCTTGGCACGCAAGTGTATCGAAGAGTGGGGAGCTGACATCATCAACGATGTTTCAGAAGGTGGAATCACAGGCATCGCCAATGTGCCGCTGGAGCAGAGACAGGAGGAATATCCTGAAATGTTCCGTGTGGTGGGCGAACTGAAGGTACCTTATATATTAATGTCGGTGCAGCCTACGCTCGCCAAGATGATGAAGGCTTTGCCAGGGAGGTACAGCAGTTGCGTGACCTGGGTGCAAGGATATCATCTCGACCCGGGGTTTCGGTTTCGGCAAGAATCTCATCCAGAATTATCAGATTTATGATGAGATGGAGAAGTTGAACGTACTGGAACTTCCGGTACTTGTAGGTATCTCCCGTAAGAGTATGATATATAAGTTGTTGGGTGGCGATGCCACTACATCGCTCAATGGAACCACGGTGCTTGATACCATAGCCTGATGAAGGGAGCCAGCATCCTTCGTGTTCACGATGTGAAGGAAGCTGCTGAGGCTGTGAAAATCGTGGAAGCCATGAAGGAGGGCAGAGTATGATCGAGTTTGGAATCAAAGATGCGTTAGACGTACTCCTGGTAGCCTCGCTGCTATTCTATGTTTATCGACTGATGAAGGAATCCCGCTCGCTGAACATCTTCGTGGGCATCATGCTTTTTGTACTGATCTGGCTCTTCGTGAGTCAGGTACTGGAGATGCGCCTGATGGGTTCCATCCTCGATAAACTGGTGAGCGTGGGAGTCATCGCCCTTATCGTCATCTTCCAGGAAGACATCCGAAGATTTCTTTATGAGATTGGTTCACAGAAAGGTATGCGGAGGCTGGTCCGCTTCTTCCACTCCAGCAAGGAGAGCCAGAAGGAGGCGAACAAGGAGACGATCATGCCTATTGTGATGGCTTGCATGAGCATGGCTAAGAAATATGTGGGTGCCTCATCGTGATAGAGCGAGGCGTGCCTTTGAAGGATATCATGGATACTGGCGAGGAGATAGATGCCAAAATCAACCAGCGCTTGATAGAGAACATCTTCTTCAAGAATTCGCCTCTTCACGATGGAGCCATGGTGGTAAGTAACAAGCGAATCATGGCTGCAGGCTGTATCCTCCCCGTGAGTCACAACCTGGATATTCCCAAGGAACTGGGACTCCGCCACCGTGCTGCCTGGGTATCTCGCAGAGCAGTGATGCCATTGCCGTTATCGTTTCTGAAGAGACGGGACGAATCAGCGTTGCCATCAAAGGCGAATTCAAGCTCCGACTCTCTGCCGAGGAACTGGAAAGCATCCTCACTCAGGAAATGTTATAAGAGCAAAGAGTGAAGAAGGAAAGCACATGAATTCTTCACTCTTCACTCTTAATTCTTTACTTTTCCTACTATGTAAACCTTTTACGATAATGATTATCTCCCGTTTTAGCTTTTTTTACACATTTTAGTGAGTGTTATTTCAAAATAAATATGTACTTTGCAAAGTCGATATGGCAAAACGGCAAAAACAAGCCGTAGCTCTTTATTAGATTGACAAATCTACTATCGAAGATAACAAAATTATATAAATAAAGAAATAAAATGGATTTATTACAGCAAATCGTAGCTCGCGCTAAAGCTGACAAGCAGCGCATCGTGCTCCCTGAAGCAGAAGAGGAGCGTACATTGAAAGCAGCCGATAAAGTTCTGGCTGATGATCTTGCAGACATCATCCTCATCGGTAACCCTGCCAACATTAAGAATCTCGCTGCACAGTGGGGTCTTAACAACATCGACAAGGCTACTATCGTTGATCCACAAAACAACCCTAAGACTGAGGAGTATGCTGAGAAGCTCGCTGAACTTCGCAAGAAGAAGGGCATGACCATAGAGCAGGCTCGTGAACTCGTAACTAAGAACAACCTCTACCTCGGTTGCATGATTATCAAGACAGAGGGTGCTGATGGTCAGATTTCTGGTGCATTGAGCACAACTGGCGATACTCTTCGTCCAGCTCTCCAGATTATCAAGTGTACTCCAGGTATCACTTGCGTAAGTGGTGCTATGTTGCTCATCTCAGACCAGAAGCAGTATGGTCAGGATGGCGTAGTGGTAATGGGTGACGTTGCTGTAACTCCAAACCCTACAGCAGACCAGCTTGCTCAGATTGCCTATACAACAGCTCATACAGCTCAGTCAGTAGCTGGTATTGCTGATCCTCAGATTGCCATGCTGAGCTTCTCAACAATGGGTAGTGCCAAGGATGCTATCAACAAGGAGACAGGCAAGAGCGTTTATATCATCGACAAGGTAAAGGATGCTGTGGCTATCGCTAAGGAGAAGTTCCCTGAGCTTCATCTCGACGGTGAGCTTCAGGCTGATGCAGCCCTCGTTCCTGAGGTAGCTGCCAAGAAGGCTCCAAATTCTGAGGTAGCTGGTAAGGCTAACGTATTGGTAGTTCCAAACCTCGAGTAGGTAACATCGGCTACAAGCTCGTTCAGCGCCTGGGTGGTGCCATCGCTATCGGTCCTATCCTCCAGGGTATCGCTCGTCCTGTTAACGACCTTTCTCGTGGTTGCTCTGTAGATGACATCTACTATATGGTAGCTATCACAGCTTGCCAGGCACAGGATGCAAAGAAGGCTTAATCAACTAACTTTATTTATAACATTACAAACTAAACATTATGAAAGTATTGGTTCTGAACTGTGGTAGTTCATCTATCAAGTACAAGTTATATAATATGGACGATGAGTCTGTATTGGCACAGGGTGGTGTAGAGCGTATCGGTCTTGATAACGCTTTCATCAAGGTTAAATTGCCTAATGGCGAGAAGAAGCAGATCATGCACGACATGCCTGACCACAAGGAAGGTGTGAACTTCGTGTTCAAGTGCCTGCTCGACCCGGAAATCGGCGCCATCAAGGACTTGAAGGAAATCGACGCTGTAGGTCACCGCGTCGTACAGGGTGGTGACAAGTTCAACGAGAGTGTTATCGTTGACAAGAGCGTAGAGGATGGTATCGAGGAACTTTGCGACCTCGCTCCTGTTCACAACGCAGGTCACCTGAAGGGTATCCGTGCCGTTGACTCTTTGATGCCTGGCACTTCTCAGGTTTGCGTATTCGACAACGCATTCCACAGCACAATGCCAGACTACGCTTATCTCTATGCAATTCCTTACGAGTTGTACGAGAAGTATCACGTACGCCGTTATGGCTTCCACGGAACATCTCACCGCTATGTTTCTAAGCGTGTTTGCGAGATTCTCGTCTCGACCAGAACAACTCTAAGATCATCACTTGCCACATCGGCAACGGTGGCTCTGTAGCTGCTGTATTGAATGGTAAGGTATTGGATACTTCAATGGGCTTGACTCCATTGGCTGGTTTGATGATGGGTTCACGTTGTGGTGACATCGATGCTTCTGCTGTTACTTATCTGATGGATAAGTTGAACATGAAGCCACAGGAGATGGCTGACTTCCTGAACAAGAAGAGTGGTGTGCTCGGTATCACTGGTATTTCTTCTGATATGCGCGACATCGAGAACGCTGCCAACGAGGGTAACGAGAAGGCTCAGCTGGCTCTCCGTATGTACGAGTATCGCATCAAGAAGTACATTGGTGCTTACACAGCAGCTATGGGTGGCGTTGACGCTATCGTATTCACAGCTGGTGTTGGTGAGAACCAGACCGACCTCCGCGAGGAAGCTTGCAAGAACCTGGAGTATCTTGGCATCAAGATCAATAAGGAGGTTAACGACAAGGTTCGTGGTGAGGAAGCTATCATCTCTACCGATGACAGCAAGGTGAAGGTAGTAGTAGTTCCTACCGATGAGGAGATTGTTATCGCTCGCGATACAATGGAATTGGTTTCCAAGAAGTAATTCCACACAATACTATATAATATAAGGTGAAGACTAAAGACAGCAATGGATGGTCTTCACCTTATTTATTTCTTTCTTATCATTATTACATGATGAGGCTCCTGCCTGATGAGGATGGAAGCATCACTTAAATTTTGAGAATTATGAAAACAAAGATTGTAACTTTCGGAGAAATATTGCTTAGAATATCTAAGCCTGGTTATCAACGGTTATTCCAAGGTCACCGTATGTTCGGCAACTATGGTGGCAGCGAGGCAAATGCAGCCATCTCTCTGGCTCATTTGGGCGATAACGTGGAGTATGTAACCCGATTGCCATACGGCGAGATGGGTGAAGCTGCGCTGATGCATCTCAGGGAGTTTGGTTTGAATGTTTCTCATGTGGTGCGTGGTGGCGATCGTCTCGGTACCTATTACTTCGAGGAAGCTGTGGCGATGCGCAACTCCCGTGTAGTCTATGACCGCAAGAACTCTTCTTTCTATTCCTTGAAGCGTGGTATGGTGAAATGGAATCAGGTACTGGCAGATGCTGCCGTATTCCATTGCTCAGGTATTACCTGCGCCATCAGCGTGATGCGATGGAATCTACCATGGATGCCATCAAGCTGGCGGTTGCTGATGGGCTGACCATCGCCTGCGATATCAACTATCGCAAGAATCTCTGGGGATACGTCTGGAACCTCACGATGTGCTCTTCCAGATGATGCAGTATAGCGACATCATCTTCGGTGATCAGAATGAGTGGGAGATAGCCAGTGGAGTGCCTCATATTCCTTTCGAGGCTTTGGATGAAAACTATGTAATAGACAGGGAGGCTTATCTGTCGTATTTCCGCAAGATGCACCGTCTCTTTCCTAAATGCAAGAAGATGGTGATGGCTGTAAGAAACCAGATTGCCAGCAGCCATCATACTTTGAGCGGTCTGCTCTATGATACAGTAGAGGATCAGCTCTATACAACGAGAATCTACGACATACAGCCTATCGTAGATCCGATGGGTGTAGGCGATGCCTTCATTGCTGCCTATATCCACGCTCACCAGAAGTGGGGCGATGAGAACCAGTATTGCCTGGATTTCTCTCTCTCGGCCAGTGCCATCAAGAATACGATTCCGGGCGATCAGAATCTGGTATCTGAAGAAGAAATCATCAGTAATATGACTTCTTCGGGAGGAAGAATCCAGCGATAGGAATAAAACAAGATTACAATAGAACTATAAGATTCGTGTGATAAGAATAAAGGGCAGTCCAAATTGGGCTGCCCTTTATTCTTGTAGCTTATTTATTGTTATGGTTGGCTTTCGCTTCCACATATTCTTCCATAAACATGTGTTCGCCATCGAATACGGCATAGGTGAACTGCCATATCCAGTCGCCCAGAATCATCAGGCGGGTCTTCTTGCTCAGCATCAGGTCCAGCTCTATGTGGCGGTGTCCGAACATGAAGTAATCAATATCCTTGTGACTTTGCATATACTGTTTGGCAAAGCGTACCAGGAATTCCTTCTTTTCGCCCATATAAGGCTCCTCCTTGCCATCGGCACGTTTCAGGCGGCTATGTTTCGCCCAGTTCAGTCCCAACGACAATCCCCAGCGTGGATGTATGGCATTCAGCAGCCGTTGCAGGTGCGGTTGTGGAACATCGCTTTCAGGAACTTGAACTTCTTGTCCGGGTCACCCAGGCCGTCACCATGGGCAAGAAAGAACACCTTGTCGTAAATTTCCACGGTCTGTGGTGTATGGTGAACGATCAGTCCGCACTCTTCTTCCAGGTAGCCGTATGTCCATAAGTCGTGGTTGCCGGTGAAGAAATGTACTTCCACTCCCATATCCGTCAACTCCGAGAGCTTACCCAGGAATCGGGTGTAGCCTTTCGGTACCACATATCTATACTCGTTCCAGAAATCAAACATATCGCCCAGCAGATAAATGGCTGCAGCCTTGTGCTTGATGCTGTCGAGGAAACGTACGAGTCTGCGTTCCTGCATTCTGCCGTGTGGGATTGCCCACGAGCCGAGATGCGCATCAGAGAGGAAATATACATTTTTCATAAGCGATTCTTTTTAAGTGAAGAGTGAAGAATGAAGAGTGAATAATTCAACGGTTTTGTCTATTCGAAACCGAGTTCTACACGAGCTTCCTCGCTCATCATACTCTGATCCCAGGCTGGTTCGAATACGAGGTTTACATTGGCAGACTTGATCCCCTCTACGCTATCCACTTGGTGCGCACATCCTCAAGGATGAAGTCGGCTGCAGGGCAGGATGGGGCAGTAAAGGTCATGTCAAGATCTACGGTAGCATCGTCTTTTACGTCTATCTTGTAAATCATGCCGAGATCCCAGATGTTCACTGGTATTTCAGGGTCGTAAACTGTCTTGAGAACATCTACGATCTTTTCTTCTATCTTTGTCTTTTCTTCTTGTGTCATAATAATCTTTGTTTTTGCCTACAAAGATACTGCAAAATGGGGACAATACAAAAAGAAAAGACACTTTTTTCTTCGTGCCTGCTTAATAATACCGGAAAAAGTCTATAATTTGCCTTTATCGTGATAGGAATAAAAGGTCCATCGGTGATGATGACATGGTCCATGAAGAAGATGCGCATGATTTCGCAGGCTTTCTGAATCTGAAGGGTAAGCAGGTCGTCTGCCTTGCTGGGGAGCGGACTGTTGCTCGGGTGATTGTGACAGAAGGCAATGATGGTGGCGTTGTTGAGTACGGCTTCCTTGATGAGCAGCCGGATATCCACGGCTGTTTCCGTAATGCCTCCGTGCGAGATACAGGAAGCCTTGATGAGTTTGAAATTCTGGTTCATCATCAATACCCATGCTTCCTCGGTATTGAGATCCTGCATCTTGGGGAGCATATAGTTGTAGATGGCGAGAGATGAACCAAATCCGGACGATAGCCTATCTTGTCAAGGGCACGACGCTTCCCCAGCTCACAGGCTGCAAGCACGGTAATCGCTTTCGCGGGTCCCATACCTTTGTAGCGGGTGAGTTCCTTGATTGTCATCTTGCCGAGAGTATTGAGATTGTTGTCGCAGTCTTTCATGATGTGTTTCATCAAATCTACTGCGCTCTCGTCTTGAGAGCCGGAACCTATTAATATGGCTAGCAGTTCGGCATTGGATAGTGCTGATGCTCCTAGTCGCTCCAGTTTTTCACGAGGTTTGTCTTCCTCTGCCCATTGCGAAATAGAAAGCTTCTCACTCATAGTGATTTATTTATAGAAAGTCTTGTTGTATGCGCTGAATTCGCTCTGTCCGAGCAGGCATCTCTTCCACCAGGCAGAAAGGAATCCGCAGCCGTAACCCATCAGCTGGGTGAAGGCGGCACGGATGCTCAGCACGCCAATCTTCACGCTGTGATTCTCCCTGCTGCTGTCGATGAACAGCGCAATGATATAGAAAATGATGCCAAGTAGGCCGATGCAGCCCAATGCTGCCATCGCATTGCCCAGGGTTGGGAATACGTGGACGGTGCCCAGCATATACGGCAGGAATCCGAAGAAGAGCAGAAGGAGCGTACCTGCACGCCCACGGTGAAGACCATCGGCAGGAGATGTACGAGCTTAAGCTCTCAGGATATTTCTTGTAGAGGTTTGATGCGGCGATGCCGCTGTTATATACCTGTCGCCAGAATTTGCGGAAGTCGGTGCGGCGCTTATGCCATACCCATGCTTCAGGGAACAGACGGCAACGGCAGCCTGCTTGAAGATACGGATGGAGAAATCGATGTCCTCACCAAAACGCATGTTGGAAAAGCCATTCAACTTGAGATAAACGTCCCTGCGGATGCCCATGTTGAATGAACGAGGGTAGAACTTATCCATCTTCTTCTTTCCGCCACGGATACCACCGGTGGTGAAGAAAGAAGTCATGGAATAAGAAATGGCTTTCTGAGTATCTGTAAATGATGAGTGTGCCTTGTCGGGACCGCCGAATGCATCGGCAGGTTTGCGGCTCAACTCATCACTTACAGCCTTCAGATAGCCCTCTGGCAAGACTACGTCGCTGTCGAGTATCAGCAGATACTCGCCCTTGGCACGCTCGGCACCATAGTTGCGACTCTGGCCCGGACCAGAGTTCTCCTTATAGTAATAATGTATATCCATCAGGTTTTCGTATCGCTTGCACACTTCCTCGCAGGGAGTCTGTGAGCCATCCTCTACGATGACAACCTCGAAGTCCTTCTCCGTCTGATGGGTAAGGCTCTCTAACAGTTCGTCCACTTCGTCAGGACGGTTGAATACTGGTACTATGATGGAATATTTCATTCTACTTACTATTAAGGGTTAAGTTTGCTCGATAAGAGCGTAATCTTCTTGTTGAAAGACGGATTACTCGCTTACACGACCGAGGTAGCTGCCGTCACGAGTATCAACCTGGATGGTCTCGCCCTCGTTAACGAACAAAGGAACGCGAACCTCAGCACCAGTCTCGAGAGTAGCTGGCTTGGTAGCGTTGGTAGCAGTGTTACCCTTTACACCTGGCTCAGAGTGAGTAATCTTCAGGGTAGTCTTTGCTGGCATTTCAGCCAAGAGGATAGTACCGTCTGTAGTATCAGTAACAACCTCAACTACGTCACCCTCCTTCATATACTGACCACCGGTAACGTTCTCCTTGGCGATAGGCACCTGCTCGAAAGTCTCCTGGTTCATGAAGATACAACCAGTAGCGTCCTCGTAGAGGTACTGATAAGGGCGACGCTCAACGCGAACATCCTCCAATTTGAAACCAATCTGGAATGTACGCTCCAGCACGCGGCCGTCGGCAACATTCTTCAACTTAGTGTTCATTACGGTGTTACCTTTACCTGGCTTTCTGTGCTGAAAGTCGATGCAAACCCATACTTTGCCATCCATACGGATGCAAGTTCCAATCTTAATTTCCTGTGAATTAATCATTTCTTGTTTTATCTAGAATGTTATTATTATTCTCGTAATCGGGTGCAAAGTTACAGCAAAATGATGAAAAAACAAAGGGAAAATCGAAAAAAACATAAATATTTAAGCTAAATTTGGTAGTTTTCTTGGTTATTTGAGAAATTATGCGTAATTTTGCAGCCCAAAAAGGCTTATTTTGCTCTTTTGTGAAGAATATTAATTAAAAAATAAATAAGAAAAATGAAAAGAACATTTCAGCCTCACAATCGTCGTCGCGTGAACAAGCATGGTTTCCGTGAGCGTATGGCAACAAAGAATGGTCGTCGCGTATTGGCTTCTCGCCGTGCTCATGGCCGCAAGAAGTTAACTGTTTCTGACGAGCACCACGGAAAGTAATTTCCGATAGGGAAATTCGTCTATCGACGATGACATTAAAAGCAGCAAGGAGAGATTCTTTGCTGCTTTTTGTGTTTTTATGACTTTTTATATTGTGATGAAACGCAAAAACTTGGCGTTTTATTTTGTATTGTCTTCGATTATTCCTATCTTTGCACCAAAAAGAAAGAATGACTTCATCTGAGTTTATAAATAAGTTTAAGAGTAAGTATCTCTGGGGCAACCTGGGCGCCATGTTCCTGGTGCTGGTTTTGCTCTGCGTCGGTGTCAAGTTCGGCATCGATATCTACACCCATCATGGTGAGGCCATCCGTGTGCCGGATATCAGATACAAGAATATCAATGATGCCACCCGCATCCTCGATGATGCCGGATTGGAAATAGTGGTTTCGGATACCGGATATGTCCGTTCGCTCCCTGCCGACTGTATCCTGGAGCAGACGCCGGTGTTCGGAGAGGTGGTAAAGTCGGGACATATCATCTATGTCACGATCAACTCCAATCATTCTCCTCGTATCACTATTCCTGATGTCATCGACAACAGTTCTCTGAGAGAGGCGATGGCTAAGTTGACCGCCATGGGATTCAAGCTGGGGGCGCCGGAATACATACCTGGCGAGGAAGACTGGGTTTACGGTATTCTCGTTAAGGGCAAGCATGTGGTGGCTGGTGATAAGGTTTCTATCGATGATGTGCTCATTATCCAGGTAGGTAATGGTCAGCGAGACACTACCGACTCCTTCGATATGGTGGATCCTGTCTATCACGAAAACGATGATGTGATGGAGGGAGAAGGTGATGGTACAGAAAGCACCGAAGATAACTTCGAGGTGGTTCCGGGAACTGAATCTACGGAAACTGCACCTTCTTCACACGAACTCCAGCAGAAAGAAGTGGTGGAGTAGGAGAAATGAAAAGTGAAGAGTGAAGAACGATGAGTGAAGAATTCAATAGTAATACGAATGATATTTTTAGATTATATATATAATAAGGTATATGCTCCTGTAGAGGATGACTTCGGGTTTGATGATGCAGGAGATTTGGATGAACTTGATGATGAACTCCAGATGGAGGGAGAGGGAACTGCTCCGGCTGGCGAAGGAGGCGACGACTCTATGAGCACTGGAAGGTGCAGGTGGATGCCAACCAGGATCCTGTCCGCATAGACAAGTATCTGGCTGATAAGATGGCTTACCAGAGCCGCAACCGCATTCAGCAGGCAGCTGATGCCGGATTTATTCATGTAAACGGTAAACCGGTGAAGAGCAATTACAAGGTGCGCCCGAACGACATCGTTACGCTGATGCTCGACCGCCCTCGTCATGAAACAAGCATCAAGCCGGAAGAAATCGACATCAATGTGATTTATGAAGATGACCAGTTGATGGTGGTTAACAAAAAGGCAGGAATGGTGGTTCATCCGGGAGCCGGAAACTTCCATGGCACCCTGATTCAGGCTGTGGCCTGGCACCTGCGCGATATGCCGGAGTTTGATGCCAACGACCCGGAAGTGGGTCTGGTCCATCGCATCGATAAGGATACGAGCGGATTGCTCGTGGTAGCCAAGACTCCTACTGCCAAGACGGCATTGGGCAAGCAGTTCTTCAACAAGACAACCCATCGCAGTTACAATGCGTTGGTATGGGGTAATATCGTGGAGGATGAGGGACGCATCGAGGCAATATCGGTCGTGATCCCAAGAACCGTCTCCGCATGAAGTCTTCGACCCGGATAGCGGTATTGGCAAGAGTGCAGTTACCCATTATAAGGTCTTGGAGCGCTTCGGCTATACCACCTTGGTACAGTGCATCCTGGAAACGGGCCGTACCCATCAGATCCGTGCCCACATGAAGCAGATAGGTCATCCACTCTTTATGGACGAGACTTATGGAGGTGCTGAGATTCTGAGAGGTCAGCGCAGCAGCGGTTACAAGGCATTCATCCAGAATTGCTTCAAACTCTGCCCACGTCAGGCTCTCCATGCCAAGACCCTCGGCTTCGTGCATCCTGTCAGCAAGCAGCAGATGGACTTCGACAGCGAGTGGCCTGATGATTTTAGACAATTAATAGAAAAGTGGCGCGGCTTCATCGCAGGCACCACAAAAGATACATTCAAAAATATTTAGAGATTATGGAAAATAGCAAGAGAACGATAGCCATCGTATGTGGTGGTGATTCTTCTGAGCACGATGTTTCTTTGCGCTCAGGTCAGGGTTTGTACTCATTCTTCGACAAGGAGCGTTATCATATCTATCTCGTCGATGTAAAGGGCACCGACTGGCACGTGGCTTTCGATAATGGCGAGACAGCGAAATCGATAAGAACGACTTTTCTTTCGTAAAGGATGGCAAGCATATCTATTTCGACTATGCTTATATCACCATCCACGGACAGCCTGGTGAGAATGGTGTGATGCAGGGATACTTCGACCTTATCCACTTGCCATATTCTACAAGTGGTGTGCTGGTAGAGGCAATGACCTTCGACAAGTATGTGCTCAACAACTACCTGCGTGGTTTTGGCGTGAACGTGGCTGACAGTATCTTGCTCCGTCGTGGCGAACAGTATGATGAGGACGAGATTGCCGAGCGCATCGGTATGCCTTGTTTCGTAAAGCCTGCTGCCGACGGCAGTAGCTTCGGTGTGAGCAAGGTGAAGAATGCTGACCAGTTGGCTCCAGCCCTCCGTGTAGCTTTCATGGAGAGCAACGAGGTAATGATTGAAGGCTTCCTCGATGGTACTGAGATTTCTCAGGGCATTTACAAGACAGCAGAGAAGACCGTTGTCTTGCCAGCTACAGAGGTGGTAACCAGCAATGAGTTCTTCGATTATGATGCCAAGTACAATGGTCAGGTACAGGAAATCACTCCAGCCCGTCTCTCTCCTGAGACTGCAGAAGAGGTGGCAAAGACCACATCCCGCATCTACGATATCCTCCATGCCAATGGTATCATCCGCATCGACTATATTATCTCTAAGGATAAGGACGGTAAGGACAAGGTGAATATGCTGGAGATCAATACCACTCCAGGTATGACCGTTACCAGCTTCATTCCTCAGCAGGTGCGCGCTGCAGGCCTTGACATCAAGGATGTGCTCAGCGACATTGTGGAGAATCAGTTCTAATAATTGGGGAATTTATAGAAGTTAAGGGAATTTATAGAAGTTAAGGGACAATAGTTTTGAAACCTATTGGTTTGGAAAAAAGCATTTGTCCCTTAACTTCCCAAACGACCATAGGGAGTGATAACTTCTCTTTACTTCTCTAACTTCCCATAAAACCATAAAGTTATGAAGATCCCTCAAGAATTTGATACCATTCGACCTTGGGAACCGGAAGACCTTCCTGAGGTGTTCGACCGTTTGCTTTCAAACGATCAGTTCAAGCAAGTACTTGCTTATCTCTATCCACAAGTTCCTTTCGAGATGATTGCCCAGAAGTTGAAGGCCTGCAAGACCAATCTCGACTTCCAGTTGGCTTTCGCCTACGATTTTGTTCATGGCATCCTGAAGAAGGCAGCAACGGGTTGTGAGATGGATTGCGCTGCCATCGATAATACCCGCAACTATTCCTTCATCAGCAACCACCGCGACATCGTGCTCGATTCAGCCATCCTCGATGTAATGCTTATCGACAATGGCTTCAAGACCACCTGCGAGATAGCCATCGGAGATAATCTCCTGTCTCTTCCTTGGGTCAAGGACCTGGTACGTGTCAACAAGGCTTTTATCGTGGAACGTGCCTTGAGCATGCGCCAGATGCTGATGTCGAGCAAGCGTCTTTCCGACTATATGCACTTCGCCATCAAGGAGAAGAACGAGAATATCTGGATTGCCCAGCGAGAGGGTAGAGCCAAGGATAGCGACGACCGCACACAGAAGAGCATCCTGCAGATGATGGCGATGGGCGGAGAAGGCAGCGTTATCGACCGCCTGAAGCAGCTTCATCTCGTTCCGCTGTCTATCAGCTATGAGTACGATCCTTGCGACTTCCTCAAGGCTAAGGAGTATCAGCAGAAGCGTGATGTGGAAGGATGGAAGAAGGGACCTATGGATGATCTCGTAAGCATGCAGACCGGTATCTTCGGTTACAAGGGACATGTGCATTATCATGCAGCCCCATGTATCGATGAGTATCTGGATGTCCTCGACCCTGAGATGCCGAAGCAGGAACTCTTCAATACCATTGCTGCCCATATCGACCACGAGATACATAGTCACTACCGTCTCTATCCAGGCAATTATGTGGCGCTCGATCTCTTGGAGAATACCGAGGCTCATGCTTCTGATTATACACCAGAAGATAAGGCTCGCTTCGAGAAATATATCGCAGGACAGTTGGCAAAGATTGAACTTCCTGACAAGGATGAAGCTTCCTGAAAGAGAAGATTTTAACGATGTATGCCAACCCGGTTCGCAATTTTCTTGCTACAAAGTAACGAGAGGAATCAAATAGGGTGATACTTTTTTGCTCTTTATGCAAAAATGTACCACAAAGACTGCTAAAATGTTAAGTGTACGATAAACACTGAAGGTTAACAAACCTTTCGTGTTTATCGTCATTTCTTAAAAAATAACCTTAGTAACGAAAAATACATAAATTAAGCAAAAAAAGTATCACCCTTTTTTGAAAAAGTATTGTACTTTTGCAGCGGTGATACGAATGTGAACATTACTTATCTCTCTGCAGAACTTCAGAAGCGTCTCTGCGTAACTGGTTCTGAGGGTAATTATACTTCTACTGTAGGTGAATTCAAAGGTCAGCCTGTACAGTTCGGTACTGCTTTTGATGCAGGCAAGGTAAAGGTTATTCAGGAGGTCAAGGAAGGCACCAATGAGGCTGCTGGTACAGCTACACTGAATGGCGATCAGCTGATGGTTGTTGAGGAAGGTAAGTTTAATATTACCTTGACCTATACAAAGGCTGATGGCACTCAGGAGACTTACAATGCTGGTTCTTTCGATGTTGAGTCTTTGACTACCAAGCCAGAACTTCTTGAATATCTCGCTGGTGGCGAAGATGGTGATGGAACTACTACCTGGGAATGGAACGAAGCTGCCGGTGCTGTATGGGGCAATGGTCCTTTCGGTAGTGGAAATAAGCCTCAGTGGTGGGCTGTAAACTATGGTGCTGACATTGATGGTCAGGGTAGCTCGAAGGTTGGTGGTGTTGCCCGTAATGGTAGCGGTGCATGGTTCACTATCGACATCAATAACAAGCAGGCTATCGGTTCTGATGGCGTCAAGCTTCCTATCTCTGTAAGTGTATTGGAACACAAGGACAACCTGGGATAAGGGTACTATCTCGTTCCCAACTGCAACCAATGACAACTTCGTTATCCCTATGGGTGTAAACGTGAATGGTGGCAATGCTGTATTCCAGAAGTATTATGTATTGGTAGCCAGCGATGATAAGTTGGTATTGACTGCTGCTGAATTACCAGAGAATGGTTGTGCATGGTTCTATGTCTTCAAGAAGAAGGCTAAATAGGTATGTGATAAATCGTTGTGATTAAAACATAAAATTAGGCTAAGCCTCGGCTGTAGTGATACAGTCGGGGCTTTTTCATACCTTTTAGTAAACAGAATTTGACCTTTTTTGCTTTTCTTCCGTACTTTCTTGTATAATTGCTGAAAAGATTTGGTGTTTACGAGTTTTTATTGTACTTTTGTATGCAGTAAGACAAGTAGGTTTAGCAGGGTATGTTTGTACAACTGAGAGCTTATAACTGGTCAACTTTGCGACTCACACCGAACGGTGTGAGTGCGTGCATCGAACGAAGTAAGAGCGTGCGGCGTTCGATGTGAGCACGTGCATCGTTCGACGCACGTCGGAAGTCCAGCAACTTCAAGCTTATATCATTAGTACTTAGCACCTTATAACATACTTGTGATAACTGCTAATAATACTAAACTATGGCAATAAAGTATGAAATCCATTCCATCCATAACTCGAAGGGCGAAGGTGGAGAACAGAAATTTGTCCGGTTGCGTGACCACGAACCGATGACCAGTAAGCAGATAGAGCAGCATATAGAGCAAGCATGTTCGCTTACCAGGGGTGATGTGCAGGCTGTAATGACATCGCTGCACGATCTCATCGTGACCGAGCTCTCTCAGGGTGCCCGTTTCTATCTTCCACAAGTGGGCTATCTCTCGCTGTCTGTTACAACGGAGTTGCCGGAAGGTAAATCCATGGATAAGGTGACGGGTAATAATATCCGCTTGCGTAACATCAACTTTAAACCTACTGCCGAATTACTGAACGAGGTAGCTAGACAGGTAAGGTTCGAACGCTCTAAATATACCACGAAGTCTCGCAGATACACCGAAGAACAGTTGTGGGATAAGATTGTGGCTTTTATAAAAGAGCATGACTATATTTGCCGGCGCGACATGGAATACCATTCTCCCTGCGCCAGCAGACAGCCTTGAAATGGTTGAAGCATTTTACCGAGAAAGGGCTTCTGGTAAAGGAGGGGGCAATAAATGCTCCTATCTATTTCCTGGCAAAAGACAATAAAGGCAATGAAGACAACAAAGACAATGAAATCTCCCTTCACACTAAACGTCTTGAGCCATAGAAGTTTAGCACAGCTGTGAAAGGAGAAATAAAAATGGAAATTAAAATTAATACCTGATAAAAATGAATAATTTGATCACTAAAACTTGGAAACCGCTGCTGTCGCTGCTCTTCGGCGTGGCTGTGATGCTGTTCTGGGCTGTGCCTTATATGGCAGGGCTCTGCTTTCAGGAACAGTATCAGATGTTTCTCTTTGATACCAACTATTTTCTGGAGCGCATTGTGCTGCCAGGAGGATTGGCTGACTATATCAGTGAGTTTCTGGTACAGTTCTACTATATGCCAGTATTGGGTGGTGCCTTCATCGGACTGCTCCTGATAGGCATTCAGACTGCCGTATGGGGACTGATGAAGCAATATGGAGCCAAGCATGATTTCCCGGGCTATCTCCTGAGTTTCCTTCCAAGCATCGCCCTGTGGTGCGCCATGGGCGACCAGAACATCCTGCTTTCTTTTGTGGTTGCACTTTTCGGAGCTCTGCTGATGGGATGGATTCACAACCGGTTCCACAACCGGTTAGTAAAGGTGGTGTTCGAACTGGTTAGCACGGCATTGGTTTATTGGTTCCTGGGTCCGGTGGTATTCCTTTATGCCGCCTGATGATAGGTGATACGCTGAAGAATGCGCAACAGAAGGACAGTATCCTTTCCGGAATAGGCTATTCTGCCTGCATTCTTGTGCTTACCATAGCCTGGATCCTGCTGAGCACGCAGTCTCTGCAGTATCCGATGTATCGCATCTTAGCCGGACTTAATTATTATCGCTATCCGGGTGCAGTATCTCCGTTGCCTTTTGTTGTGATGGTATGGGCTGTTGTGATTCCTTTTCTGGGGATGATTCCATGCCACCGGAAATCCTTGCAGAAGTTGCAGCAATCCAAAGTGGTCATAGTGTTGAGCTATGTATTGGTGATTGTGGCTTCATGGTTTGGTATCAAGGCATCTTTTGATGAAATAACCTACGACCTGATAGATTATGATTTCCTGGTTCGCACCGAACAGTGGGATAAGATTATAGAGAAGGCAGAGAAGAAGCCGGCAACCACACCGCTCAGTGTTTCGTGTGTGAATCTTGCCTTGAGCCAGAAAGGTATGCTTGCCGACCGCCTTTTCGAGTTCTATCAGAATGGAGGCGAGGGCTTGTTCCCTACCTTTACCCGCGATATGATTTCACCGGTATCTACTGCAGAAATCTTCTTCCGTCTAGGATGGTGAATGATGCCGAAAGATATATGTTCAAGGCGCAGGAAGCGATACCGAATTATCGCAAGAGTGCCCGATTGACCCGCAGGATTATAGAGTGCGAAATCATCAACGGCAATTACAAGGTAGCAGCCAAGCTGCTCCGTCACCTGCAGAAGACGCTCTTCTATAGCAACTGGGCTAACCAGACCATGGCGCTGCTGGGCAATGAGAAGGCTATCAACCGGCATCCCGTTTATGGAAAGTTGAGAAAGTATCGTGAGAAGAAGCAGAACTTCCTCTTCAGCGACCGGGAGATGGACCAGATGTTGGGCTTGCTCTTCCTGAATGATAACCATAACAAGATGGCATACGAATATCTGATGTGCTACGAACTCCTGCAGCGTGATATGGAGAAGTTCATGCAGTATTATCCGCTGGGCAGATTTGTGGGTTATGACCATATTCCACGTTCCTTCCAGGAGATTCTCATCGGCAACTGGATGAAGACGCATAGCGATCCGCGTACCATCCCGTATAGTGTGGATGCACAGAACGTGAACAATACGCTCAACTTCATTCAGCTCTATATGCAGAATCCGAAGAATCCTCAACTCAGTCAGCAGCCGTATGTATCCAATGCCTGGCACTATGTGATGGTGCAGGGGGGTGATGAGGCTTCTAAGAAGAAGGAGGGAATGAAAGAGGTTTATTAGAATGTAGAATGATAATACTGGAATGATATGAAAACAATCAAATATCTGTTGTGTGTTCTGTTGGTTGTGATGGGGATGGCTACTCTCGATTCCTGTTGCTATCCTTCACCATGGAGTGAGGCAAAAGAAATCAAACAATTGCCTGAAATCTTCCCTGATTACATCGGGGTTACAGTTCCTGTCAACATCGCTCCGCTTAATTTCAATATGACGGATGACGATGTAGATGAAATGTTAGTGAGTGTGGCAGGATCGAAGACCATCGAGGAAATCTCTTCTTTCGGAAAAGAGTATGCGGACTTTGATGTAGAGGAGTGGCACGACTTCTTGAGAAAAAATAAGGGCGGAAAACTCACCGTCTCTGTGTTTGTATTGAAAAATGGTGAAAGGTTCAAGTATCAGGACTTCGATATATATGTCAGCCCCTACGAGTTAAAGGACTGGGGCTTGACTTACCGTCGTATTGCCCCTGGTTATGAGGTGTATGGCAAGTTGGGCATCTATCAGCGCAACTTGAGTAACTTTGAGGAAACGGCAATCCTTGAGAATACGGCAGCGCCGGGTGCCTGTCTCAACTGTCATACGGCAAACAGAACCAATCCTGACCAGTTTACCTTCCATGTGCGTGGTGACCATGGTGCTACCTTGGTTTCTCAGAACGGAAAGCGGGAGTGGCTGAAGGCGAAGAATGATTCCCTGAAGGGTTCGATGGTTTATCCTTACTGGCATCCATCGGGCAAGTATTGTGCTTATAGCACCAATACCACCCATCAGAGTTTCCATGCCGTGAAGGATGAGCGCATCGAAGTCTTTGACCAGGCTTCGGATGTCTTCGTTTATCAGCCATCAACCCATGAGTTGATATTGGATTCGCTCCTGATGACGAAAGACCATTATGAGACTTATCCGGTATTCTCGCCTGATGGCAAGACGCTCTACTTCTGCTCTTCTACGGCAGAACCTATCCCAAGCGGTTACAAGAATATCAAGTATAATATCTGCAAGATAGGTTTCGATGCCGCTACGGGTAAGTTTGGCAACAAGGTGGATACCATCTTCAATGCCCGTGAACTGGGCAAGAGTGCCACCCATCCACGCCCTTCGTATGATGCAGGTACATCATGTTTACGATGAGTGATTATGGCTGTTTCCCTATCTGGCATAAGGAAGCGGATAACTGGTTGCTGGATTTGAAGACGGGACAGGCGCGACCAATGACGGCTGCCAATAGCAGGAATACAGATAGCTGGCACAACTGGAGTAGGGATTCCCATTGGTTTGTCTTTACATCCCGTCGCGGTGACGGTCTCTATACCCGTCTTTATCTTGCTTGCATCGATGACAAGGGCAATGTTAGCAAGCCGTTCCTTTTGCCA
>ENA-OQCS01000363-OQCS01000363.1-human-gut-metagenome-genome-assembly--contig:-NODE-363-length-25076-cov-3.816866_pt1 | contig 25076 bp, 34 predicted proteins | sample MGYA00242757_ERZ504575 | MGnify/ENA primary metagenome ERZ504575 (study PRJEB26092, sample SAMD00036297) | human gut metagenome | host: Homo sapiens | study: EMG produced TPA metagenomics assembly of... | reverse complement strand
TGGTGTTCTCCAGTGCCTTTGCGGACGCTTCGGCCCATTCTTTCTCCTTGCCTGCGAGATTCGGGAGAAAGGAAGCGTCTCTTCCTGCTTGGCGATGATGTTTCCGGAGAGGAACTTTCCTTTGTGCTCCCATTCCCCATTGGCCGGATTGTAGAAAATTTCCCCTTGCAGGCTTCGATGATTTCTTCTTCCTCCTTGTTCGTGGCTTGTGCATGTAGCCCATATCGACCTTGCCGTAAAAGTTCAGGTGCTTGCCAAGCTTCCACGGGGGACAGCGTTACGGCGGTGTCTATCTTCTTGAAAGCTACAGGTTCACGCATAACGTCGGCTTTGAAGATGTCCCTGCGACCTGCATTTCTATCGTGAACACCTCCGTACCGAGGCTGTCGAGCAAGATAAACTCCTTGTTGTCGTTGTCGTGGAAAAATCCCCATTTGGCAATAAAAGCGTCGTATAGGGTGTTGAGTTGTTTACGCAGTTCCGAGCACTCCTTTTGTTCTTCCCGTTCCCTGCCGGACAGCTCGAAATACACCTTGCGTATGGGGAAATAGTCGGCGGCCCTGTCCGTATTTACCTTGCCCTCGTCCACGGGTACGAAATCAACGGCTGTCTCCGTGTAACGGCTCGACTTACGAAACCGAAGCGTACCTACCTGCCCCTCGAAAACGACCATTGCGCCGTTCTTCATCCATGTTTCCATGTCCTCCGTGTAGGCACGTATGCCTTTGACCGTCTGCGGCTCGCCGAAAAGAGACATCTGCACGGGGGTGTTGTCCTGGCCGTGATTGGCAAAAAGAGCCTTGCGAAAATAGCGGTCGAAATCGTATTTGAGCAGTGCGGAAAGGTATTGGGACATGGCGTTTCCATCGCCTAACCACTGGTATTTGCGGACGTACTTACCGAACTGGTTCAGCGCAATGCGACTGTCCGTGGCAAGGGCGGTCTTGGGAAGGTAAAGATTTTGTTCGCATAGTCGGTCATCGTTCCTGCCGTGTCGACCTTTTCCTTGGAGACCTGCAAAAACATCTTCTCCCGTAACGAGAGCGTCGCCTTGCGGCTGTGCTTTTGGAATATCAAAAGGTCGCTCCCTACCTCTATGCCGCTCGTCTGCATGAAAAGGGTATCGGGTAGCCGTAAGGCCGTTATGAGGTCGGCATGATTGAGAGGTACTCGCGCACGAACTTGTTGCCCGGCGTGTCGGCAATTCCTCTCGGCGCAACGAACGCCAGCAGTCCGCCCTCGTTCAACAGTTCCATTGCCTTGACAAAAAAGTAGTTGTGTATGGTCTTGGCTGACTGTTCGTACATGCCGCCTTTCTTCCACATTTCCGCATCGAACACCCGGAAATTGCCGAACGGGATATTCGAGGCGATAACATCGAAGCTCTCATGCTCCAGATGCTGGTCGGCTATCGTCTCGAAGCCTGCCGTTACCGTGGTCGCCTCGTCATACAGAAGCGACAGGATAAGCCCCGTAAGACAATCTTTTTCAAAAGCGTAGCTGCGAGTGCCGGGCATGGAGACGGCAGAAAGCCGCCAATTCCCGCACTGTTCAAGAAAGGTACTCATTTGCAGGCAGTTATCCTTGAATGTAGCGTGTATCTGCCGGGTTACTGCGTCCACGAGGAATTTCGGTGTGTAAAAAGCAGTCAGGACGGAGGATTTTATACTGTTGATGACGGCTTGCCGCATGGCGTCGTCATAATAGGGATATGCGCCTATCAAGTCCTGCAGCTTGCGGATAGGCTCGGCCACATCATCGCTGACGGTATGCTCCGTTCCTATATTCAATACATCTTTAATCCCCCCGAAACCGGAATATCGGGATAATACCTCTTTCTCTTCGTCAGTGGCTTGTCGGTCGTCGATACGGACTTCATTGCCGTTGCAATGGCTTCCACGTTTGCCACCAGTGATTTTAATTTGCTGTAACTCATAATTTAACCTTGTTTGTTTCCCTTTATTCGGCCTGTTTGCGGCCTCCGGGATTATTTTTCTGCCTCTTGAAGGTGGCAGGGACAATCGGACAAGGCTGAAGCGAAAAAATACGCTCGACAACGGAGAGGAAGATTTTTGCGCCTCACTCGCGGCGCAGCCGGCATTGGCAAGATTGGAACGGCCCGTTACCTTCGCGGAAAAATAATACCCCGCAGGTCGCTGCAAGGCTGGGCACGGAAACCGACAGCTAAAAGAGGGAGGAAAATGCGTACAAGGGAGAAAGGACGGAACGGGTATAGAAAAGGGAGAAAGCGTCGTACAACGGGGAATGCTGCCGACAGACCGGAAATCCGGAGAAGATGGGATAAGACAAGGGAATCCTGTGCATAATCAAAAGAAAAACTTACCCCTGTAACCGATTATAATGAATAACCTATGACTGAAAAGAATACTCCCATCTTATCTCCCGAATATCTCGATTTCAGAAACGAGATAACCTCCCGCATCCGGTCGCCCCAATACGAGGCATTGAAGGCCGTAAACAAAGAGATGATCGCCCTGTATTGGGAAATCGGCAGGCGGATTACCGAACAACAAGCGGCTTGCTGGGGAAAATCCGTCATGGAGAACCTTTCGCGGTACATACAAAAGGAGTTTCTGGGTATAAAGGGATTCGGTGTTTCCAACATGTGGGACATGGCCCGTTTTTATACCGAATACCGGTCGAATGAAATTCTCCAACCGTTAGTTGGAGAAATTAGCTGGTCGAAGCACATCGTCATTCTGACCAAGTGCAAAGAGATGCAACAACGGCAATTCTACATCTTGTCAACCAAGAAATACGGCTGGACGAAAGATGTACTTATCAACAAGATAGAAGCAAAGACCTACGAAAATTATCTGCTCGGTCAGAGCAACTTCGACATGACCTTGCCGGAGAAGATAAAGAACCAGGCCATACTTGCCCTGAAAGACGAATATACATTCGACCTTGTGGGCCTTTCGAAAGAACATTCCGAATACGAACTGGAACAAGCGATTATAAAGAATATCCGCGCGTTCCTCATGGAGTAGCGAGATATTCAGTTTTTTCTAACTGAAAGTGAGTACAGAAATGTTATCATAGCATGGCAGAGACTATTTGTCAATCCACTCTTTTAGCCGTTGAGCCTTCTCTTTACTAACGGTTATTTTTGTGTTCGGATACCCTTTTAAGCGGACAATAAGTTTCCCTCCGAAATAATTAGAAAGAAACAATACGTATTCTATGTTAATTATGTATTGGCGGTTGGCACGGAAGAAGCAATCAGGATTGAGTTGCTGTTCGAGTTCGTCCATTGACATATTGACAACTTCTGAAGTTCCATTATTAAGACGAAGGTATACCGTCTTGTTTTCGGTTTCGATATGGTTGATGTCCGAAACACGTACGGTCTTATACCGTCACGATAGGGCAACAGGAAACGTTCCCGATAGCGGAACTGGTTCTTCTGCAACGAATCGAAAAGCTGCCGGAGATTTTCGTCAGCATAATTCTTGCCAGCTTTGGTAGCTTTATCTATGGCAGCTTCAAGTTCATCGGCATCCAAAGGCTTCAGAAGATAGTCAAAGCTATTGAACTTGAAAGCCTGTACCGCATATTCATCGTATGCGGTGGTGAATATGATTGGAACGGTTGCCGGAGCATATTTAAGCGCTTCAAAACTCAGGCCGTCAGTAAGGCGGATATCCGCAAGGATGAGGTCTGTTGTTTTGCCTGATTGGAAAAAATCGACCGCCTCTTTGATATTTGTAAGTGGTCCTTCAATTATAAACGTCGTATCAATGTCGTTCAGCAATCTAATGAGACGCATGGCATTGCGCTGTTCGTCTTCAAGAATCAGTATCTTCATAGGGACTGTTTTTTTATGATGGGCAAACTCACCGAATAGAAGTTCTCGGCATTTTCTATCTTGACTTTTTTATCGCAGAGCAACGAATAACGCTCTATTATGTTTTTATGACCCAAGCCGGTCGATTCCATTTTTGAGAGCAAGGAAGATTTAAGGTTGCGCACTGTGATATAGTCGTCAGACAACGTGATGTCAATAAACAACGGATTTTCCATCGAAAAACCGTTATGCTTTATTGCATTCTCCACAAGAAGTTGCAACACGGCCGGGGGAAGGTATCCTTTGCATTCTTTCAGTTCGAGGCTGATGTTCGTGACGACCCCTCCGACGTGGCGCACCTGCATCAGATACAAGTATGATTCAAGGAACTTTATCTCATCTCTGACGGGAATCAGATTCCGGTCCAGATTGGTGATGATGTACCGGTACACTTTCGACAGGTTACTCAGGAACTTGCCGGCAAGTTTGGTATCTTCCTCTATCAATTCCAGCAGGTTGTTGAAGTTGTTGAACATGAAGTGCGGATTAATTTGCAGCTTCAGCGAGTTGAGTTGCGACTGTAAGGCAATCTCCTTCTCCTTCATCAGTGCCATTTCAAGAGCCTGCTTCTCATCGCGCGCCCTGATGTATGACTGGAGGAAGAATGTGTTGGCATAAACGCTTGATATGAAAGTGGCTATCATGGCAAAAGTGTAAGCCCCTTCATGTTGATCAGTTCGTCAAGAAGCCCGTTGCCGGTTTCATCCCACAAAAGATTGAACAGAGATGTCATGCCGAACGCAACGAGGTTATTCAGCGTCAAAAGACAGGAAGCATAGACAATCACCCACACATAAGATGTTCTGAACGGCAAAATCTTAAAAACAAGGTAAGAGAACCCCAAGGATATGTAGGTAAAGAGCATACACAACAAAAAATCGACGACATAATCGACTGTCGCCATTCCCGGTAATTGGTTGGCGGTTTCGTCATCAAGAATTAACCATATAATAAGGTAGAGGATATAGGAAACGAGCGATAGCAGGAAGCCGTTCCGCCAGTTCATTATTTTTACATTTTCTTTGATCATATTTGGTTGCAAAGTTACTTCATGTTGCAAAGGTACGACTTGCTTTTTCATTTGATAGGTCGAAACCGGATGAAACAGACAAAACAGCAGTTGAAACAGATAAAAGGAGTGTCGAGACAGATGGTTCTATCATTTATACTGTATTCGATGCTTGCATAATGAACGTAGATTGCCAAAACAGGGTATGATTTTGGTAATCTGTAGGAAGGTGACGCATCAAGAAGCATGGCTTAACTGCCCAAAGATGTGCATCTTTGAAAAGAGCATTTACAATGACATTTCAGAAGCCATTTTAGCTGTTTTATAAATGTTTTTTTCCGTTTCGACTGCATGCCGGTTGTCGGCAAATTGGGTATGGAATATCTTTGCAGCCAAAATTGGCGACTTATGATTATTGAAACAGAACACCTTATCATCAGAGATTTTCAGGAGAAGGATGCCGTTGGTTTGCTGGAATACCTCTCCCATCCGCGTGTCAACTGCTTCGTGAGCGAACGCTTGTGCTCTGAAGAGTCTGCACTGGCTTATATATCCAATACTCCAAAGGAGTTGCTGCGCTATGCCGTGTGCCTGAAGGAAGACGATTTCATAATCGGTGATGTTTTTGCATTGCGTGAAGAAGCCGACACATTCAACGTGGGCTGGCATTTCAACCAACGCTTCGAGGGCAAGGGATTGGCGCATGAAGCGGCAACGGAATTTCTGGATTACCTTTTCCGTGAAGCAGGCGCACGTCGCATCTACGGCTTTGTGGAGGATGACAACCTGCGGTCGAAAAGATTGTGCGAACGTCTCGGAATGAGATATGAAGGATGCATGAAGGAATTCATATCGTTTGTGTGCCATCCCGATGGAACACCACGGTATGAGGACACCTGCATTTATGCGGTATTGAATAAGGAATGGAAAAACAATAAGAACAGATGATGAATAGAAGAACATGGATAGCCGGCATCACGGTAACAAGCCTGCTGGCTGCATTATTGACAGCCTGCAAACAAGAACAGAGGGAACAGGAAATGAGACAGACATTGCCCGTCATGGTGGTTTCTTCCCGGGCAGTTGAATTTCAAGAAAGTTATTCCGCCTCCATCCGTGGGCGGCAGGATGTGGACATAGTACCCAAGTGTCGGGCCGTATCACCGCCTGTGTGTGAAAGAAGGGGAGCAGGTTAAGACGGGACAAGTGCTTGCCGTCATCGACCAAGTGCCCTATCAGGCAGCCTTGCGCACCGCACAGGCAAACGTCAGCGCAGCACAGGCAAAGTGGAAACGGCACGGATCGAGCTGCAAGGCAAGCAAGCCTTGTTTGATGAGAAAGTCATATCCGATTACGAACTCTCTCTTGCCCGCAACGGGCTGGCGGTAGCACTTGCCGAACTCGAACAGGCAAAGGCTCAGGAAACGGATGCCCGCAACAATCTCTCCTATACCGAGATAAAAAGTCCCAGCAACGGAGTGGTAGGCACGCTTCCTTTCCGCATCGGCGCACTTGTCAGTCCCGGCATGACGCAGCCTTCACGGTAGTTTCCGACAATGCGGAAATGTACGCCTATTTCTCCGTCTCCGAAAACAAGCTGCGTCAGTTCAGGACACAATACGGTTCCATAGACAAGATGATTTCCCAAATGCCGGAAGTCGGCCTGCAACTGAATGACGGCACGTTCTACGGACGGAAGGGACGCATAGAGACTGTCAGTGGCGTGGTCAATGCCACCACCGGGGCGGTGCAAATCAAAGCCCGCTTCCCCAACCCCGACCGTGAGCTGCTGAGCGGCACCATCGGCAATATCGTCCTGCAAGGAGTGGATGCGGATGCCATCCTGCTGCCCAAGACCGCCACCGTGGAATTGCAGGACAAGATTATCGCTACCGCCTCAGAAACGGAAAGGCCGAAGCAGCCTACCTGACCGTGGACCGTCTGAACGATGGTAACCACTTCGTGGTGAAGCAAGGTGTGTCCGTGGGCGACACCATCATCACCGAAGGGGTAGGACTTGTAAAGGAAGGAATGATTGTTACACCTAAAAACGTAACCCCATGAATCTACGATTTTTCATAGACCGCCCGGTATTCTCGGGCGTTATTTCCGTGGTGATTGTCTTGATGGGACTCATCGCCATCAAAGTGCTCCCGGTGGAGCAATATCCCGACATTGCACCGCCTACTGTCAACGTGTTCTGTACCTATCCCGGTGCGAATGCCGAAACCGTGCAGAAAGCGGTAATCGTCCCGCTTGAGGAAGCCATTAACGGAGTGGAGGACATGATCTACATGACCTCTACCGCATCCAACACGGGCGATGCTTCCATCAACATCTATTTCAAGCAGGGTGCCAACGCGGACATGGCGGCGGTGAACGTGCAGAACCGTGTGAATGGCGCGTTAAGCCAGCTTCCGGCGGAAGCCACCAAAAGCGGCGTCACGACAGAGAAACAGCAGAATGCCGAGCTGATGACTTTCGCGCTTTACTCACCCGACGACCGTTTCGACCAGACTTTCCTGAACAATTACATGAAAATCAATGTCGAGCCACGGGTGAAACGTATAGGCGGTGTCGGAAAGGCACAGCTGTTCGGCTCGAACTACAGTATGCGTTTGTGGCTCAAACCGGACAAGATGGCGGGGTACGGGCTTATCCCGGATGATATTTCGGCGGTATTGGCACGGCAGAACATTGAGGCCGCCACCGGTTCTTTCGGACAGAACTCCGACGGGGCAAACGAGTACACGATGAAATACCGGGGCAGGCTCTCGACTGCGGAAGAGTTCGGCGAACTGGTGGTCAAGTCCCTGCCCGGCGGCGATGTATTGCGATTGAAAGAGGTCGCGGATATAGAGCTGGGCGATGAGTATTACAATTATTCATCCGAAGTGAACGGACATCCGGCAGCCATGATGATGATAAACCAGAAATCCGGTTCGAACGCATCAAGCACCATCAATGAGATACACGAGGTACTCGATGACCTCAGCCGCGATTTGCCCGAAGGGGCAGAGTTTGTGGTGCTTACCGACACCAACAAGTTCCTGAATGCCTCCATCCATTCTGTCATCAGGACGCTTATCGAGGCGATACTTTTAGTCATCGTGGTGGTGTATGTGTTCTTACAGGACATCAAGTCCACGCTGATTCCCACGATTTCTATCTTCGTGTCCATCATCGGAACGTTTGCCGTAATGTCACTGATAGGCTTTTCCATCAACCTGCTTACGCTTTTCGCCCTTGTGCTTGCCATAGGCACGGTGGTGGACGATGCCATCGTGGTGGTGGAAGCCGTGCAGGCGAAGTTCGACGAGGGGTATCAGTCTCCGGTGCTTGCCGCCGATGATGCCATGAAGGGCGTGTCGTCGGCCATTCTGACCTCCACCCTTATTTTCATGGCGGTGTTCTTCCCTGTGGGCATGATGGGCGGTACTTCAGGGGCGTTCTATACGCAGTTCGGTATCACGATGCGGTTGCCGTGGGCATTTCGGCCATCAATGCCTTCACCCTTTCTCCGGCATTGTGCGCCCTGCTGCTGAAGCCTTACATTGACGAGCACGGGAACACGAAGAACAACTTCGCGGCACGCTTCCGCAAGGCATTCAATGCGGTTTTTGACCGTTTGAGCCGTCGTTATGTGCGCGGTGTGCTATATGTCATTCATCGCAGGTGGCTGCTGTGGGGCACTATCGCGGTATCGTTCGGGCTGTTGGTGCTTTTTGTCAATACGACCAAGACCGGACTTATTCCTGAAGAAGATACAGGCACGGTCATGGTCAGCATGAACACGAAACCCGGTACATCCATGGCGCAGACCGGCAAAACCCTAAAACGTATAAACAGCCGTCTTGACAGTATCGCAGAGATTGAATACAACGGTACTGTGGCAGGCTTTTCTTTCAGTGGCTCGGGACCTTCGCAGGCCATGTCTTTTCTCACTCTCACGGATTGGGACGAGCGCAAAGGGAAGGGCAGTCGGTGAACGATGTAATAGGCCGTATTTATGCCGCCACCGCCGATATTCCCGATGCCACCGTATTCGCCATGTCGCCCCCGATGATTGCCGGATATGGGATGGGCAACGGTTTTGAACTGTACTTGCAGGACAAAAACGCCGGAGACATAACCGCCTTCAGCCAAGTGACCGACCGGTTTGTGGAAGCGTTGTCGGGCAGACCGGAGATCGGTGAGGTCTATTCATCGTTCGCGGCTGATTATCCGCAATACTGGGTGGATATAGATGCTGCCAAATGCGAACAGTCCGGTGTGTCTCCTTCCGATGTCCTGTCAACACTCTCGGGATATTTTTCGGGAGAATATGTATCGAATTTCAACCGCTTCTCAAAACTGTACCATGTCACCATGCAGGCTCCTGCCGAATATCGCATGGACACCGAATCGTTGGACGGCATGTATGTCCGTACTTCCGACGGCTCCATGTCGCCGTTGAGCCATTTTGTCCGTCTTACCAAGACCAACGGTCCGTCGGACCTGACCCGCTTCAATATGTTCAATGCCATTTCCATCAGCGGGTCGCCGGCAACAGGATACAGTTCGGGACAGGTATTGAAGGCCATAAGGGAAACTGCCGACCACGTTCTCCCGTCAGGTTACACCTACGAGTTGGGAGGGTTGTCGCGCGAAGAAAGCAATACGACGAACAATGCCGTGTGGATATTCGTGCTGTGCATGGTCTTGATATACCTCATACTGTGTGCCCTCTATGAAAGCGTGTTCATCCGTTTGCCGTGTTGCTGTCCGTGCCTTGCGGTTTGATGGGCAGCTTCCTGTTCGCGGGACTGTTCGGGCTGGAGAACAACATCTACATGCAGACCGGACTGATTATGATTATCGGGCTGCTTGCCAAGACAGCCATTCTGCTGACCGAATATGCCGGCAAGCGGCGGTCGGAAGGCATGACCCTCGCGCAGGCGGCATACAGTGCGGCAAAGGTTCGCCTGCGCCCCATCCTGATGACCGTATTGTCTATGGTGTTCGGACTCGTTCCGCTGATGATGGCTCATGGTGTGGGTGCCAACGGCAGCCGCTCGCTCGCCACGGGCGTAATCGGAGGTATGATAGTAGTACGCTGGCACTGCTGTTCCTCGTACCGTCACTGTTCATCACATTTCAATATATTCAAGAACGGATTAAACGTAATTAAATGAAGAAGATCATCTTATTTACCATATCAACCTTGATGCTTACCGGCTGTGGCACATACAGCCGGTATCATCGGGCTGACATTCCGACAGAGAAGCTGTACCGGAATATCCCGGCTGGCATTGATACAACAACGCTTGCATCCATGTCATGGCGGGAGATGTTTACCGACCGTAAACTTCAGTTTTTGATTGAGACAGGACTCCGGCAGAATACCGACCTCAATGTGGCACGCCTGCGAGTGGAAGCGGCAGAAGCCGCCCTGATGACAGCCAGACTGTCGTACCTCCCTTCATTGGGAATCAGTGCGGAAGGCAGCGGAAACAAATATGACGGAGCTACGGCAAAGGCGTACAATGTGGGAGCGTCCGCAAGTTGGGAGCTTGAATTATTCGGCAAACTTACGGCAGCAAAGCGTGGTGCGGTTGCCGCATTGCAAGGAAGTCGTGACTACCGGCAGGCCGTACAGACACAGCTTGTCGCTACGATAGCGGACAGTTACTATACCCTCGCCCTGCTTGATGCGCAAAAGGTGATAAATCATCGGACTTTGGAAAACTGGCAGGCTACCGTGCGCACACTTGAAGCGTTGAAAAAGGTGGGCAAGGCGAATGATGCCGGTGTGTTGCAGGCAAGGGCAAACGTGATGCAGCTGGAATCATCGCAACTGGCTATATGCAAAAGTATCTCTGAGACAGAAAACGCCTTGTCGGCGATACTTGCCATGCCGTCGCACTCGATTGAGCGGAGCGATTTGGCAGAAGCGTCTTTCCCCGATACAATCTCTGTCGGAGTTCCTTTGCTGTTATTATCCAATCGTCCTGATGTTCGTCGGGCTGAAATGGAACTGGCTCAAGCGTTCTACGCCACCAATGTAGCCCGCTCGGCCTTCTACCCCAATATCACTCTTTCGGTACATTGGGCTGGACCAACAATGGAGGCGGGGTAATCACCAATCCCGGACAGTGGCTGTTCAATGCAATCGCTTCGCTGACACAGCCGTTATTCAACCGTGGAACAAATATCGCTAATTTGAAAATTGCTCAAACCCGTCAGGAAGAAGCCAGATTGTTATACCAACAGTCATTACTGAACGCGGGGAAAGAGGTGAATGATGCCTTAACCGCATGGCAGACGGCAAAATCGCAATTTGAAATAAACACCCATCAGGTTGAAACCTTGCGTGAAGCTGTGCGAAAGACGGAACTGTTGATGCGCCATTCCGGTACCACCTATCTGGAAATATTAACTACCCAACAGTCACTCCTTGAAGCAGAGACAAACCGGTTGCAAACCAGCTTTGACCGCATACAGAGTATTATCAAACTTTATCATGCACTGGGAGGTGGAATATAAATTAGAATCGGGTATCGAAAATACCTTTTGACATTGATTACGGAATCAGAATTGCAATGGAAGTTATTAGTGGGACATGGAAAAGTTGTATCATTTTTGAGCTAAGCGATGGGGCTAAATGTCCGAGCAAATTACACAAATTGTTTCCTGAAGCCAATGCTCGTGTTATAAATCAGCAATTAAAGAAATTGGAAATGTATGGAATCATAGAGAAGAAAATATTTGCGGAACTTCCCCCACATTCCGAATACTCGATTACTCCGATAGGTGAAACCCTTTTGCCTATCATTGAGAAACTGGAAGAGTGGGGCAATTTCTTTCGTCCCAATATGGAAAAAATATTAGGAATGTCAGCAGACAAAATGTAATTCATTCCTTTGCTTATATATTACACAGTAATAAATTGCATAAATACATGAAAACAAGATATTTCGAGAAGACATTGAAACAGGTGAACGGCAGGTGCAAAGCTCCCGTGGCAGAGAAAACTGCCGGTTGTACAGGTATGTCGGAATAACCTTATCCCAATGAATATGGAAGCAAAGCTCTGGTTCATGGTTTTGTGCGGCCTTGCAGTCCTGCTGTCGTATCTTGCCGGTTTCTGGCGACGGAAGACTGCAGCTGCTGCGTTCGCAGCAGCACGCCGCTACCGCCAAAGAGCGCGACCGTTATTGCCGTCTGGCGGTACTGGCGGGCCATCGGGAAGCCTGCCTCATGTTCTGTTTCGCCCGTTCGGACTTTTTCGAGGACCATCAGCCGCTCAAGCCGTTCAAATCGCACGGAATAAAAGTCGCTTTCTATGGGTATTACTATCCTTCACGGTACGCCGACCTGATCGACGATGAACAGCGGGCGTTCTGCTGTTCCCTTTACCAGTTCAAAGAGGGCGAAAATCACGGTATCGAGTTTTTTAAGGCGTGCATGTCCCTCCTGAATTTGGACGATGCCCCTTACCACATCCTGTTTATGCCGTGCAGCGACGAGTTCAAGTATGCCCGGCGATTCAAACGGCTCGACTGGTACATCACAACCCACCGGCCGGACCTAAGTTCGGGCTTATATGATGTCGATGTGTTCGAGTCACGCGACAGCTTGCACGAGGCGAAAGGCGGCGAAAACCGTATCCTCGAAAGGAACTACCGTATCACGGGGAATATCGAAGGGAAACAGATTATCATCGTGGACGACGTGCTGACAAGCGGACAGAGTATGGCCGACTACAAGGAGGAGATAGAAAGGTGCGGCGGCAAGGTGGTGGCGGCCATCTTCTATGGAAAAACCGTTACCCGGCCGCCTCTGCTTCTGATAAAGGCGCACGTGTGGGGTGGCTGCATCGTGAACAAAATCAAGGAACTGACGAAATGAAAGAATGACTATTGTTGAAATTCGTTTGAACATCATCGGGAAAAAGCCTTATCCTTTTTATCAAGGGGTGGTAGAAAGGGGACTTGAACACTTGGAAACGGTTTTGGAACATTGGAAAAAGAATATATGACATGGAAATAAAACTTATTACTTCTAACAAGAAACAATTCTTGGATTTGCTGTTGTTGGCAGATGAACAAGAAAGCATGATAGACAAATATCTGGAACGAGGTGAGATGTTTGCCCTCTATGATGACGGTCTGAAGGCTATCTCTGTAGTGACGTGTGAAGGAGAGGGTATTTACGAAATAAAAACATAGCCGTTTGTCCCTCCTCCCAACGCAAAGGATACGGAAAACGGCTGGTTGATTATCTCTTTGGATACTATCAGGGCAGATGTTCCGTCATGCTTGTCGGTACGGGAGATACGCCATCTACACTCTCTTTCTACGAACATTGCGGCTTTCGTATCTCACACCGACTGAAAAATTTCTTCACGGATAATTACGATCATCCGATTTATGAGGATGGAAAGCTGCTTACCGACATGGTGTACTTGCGGAAAGATTTCTCTTAATTCATATTTTGAATGGAATCTCATTTTTCACATCATTTATTATAAGTGATTTGTGATTATTGAATTATATCTCTATTTTTGGAAACGTAATTTTAATTTTCCCGAAAAACCAAGAATAATAGGGACAAGTATTTTTAGTCATTACATTAAAACATTATAATTTATGAAGAAATCGTATTGACTTGTGTCCTCGTTTTTTCAGCCTGCTGTGTGACCCTGTTTGCACAAAAGGACAAAAAAGAAAAGGAAACAGTGAAAATAGAATGTTGTTGCGAGGACTGTACCTGCCGCAAGTGTAAATGCGATACGGACTGCTCGGAATGCAGAGGTTGTCGCAAGAATGAAGAATGCAGAAGTTGCGTAGATTGTGATCATGAAGGTCGTTGCTGCGATTATCATCGTCATCACAAGAAACACAGAAGAGGCGGATGTTGCGGAGGATGTTAAACAATCGCTGCCCCAAATTATAAAAAGTGAGGTTGTTCACTTCAAACCGGCACAACCTCACTTTTTATGCGCAAAGAGGCGATGTCTCCGTATGCGGTCATTCCAACCAATGGAATCTTGAACAAAGCCTCCCAAATTTTCAACTGGCAATCCGTTTCTTTCAAATGCCGTTTTATCTCTCCGGTCCTGCATGAAAATAAACAGGGCGTTCTGCCGTATGCCATCGCATTTTGTGTAGAATCGGGTGTGCTCAATCTCCAAGAGACTTTCTTAAAAACAAGTTTTATTACTTGTTTCCTTTTCTCACCCTATATCCTGTCCACAGACACCATACGCATCCTCCTCCCACGAGGAAGACAAACACGTAAGTAGCCACGCTGCCTATGAACACCCGTCCGCTGTGTACTTCCAAAGCGAAGTTCCAAAGCGACATGGGTTGTGTGGAGAGTTCGCCGGGCTGGACAAGTGCATCCGTTCCCTCGTAATATTCCACCACGCATTCCTTTCCCTTGAAATCCGCACTGTAACCCGAAACGGCAAACTTGCCGAAAGGAGGACCGGCTGTATCTTCGGCTTCTTCTCCCGTGAAGTAGTCCGTTACCCAGCCCTGCTGTCTGTCCCAAACGAACAGGCCGCTGAACGAACCGGCCAGCCAGTTCCCCTGCTTATCCTTTTGCCAGACATTCAGCCCCATGACACTGACCGGGGGAGCTTCCTCCACCTTCACGGGAACGGCATCCGGTGAAGCCAGCGAATAAAAACCTTCGGAAGTGGAGAGCAGCCAGTCACCGCACATATCGTCATAGCGCACCATGCGCAGCTTGTCGTGCCAAGGATTAGGGCTGTCTAAGGAAGTGCCGGCAGAGCGGGTGTCTTAGTCAGAGCCAACGGTATCATGACGGGTGGACGGAGACACCAGCCCGTAACGGCCACCAAGAGGTCAGTATGATAGTGGTGCGTCCCAGCTTGTCGTGCCACAGCAGGGAGAGGCGTGTCCATCGGGCTTCGCCTTCCGTGTGCCGCCCGTGGCGGTGGCGGCGGCGCATGTCCTTGGGCAGCAGCCAGTAGGCAAGCCCCGTGAGGCACAGGAGAACCAGCACAACAGCCACCGCATCCACAACCAGCTTGCCTGCCGTGCCGAACAACTCCCCGCTATGCAACATCCACACCGTGCGGAAAAGCGTCACCTTCGGCTCGTAACCGTCGGGAACTTTCACCTGTATTTTCCGAAATCCGGCGTGAGAAGACGTGGAGAGATAGAGGTACGAACGTCCGGCAACTACCAGCGTGTCGCCCCGGACGGTGATGTCCGAAAGACGTTCTCCCTCGTCCAAAGGCAGGGGGATTTCTATCCAAGCCGTTCCGTCGTGGCGGTACAGGCCGAACTGGCCGGCGGCATACAGCGTACCGTCGGGTGTTTGCACTATGCCTTTCATGCTACGGTAGTCCGCCCCTTGGGAAAGTCCTTCGTTGAAGTCCGCAAAAGCCGAGGCGGCAGTGTCCGTGCGCCATACCCCGGCTGCACCATAGGCCAGTATATGAGCCACGGAATCCTTGTCCGTATAGCGCAGCGTTCCCCTCAGCAGCCCGCCGTTCCATGCTTCGAAACGATAACCCGCAGGCAGCCACTTCCGGCTGACGTTGATGTCGGCCACCGCTTCACGATGATTCAGCACAATACCGCTCCAACAGAACATGAGCATGAAGAAGCAGAACAGCAACCCGAACCATTTATGATGTTTCCTCCAAGTTATCCGTTTCATGATTTATCTTTTATTGTCGTTTTACATCCGCAGTTTTCTTTCGTCTGTCACAAGCGAGATAAAGCCCGGTTACTGCAAACGAAACCAGAATCAACGCGATTTCCTGCACATGTCCTTGTGGATTTGCCCATAGCCCGTTCAGCAGGTGAATCCGGTCGAAGACCTCTACCGCGATCCAGAAGATAATTACGGTGGCGAAACCGAAACGCAGGCTCATGCCCCACGAAGCATAACGCAACAGCTTGGCGAACATGAACAGCGAACCGATGAAGCCAGCATCCCGACAAGCAATGTCACCGGATGATGGTCACCAAAAAAACGCTCATCGTAGCAGAACATCAGCACCAAGTAGCACGTCCACAGCATGGTAATGACTTCCATAAAAGCGACAATGCTGGTATGGCGTGTCATGGGGCGTGCGGCGATTTCCTTCTTGTGCTTGCCGAAGAACAAGCGCTGCCACCAGTTCAGGAAATTGCAGCCGTTGGCAGTGCAGAACAGGTACAGCATCATCGTCATGGCCCAGAACCCGAATGTGGACGGAAGTATCAGGTATTCCGGCCGGCTGACAATCTCGCCCGTTACCGGTCGAGCTGCGCCTGCGTGCCGAAACGGTTGGCATAGTACATAAACAGGAAGTCGATGGCGCCCATCCAGTAAAACATACCGCCGAACAAACCCAACAGCGTTTGTTTGACGTCGCCTTTTATGAATACACCGATAATGACCATCAGCAAACCGAACAGCCCCATTCCCATACCGGCATAGAACTGTTCCACCCCCGCCGTACCGTCTTTCAGCGCACGTGCAGGATGTGTGTCAGCGGCATGGCAACCAATGTCACAGCGATGGAGACAAACGCTTTAAGCCAGTGCCTTTTTCTCTCTTTTGTTGCTGCCATATCCGGTTTTCTTTATTGGGAAACGGCATTCTTTTTCTTCGCACCCATATACCACAGGTAAACAGCCAGTACAAGGAACGCTGCCAGTATGATAATCATTTCCGTCTTATGCCCCATAGGGTCTACCCATATCTCGCTCAACAAATCCATACGGCCAAGGATCTCAATCGGTGTCCAGAACACGATAACGGTAGCGATTGCCATACGGATGTTGGCCCCCCACGCAGAAAGGCGCAACTGTTTGGCGAAGATAAAGAACGAGCCGATAAAGCATCCGACCCCCACCAACAGTGTCACCGGATGATTCTCGCCCAGGAATACATCATCGTAGCAGAACATCAGCAACAGGTAGGAAGTCCACAGCAACATCATCAGTTCCATGAATGTGACGATACTCGTGTGGCGCGTCATGGGGCGGGCGGCGATGTCGTTCTTCTTACCACGGAAGAGCAACCGTTGCCACCAGTTGATGAAGTTGCATCCGTTCTTTGTACTGAACAGGTACATTACCATAATCATCATCCAAAACCGAACGAGGCGGGCAGTATGAGATATTCGGGACGGGTTACGATTTCACCCGTCACAGGGTCGAGTTCCGGCTGCGTGCCGAAACGGTTGGCAAAATACATGAAGAGAAATTCCACCCAGCCTGTCCAGAAGAGCAGACCGCCGAAGAATCCCCAGAGTGTTTGGCGCGTATCTCCTTTGGCGAATACGCCGACAATCACCATCGCCATACCTACCGCGCCCATGACAAAGGCCGAATAGTGCAGAACGGTCTCGCTCATCAGATGCTCCATGATAATCATCAGCCGTGCCCCAAAGGCATGGTAAACAATACCATGAGGAAAGAAGCGATGGCTTTCCACCAATAGCGCCGTTTGGCGGCAGGAGGTGTTACATTTGTTGTTTCAGTGGTCGTTACGTTAGTCTTTTCCATATTCCATTAATTTACGTTTGATACGTTTCTTGTAGAATACTATAATAATTGCCGCAGCAACCAGCATGGCGGCGTGCAGCGTAATTGTAAACTCCCAAGTGGGAGCATTGGGGCTGTCCCCGTACTTGTCTGCCATGACGAAGTGGGCGACCGTTATCGCCGTCAGGAAGACGATAACTGTCGGCCATTTCACCCACCGCCGGTTGCAGAAGCGCATAAAGCGCACGAATTGTCCCATCATACTTTCCGTCATTTCAATTCGTCGCAATAGTAACTGATTCTCCCGCCTTCATCACCGATTTCCACGTTGGCATCGTACCAACTGATAATCTGTATCTTGAAGTACCTCTCTCCGTCGGCGGTACGCACCACATACGTGTGGAACGAAGGGGTGTATGTGGGGGGAGGCCCGGAGAAGCTCATGGCCTGCGACAGCAGCGGGTTGGCATTGGTCTCGGTCGTGGCAGGACCGTTGTTGGGGTCGAACCACGGGTTGGCATCGAAGTCCAGATTGTTTTCCACAAGGTAATGGTTCCAGTCGTTCTGCGACATGGTGACGCGCACGTCGTCCGTGTCAACGACCCATTCCAAGTCGGAAGGCAGTTGTGAAACGCTCGTCCAGTCATCGTAACCGCCATAGCCCAAGTCGGCGGCACCGCCCTGACCGATGCCGCTCGTACCCGAATTGGTACGCATGGTATAGCCGCAGAAAGCCAGATCCCAGTCCGTGCGGTTGATTTGTTCGCCTTCCTTGATGTCCTTGTTCACGGTGTAAGTGTTGAATGACTCTCCCGTGCGGAGGTTGAAGTATATCCAGTCGTTCGTCACCCCTGTGGAATAGCCCGACTTGCGGGGCAGCGTCTTGCCCGTAAAGGGCTGTATGTCGTCATAGTCCACGCAGGAGAACATCGTGAGACAGCCCAGCAGGAGGCTTACCGTTTTGAATAATCCCATACGTTTCATTGTCGTATATTTAATCATTTCTTTTTCCTTAAAGAGTTAATCACATCGTCCAGCATAAATTCCAACTGCACCCATCCGCGTGTTCCCGGCGTGGCGGGCACGTTGAACATCGTGATGCCCGAACCGAGGGTTTTCGGCACGTAGTTGAAGATGTTGTCCACACCGAGCGTCAGTTTTACCTTATTGTAGAAGGTCTGCGACACCGACAGGTTGCACAGCACGTATTGCGGCAGGTCGCAACGGAAGTAGGCGTCATAGCTCTTGTTGTCCTCTTCCACGAACACGCGGTCCTGCACGTCGAACTTCTTGCGTCCCATGTACGAGGCGCTGAACACGGCGTTCAACCGGTAGTTCTTCTTCGTGAACTTGTAGTCCAGACTGGCCGTGGCGGCATGGGGAGAGGTGGTGTTCACCTGTATGCCTCGTTCTTGCTCACGTTCACGAAGCTGTACGTCCCGTTCAGCGTCAGGCAGTCCAGCACGTGCCAGCGCAGCAAGGCTTCCAGCCCCAGAAGGCGTTGCTTGCTCAAATTGGTGTACTCGAAGTTGTACTGCATGTCGTAGATGCGCCATACGCCCTCGATTTTATCACGGAAATAGTTGCCGTAGGCCGTACCGGACAGGAACAGGCGGTCGTTGCTGTACTCGGCTCCCAGCGAGAAATAATTGTTCTTTTCCGGTTGCATGTTCTCGTTTCCGCGGATCATGAACATGCCCAAATGGTCCCAGTTGAAGAAGAGTTCCTTGATACTCGGAGAACGGTATCCCATCGAATAGTTGGCGCGGATGCTCCACCGTTCGTTGGGCGAATACTTGGCGGCAATCTTGGGCATCCCCATGAAACCGAACGCCTTCGAGAAGTTGGTACGCAGTCCGGCAGATACCATCCACTTGGTTGATGGTCCACTCGTCCTGCAAGAAATACTCCGTTTCTTTCAAGGCGCGGGTTTTCAGATCGTGGTTGGCATTGCCGGAGAAACGGTCGGAGGTCAGTTCGTCCGACGTATGTTCCACACCGAAGATCAGGCTGTGCCCGTCGAAGTAGTTGCTCGTGATGGTCAGGCGCGGCTGCCAGATGCTACTCTCGTAGTCCTTGTTGCGCGTGTCGATGCGCTCGTGCCGCTTGAAGCGGTCGTAAAGTCGGCATGAAGGCTACCCGTAACGCTGAACCAGTCCTTCACGTGGTAGGTCAGCTTGGCTCCCGCCGTCCAGTCACGCGCCTGGCTGAAAGTCATGTCCTGTATCAGGTCATACGTGTTCATGAAGAAGGTGCTCCCGTAAACCAAGACCGAGAGGTCATCGGTCGGGTCGTAATACAGTTTTTGGGAAACCGTGATATGCTCCTTGCCCTCGATGCCCATCGGCGGACGTGAGGACGAGTTGACCACGGTGATGTCGTGCGGAAGGAAGGGATTGGCCTCCTGCGTGTAGACCTTCTTGTCATTCTCCGCCTGATACATGTAGAACGCATCCGAGGAACTGTACCATGCGTCGGTCTGCGAGGTTACTTTCCCCGCCTTGAATCCGGCAGATACCCAGCCTTGCAGGTTGGGGCGGTCGGCATTCTTCTCGAACATATACAAAAAATCCTTCGGTTGCGGATTCTTGTAATTGCGCTCGTTCATCTGTCCGTAGCGCACACCTGCGTCGATGGAAAGCGGTTTGGTCGTTTTCTTCGTGATAAGGTTGATTACCGCACCGGCGGCACGCGAGCCGTACAGCGTACTGCTGGCTCCTTTTACAATCTCGATACGGTCGATGGCGTGCAGGTTGAAACGCTCGTAGTCGAGATTCCCGGCCATGTCGCCCGTCATGCGCTCGCCGTCCATCAGGAACAGCACGTGGCGGGCGTCGAGCCCCTGCATGGAGATTTCGTTTCCGAAGCCCACCTTCTGGATATTCAGACCGGGAGTTTCCTGCTGCAATGCCTGTTGCAGGTTGCTGTATCCGGCTTCGACCAACTGCTTGCCGCCCAAGACTTGCGTCGTAACGGGCGACATCTTGATGGGTCGCGCTGTACGCGAACCGGTGACGACTACCTCGTTCAGTCCCAAATGATCCTCTTCCAGATAGACGGTCTTCTCGGTTTCGGTCGCTTCTATCTTTCCTGTTGCCGGAACAAAACCGACATAGGATATTTTGTAATAATACGTTTTCTTGGAGGGGATTTTCAGTTCCGCCAGCCCGTCCACATTCGTGACGCTCCCCTGCAGGTTTTGCAACGCTTCGTTATCGGCATAGACCACAGTGGCCGCGATGACCGGCTGTTCCGTCCCTTTCTCCAGAACTTTGAGCTTTACTTTACGTTGTGCCTGGGCATTCATACATGCCAGTAAGACACAAAATAAGATGGCTGTTATTCTTTTCATCTGTCTATCATCAAAACATGTTATTCTACACAAAAAAGAGGGAAAGCCGTGTGTCTTACGGTCTTTCCTTCTTTCCTGCAATCGAAAGGTCAAGCCTTGCCCTGTTCTTTCTTGGCTTCTTCCAAGTCTTTTTCGTACTGGGCAAATTCTTCTTCAAAGCGGTCGATACGGCTCTTGTCGATTTCTTGCAGGAAGGTTTCGGTGCGCACGTTCATCATGTTGTAGTCCACGATGAACTCCACTTGCTTGGTGTCCACGTTCAGGAAACCATCTACACGGGCGCCGCTCCCTTCCTGGTTGTCCGCAGCGTCATCGCCGCTCGTGGTGACATTTCCGTCCGTTCCCACGAACTTCACCCAACCGCTGCGGGGTATTCATCCTTTTCCCAACTGTTGAGTTGCATAAACTTCGTTGCACAGCGGAAGGTGATGGCGAAGGGCATGGCGCCCACGGTGAAGTCGCTCAGGTCGAGCACCATCGTGCCGTCTTCCCGCCAAGAAAAGTTGAATTTGGTGGGGCAACCGCTTTCCAACAGCGTCTTGTCCACACCGCTCATTGTAGCACGGGTTGAGAGCACGAGGTCTCCTACAAGGATTTCCTTCGCCTTATCAATATATTCCTGTGCAGGTGGCTCATTGGTAAGTGAATCGTCACTTTCACACGAACTTAATCCGATTACTGTTGCCATAAGAAGGCTGAATAAAAAGTATAACTTTTTCATTTTGCTTATATAATTTACTTGTTTTGTAATCCATAATTGTTTCCTGTTCATTACCCTTGCCTGCGTGTATTCCGCAAAGGGTATGTAAAGTCATGGTTTTTACATGATTAAAGGCAGGCTTTTTCCGATGGCAAAGTCTGTCTTTGATGTGTACCGCATGTAGGCTTCAGAAGCGGTTCAGGCGGTTTGGATAATTTTGTTTCCTCGCCGTCGGTTGCATACCGGAAGTGTTTTTAGCGGCATAGCAGCCTTGCTGACAGGATAATGGTGTCTTCCCCATTGGGTGAGGTGAATATATTGTGATAATTTTTTCTTAGTAACACACAAAAAAAGAGCTAAGAGAAAGCCGTTTGACAGCTTTCTCCTTACTCTTTCTGAATTTAATTTCGTTGCTTGACAAAATAATGACGAATTATTTTGTTCCAACAAAGTGTACGGATGCAGGGAAATCTGCACCTAAGAACTTACCGGATACTGCCAGAGTAAACTCGATAGTGTTGCCTGTAACTTTGGCATCAGTCAAAGAATCTAACTTCAATGTTACTAAATCCATGCCTAAAATGGTCAAAGTTCCTGCTTTATCACCTTTGAAAGCTGTAATTTCACCGGTTTCTTCATCTACTTCTACTTCCAACTCGATAGTGATATTCCCCGGCATACTTCCGATCTGCGGAAAATCGCAACTCAAAATACCATTTTCAAGAGTATAAGATGCAGCACGTGGCTCATAATCTTCTCCTCTCATTTTGATTTGATCCATTGTACCGTTATAAGTACCTTCGTAATCGCTGATTGCCAATACGGTACTTACACCATCTACATCCATCACTGTGGCAGCGTCAGCAGACTGTGCCATTCCGAAACTTGCTGCAACAAGGGCAGCTCCTAAGAAAAATTTTCGCATCGTTTTTATAATTAAAGTTTAATAAAAAAATAATTACACTTTATTTTTGTTTGTTCAATAAAGTCCTCCAACGGCATCCTTTGTTTTTATCATACGATAAAGAAGAAGTATAACCTAACCTTCTGACCGTATCGTCTGGGTCAATGTCTGTATAATTTGCTTTCAGGAATGCTTGGGTTGATTCTCTATAGAAAGTGTTCTCTGAACAAGCGAAATAAGTACCGGCATATCCATCTTCACTATAGAAAATGGTCAGTTCCGGATAAACCAGATTAAAGTCTTTATTCAAATCACCTATACTGAGTTCTGCTACCATCTTGACATTCGACATGTCAAATGTTTCCAATGCGTCCAAGCATTCAATATCAATTCTGTAGGCTTTCAATTCATTTTTTTCGGGCAATTTGATTTCTTTCAGTATAGGACATCCCAGAACCATCAGACTACTGCCATACGTACCATTGCCTTCCGTTTCTTTATCTCCTTGACCCCAAATAGTGGAATAACTCAAATCTAACTTCTGCAATGCCGGGTTATTTTGGACCCAAGCACTTCGCAAATCTGTAGCATTGGATAAGTCGATATCTTCCACTTCTATATTTTGCAGGATGACTTGGGTTATGAATTTCCCTACTTTTATATTGGGCATAGAAGCTATACTTTCTTCTCCGGCAGAATAAAGGCTGATTTTAGCACCTTCCCAATAAGGATTCTCCACCAGAAACTGAATACCCTCAAAGTTGGTAACATTATCAGCAGGAGCAACAAGCAGTTCCTTTGTTTTCTGGTCGAGTCCCAAATGTTTGCTAAGGTCTATTTGGTCGCCGTTAAACAGATCGGCAAAATTTGTCTGCAAATAAGTGAGCAGGTTTGCGTCGGGCACGTCGCGCAGGGTGGTATAAGTTTGCAGATTGCCGTCGACATCAGTCATCTTCATATCAATGGTGCCGGCGGTGATGGCTTCCTTGTTTTGGCGGTAGAAACGCACGAGATCTTCGATATTCTCTTTAGCGGTTTCCGGAAGGTAAAGTTTGGTAATTTCGTGCAGGTTAGTCACAGTTTCATCACCGTTTTCTTCCACTACGACACTCACAAGATTATCATAGTCGTAGATTTCATTACCCGTCAGGTCTATTCCGGTGATTTGTTCCGGCAATTGGCAAAGTCGAACGCCGGGCCGTAACCATTGTCCGACAGATCCACATCAGTCAAGTTAGGGAACATGGAAAGTTCTGCCAGTGCGTCTGTGGAAATCTGCGTTCCGGAGAGGTCAAGCGTCGTCGTATTGTTAGCCAAATCATCAAGCAACAGATTGCCGTCCTCGTTGAATGTGTAGCCTCTTTGAACAAGAATGGTTTTCAATTCGGTATTCTGCACGGCACCCGTGCTGTATGAGAGGGTGTTGTCGTCATCGCTGCACGATGCCCCTATCAGCAGCATTGCGAATGCCATCAAACCGACATGCAAATTGTTTCTTTTCATCTTTCTGTGATTTTATTATTTCGTTATTATTATTTCGGGGTGCAAAATTATAACGAGTTTACTCAGAGCACAATACCTAAAAATTGGTATATAATTAGAAGCAAATCACCACTCATTAACTAAAAAAATATAAACTTTCGCTCCTGCTTTATAATTGTTTGTTAAAACGGTACTTGAAGGAGAGCATGAACCAACTACCTATCTGCTGCGTGTGTCTCTCCGACAATCCGGAGGAAGAGACGCTGCGGGTAAGTTCTTTTTCTGGCTAAGGATGTCCGCCCAGTAGAATGACAGTTCCGCCTTCTTCTGTTTGAGGAAACGCCAAGAAAGGGAGGCGTTCCACACTACCTGGTCATCTTCGCCGGGGGTGATGTTCGTCCCGTTGCGGAAAGAATAATCGACATCGCTCCGCAACTGAATGCCGCCGGGCAGGTCGGCGTAGGCGTTCACCCCCAAGCGGTAGTCGCGGGTGTAATCGCCGGTTTCGCGCAAAAGGTTGGTGGAGTGGCGGAAACGCCAGTCACCCGTCAGGTCGAAACCTCCCCATTGGGGCTGGTAGCCAAAACGCAGGTTGGCATTCAGTGTCGTGTTGTGGGTCGTACTGCGCTCCGGCATCTCCTGCTGTCCCTCGTTGATAAGGCTTACGTTCTGGCTGAACGAAGCGCCGGTACGTGCGGTAACGGAAAATCGGCGTTTGATGCGCTTCTGGTATCGCACGGTGGCTCTTGCGTTCCAATTCCCGTTCACATTCACGGGATAGCTTTCTATACCGCCTGTTTGGGTATTGTACGTCACAGCCCGTGTCACACTGTTCACCGTGTTCGCCCAAGTCATGTCTCCGTTCAAACCTATCTTCGTGTCTCGTGCTTCTAAGCGCACCCTTTGGTTGTACGAAGGGCGCAGGCTGGGATTTCCCCGTGTAATGTTCAGCGGATCGCTGTTGTCGGTCAGTGTCAGCAGTTCGGTCAGTCCCGGCTGTTTCGTGTCTCCCTCGTAACTTAGTTGCACCCGTGTTTTCTTTTTGTGCCACAAGACGGTAACAGCCGGGTAGTAGTTCACGGAGGTTCTCAGCGTGTCGGCTTGCATCCGCCCGGTCTTCTGGTCGAGACTCTGCCGTTCGGGAACGACGGACAGGCCAGCGTTTGATTTCCCAAGTTCTGTCCGTATAGTTAAGGTGGAGGGCCACTTCATGCGCTGTCGTGTGGCTTCGGCTTCTGTTGCTCAGCTGTCGGTATAGGCTGCC
>ENA-OQCS01000362-OQCS01000362.1-human-gut-metagenome-genome-assembly--contig:-NODE-362-length-25088-cov-8.493850_pt1 | contig 25088 bp, 31 predicted proteins | sample MGYA00242757_ERZ504575 | MGnify/ENA primary metagenome ERZ504575 (study PRJEB26092, sample SAMD00036297) | human gut metagenome | host: Homo sapiens | study: EMG produced TPA metagenomics assembly of... | reverse complement strand
ATGAGCACTTATTCGTATAAAATTCGAAGTTTACTAAATCCCTAAGGTGGTTGAAGTTGTAGAAGTGATTTATGACGGCAAAGATGATCCGGCCTATTCACTGGCTATTATTAAATGGGAAAATACCTATAAATTAGGTATTCGTTGGAACATCGCTTATAGTGAATGGGACGATTACCGCAAACAGAACGGGCAAGATGAATGTATAGGTAATCCACAGTCGAGAGGTATTCCCACCTGGTTTGTTTTGCCCGATGATATGATGTTTGGTGAGAAGTTCAGCGGTGCGATGCAGAGGCTTGATGAATTAAGAAAAGGTAAGTAAGCAATGGAACAGGGAGAAATCATATTATACCAGCCGGATGAAGCGGTCAAGTTGGAAGTGAGGTTGGAAGATGAAACCGTTTGGCTGACACAAGAACAAATAGCCGACTTGTTCGGGACTAAAAGGCCAGCTATTACCAAACATTTGAACAACATTTACAAAAGCGGCGAACTTGATATAGATAGCACATGTTCCATTTTGGAACATATGGGTAATGACGGCAAACAGAGATATACTACTAAATATTATAATCTTGATGCGATTCTGTCAATAGGATATCGGGTTAATAGCAAGAACGCAACCCTTTTTAGGAAATGGGCGAATAGTGTATTAAAGGATTATCTTTTAAAGGGGTATTCCATTAATAAACGTTTGTCAGAACTTGAAAGGACTGTCGCTCAACATACCGAGAAGATAGATTTTTTCGTGCGTACTGCCTTGCCCCCGGTCGAAGGCATTTTTTATAACGGCCAGATTTTCGATGCGTACAAGTTCGCCACCGATCTGGTAAAGTCGGCCAGGCGTTCGATCGTGCTTATCGACAACTATGTGGACGAAACGGTCTTGCTCATGTTGAGTAAACGCAGCGTCGGTGTCTCGGCCACCATTTACACACAGCGTATCACGCAGCAACTCCAACTTGATCTTGACAGGCATAACAGCCAGTACCCACCTATCGACATCAGGACGTACCGGGACAGTCACGACCGTTTCCTGATCGTTGATGAAACGGACGTGTACCATATCGGAGCCTCGTTAAAGGATCTGGGGAAAAAGATGTTCGCTTTCTCAAAGCTGGATATTCCGGCGGCTGTGATTACTGACCTGTTATAATATCCTTTGTCTTATGAATGGCTGTCGCAAAAGAAAAACCCGTTCTTGATGAACGGGTATATCCTTGACTTGGTTACGTGTTTTGAAAACAGAGGCTTTACCAAGCATTACAATGCAAAGATAGTAATTATAGGTTAATTAGCGAATTTCTTTTTTGGATAGATCCGGAAATAATGCCGTCCTTGAAAGAGGTGGATAAGGTGATTAAAACAATAGATAAGGAAGAACAAAAGCAAAAGGGATGAATGTGGTTATTTATTCACGTGTAAGCTCGCAGTCGGCCAGGCAATCGACCGAACGGCAGGTTGTCGATCTGGAGAGGTTCGCAGCCGGACGGGGGTACGAGGTGACGGCGGTCTTTGAGGAAAAGATAAGCGGACGAAAGGCCAATATCGAACGCCCGGTTTTAAGCCGTTGCCTGGAATACTGCACAGATCCGCAGAACCGGGTGGATATGCTGTTGCTGACCGAGATCTCACGCCTGGGGCGTTCCACCCTGGAGATACTAAAGGCACTCGATACGCTGCACACGCATAAAATATGCGTGTATATCCAAAACTTGAACCTGGAAACATTACGGCCGGACAAGACGGTAAACCCCTTGTCCTCTCTGATTACTACCTATTGGGGGAACTGGCCGCAATCGAACGCCAGGGGATCATTGACCGCCTTAATAGCGGACGGGAGTTGTACATCCAGAAAGGGGGCAGGCTGGGACGGAAGCCGGGAAGCCGGAAAACGGCCGAACAGAGGAAAGAGGAATACCGGGAGGCGATCGCCTTGTTGAAGAAAGGCTACTCGATCCGGAACGTGGCGAAGCTCACGGGAAAGGCCGTTTCGACGATACAACAAGTAAAAAAAGACTTCATTAATAGCTGATTATCGGAACAAATATTGTATTTTTGCAACAAATACGAGTAAATGCACGTAATTAAAAACGAGTATTTGCGCGTGCCTAAAAACGAGTATTTGCACGAAAATAATCAGAATCTAAATAAAAACGGTTATGGCAACAATGGCGGAGAAAATGGCGGCTTCACTGGAGGAATTAAGAAAGCTCCAGGAGAAAGACCGCTGTGTCGTCCTGCAAGGGACGGCCGAGATAGGGAGGACGCATTTAACCCGGCTGTTGGATAACGGCTGGTTGCAGGAAGTAATGAAAGGCTGGTATATTGCGGCCAGGCCGGGAACAGAGGGGGATACGACGGTCTGGTACACCTCATTCTGGTATTTTATTGCGAAATATGCGGCCGTCCGGCTGGGGGAACGGTGGTGTTTGACGGCCGACCAGTCGTTGGATCTGTATTCGGGGAAAACGACCGTGCCCGTACAGGTGGTTATCAAATCGCCGAAAGGCCATAACAACACGCAAAAGCTGATGTATGATACCTCGCTTTTGGTGTTTCAAAGCGAGATCCCGGATCAGGTATATAAAGAGCCGGAATACGGCCTTAATCTCTATCCGCTTGCCGAAGCCCTGGTATATACCACGCCGAGATATTTCCAGGTGGAGAAGATCGCAGCCCGCACCTGCCTGGCCATGATACGGGACGCTGCCGATATATTAAAGGTACTGACGAAAAACGGGGCTTCGCTTCGTGCCGGAAGAATAGCCGGGGCGTTCCGGAACATCGGGAACAGCGAAATCGCCGACAGCATCGTTTCCACGATGCGGGGGTTCGGGTATGACGTGAGAGAAGAAGATCCGTTCGAGGATCAGCCACGAACGCCCCTTGTTTATGAGGTGTCGCCTTACGTCACACGCTTGCGCCTGATGTGGGAGAACATGAGGGATAAGGTTGTAGAACTGTTTCCCGAAGTCCCTGGAAAGATTGATGACGTGGAGGGGTATTTGAGATCCGTCGATGAAAAGTATTCGGAGGACGCTTATCATTCTCTCTCGATCGAGGGATATAGGGTTTCCCCGGAACTGATCGAGAAAGTGCGTGTCGGGAACTGGAAGCCGGAGGAAGAAGATAAGGAGCATAAAAACGCACTGGTGCACGTGGTATTACCAGGCGTTCCAGGCTGTCAGGGGGACGATCGCCGATATACTGAAAGGAAAGAACGCAGGGGAAGCGGTAAGGGCGGATCATCCGGTCTGGTATATGCAGATGTGGATGCCGTTCGTTACGGTGGGGATCTTGCAAAGGGAGGATCTTGTGGGTTATCGTACCGGGCAGGTCTATATACGGGGATCGCAACATATCCCGTTGAACCCGAAAGCGGTCAGGGACGCTATGCCCGTCCTTTTCGATCTCTTGAAGAATGAGCCGCACCCGGCGGTAAGGGCTGTCTTGGGACACTTCTTTTTCGTGTATATTCACCCCTATATGGACGGGAACGGGAGAATGGGACGGTTCGTCTTGAACGCCATGCTTGCGTCTGGAGGCTATAACTGGACGGTTGTTCCGGTGGAGCGTAGAAAAGAATATATGAAAGCGTTGGAAAAGGCCAGCGTGGAGGGGGATATTTCGGAGTTTACGAAAGTAATCGCATCATTGGTCAAGTAATGATATTTATAATAATGACAATATGAAATCAACGGAATATATCGAATGGGATAAACTGGAGCAGATCCCGTTCTGCCTTTGCCGGATCGCGGAGGATGAAGAAAACCAGGAAATAGATGTTTATTATCTGGATAAACGGGTTTGCCATGATTACGATCATGTGGGGCATTATTTTCGTACTGCGATAATCATGTTTAGAAGGATCAGGAACATAACGGCCGATTGGGTGAACCTCAAAAACCTTTGGTTGCTAAGGGACTGTATCAGGGAGAATTTTAATCATGGCCTGGAGGTGGACGATCTGATCTTCGGGGAAACATTCGACGGTGAGGATCCGGAAACTATAAAGCCGCTAACCAAAGAACGGCTGTTCAAGATTAAAAAGGTGATTCAGGAAAAAGATCCATACGCTACCGTATAGGGGGGGAGTATATAAAAACAAAACCCTGGAGTTTGTCTTGCGACAGGGACAACAGGGGATTACTACGCAAATATAGGGAGTATATCTCGTTTATACAAGGATTTTATGGCTTTTCTGGATTGATTTTAAAAAGAATAGAGGCTTGTTCCCTGGAATGTAGTATTTACTACTTTTAGTATTTTAGTATATTAGTACGCTTTTCTTTTGGAGGATTTGGGCGTTCCCGTAAACGGTCGGGCTTTCCGCCTCCAAGTCCTCGCCTAAAGGCTGTGGGCTTTCCACTGCAATCCCTAACGCATGAATACACCCACCCACCCGATTAAGGTAGGCTATTTCCGGATAGAGCCGTTCGGTGAAGCCAGCCGGATAAAAGCCGCCTGACTTTTCACTGATCGGCACAATCCGGGTACTCCGGTAGCCGATTGTCGAACCCGGTTTTAACCCCCTTTCAGGAGAGAGGTATTTTAGTTTTTCCGGCGTGGCCGCCTTGCGTTTACCTTGACCGGGGTTTTTGTCTGCAAAGGTCAAACGGCTTTTTCCATATCCCAAGTTGAGCCGCAAGCGGCTTTTAGAAAAAATCTCCAGCCTGGCTAAAGCCAGGTAGTATTTTTCCTAAAAAACTTGTGCTATGGAAAAAAACGTTTGGGGGTGTTCTCATACAAAAACCCCTCGGAACTCAAGGTAAACGCAAGATGACCACACCGACAGCCCCGAAAAACCAAAATGAGGTTGTCTTGATACAAAAACATCGGAATCTTAGGCATCCGCAAGGTTTTTTGGGGGGGGAGAGGGTGCGAGGTGGGGAGTTTACTATCGGAAAAAATCAGGTAGTAAATACTAAATTTAGTATATACTAAAATACTACTTTTTCATATAATTATCTGATAAATAGTTAGTTAAATGTTGTTTAAATACTTGCATATCTCAAATAAAAGTGCTATATTAGAGGTATAGAAAAAGAGATAACAACCTTTAGAACTGGCTCACCCACCAGGATAAAGAACGGGGGACGTAGTTATGAAAACTGATTATTTCGACAAGGCAGCGCAACAGTTTGCAAATTTGATGATCGAGAAGATCCAGCAGGTAGAGGACAATTGGCAAAAGCCCTGGATCACCATTGCGGCGAATACACGCAATTTCTTTCCGCAGAACCTCACAGGACGCAGGTACGCCGGAGGTAACGCCTTTTTACTTCTTTTCCTTTGCGAGAAATTCCAGTACCAGACACCCGTATTTATGACATTCAACCAGGCGAAAGAGGCCGGGATCTCCGTGCTGAAAGGATCGAAATCGTTTCCGGTCTATTACTTCCTTTTCTACGTGTACCACAAGGAAACACGCAAGAAAATAACCTTTGAGGAATACAAGGCGTTAAGCGGGAGCAGCAACAGGAATACAACGTTATACCGACCTATAAATATTACTCGGTCTTTAACCTGGATCAGACCAATTTTTCGGACGTGAGGCCGGAAGAATGGGAAGCGTTAAGGGAGAAGTTCAGAGGGGGACAGGCAGAGCAGCCCGACGGGACAACCGGAGAGGCGCACCCCGAAATAGACGCCATGCTGGAGGCGAAAAGCTGGTTTTGCCCGATACGGGAGCAGCAAGGCGACAGGGCTTTCTATTCTCCTTTAGCCGATTATATCGTAGTGCCGCTTCGCTCGCAGTTCGTCGATATGCAGAGCTTTTACGAAACGCTTCTGCATGAAATGGGACATTCCACGGGACACCCCACCCGATTGAACCGGGATCTTGCGCACCCGTTCGGATCAGAGGAATACGGCAAGGAGGAATTAACGGCCGAGTTCGCCGCAGCCCTGGCAGGAATGTTTTTCGGGATAGCCGAACATATACGCACTGAAAACGCAGCTTATCTGAAAAGCTGGATAAAGGCGATCCGGGAAGAACCCAAGTTCATTTTAAACGTACTGGCCGACGCTATGAAAATTGTCAAGATGATAGCCGGGAAACTGAATATCTCCGTAGAAAGCGAGGAAACGGCAGCAGATGAAGCGGAACAGGTGGCATGATACAAGGAAGATCCCCCGAAAGGGGGACAGCCTTTCGGGGGGAGTTCTTTTTGGCACTCGCCCCAAAAAAGAACCAAAAACGCTTTGCCGCTACACTCCGTTTCGCTTTCATAGCTCTGATAATGCGTTTTTGATTGGATAGATATATATTTGTAGATAAAATAATGTAATATGAACAAACCGAAGATTATACAGATTATTGATGTTGTTTCCAATGCGATAGCAGGAAACCGTATCGACGAGGATTTTATAAAGAGTTGTATTTACGGAAAAGTGGATGCGGAACTGTATGCGCATCTTTTAGGCAAATACAGGGGGTATGACGGGGATTTCTTTCAGTTTTATTTGGGGACGGACGATCGGATAAACCGGGCTTTGCTGGAGAACCTGGGGATTAAGGTCGAACCCGACAAATATCCGGACTATGATAGCCGGATTGTTGCGCAGGTCGTCCAGGGAAAGAAAAGGTTTGATATTTATCCTTTCGAGTTGGAAGCCTTTAACAGATATGCCATGTTTGGCAATAATAATGCGCTTTCATGCCTGAAAGGGATTTCCCCGACAGCCGGGCAGACCGTCCGGGAAAACGGTATTAACGAGTATGGAAACGCCTTGAATTGGTCGCTGTTCTGGATAAAGGCAAATCCGGAGGACAAAGCCCTGTTAGTGGATCACGTTTTGAATATCCCCGAACGATGATAGCGGAATATTTCATTTACCGGAGAAAGGGGGATAAAGAGCCGTTTATCTCCCTGGGGGAAATGCCGCAATACGGGTTAAGGCCGAAACAGAAGTTTACCGGGAAAAAACTTAAAATAGAGGTGATCCGCAGGCTTTCCGGTGTGGAAATCGAGCAGACGGCCACCACTCCGCAGATAAACGCCTATATCGAGGCGAATATCTATGATACCGAACGTTGGCCGGAGTACCGGAAGTTATACCGACAGGTGGCCGGAGAGGTGGAAACCGTGGCCGACATCTTTACGCTCCAGTATATTTTAGTGGCCGAACTGGAGGATCAGACCAGGACGGGAAAGGACTGCCAGCCGCAGCCGACAGATCCGAAAGACGAGAGGCTGATACACCTAATCCGGTGCGAGCTTATGGGTGAACCCTGGAAATGTACAAGACGATGATAAACCCGATCATCGCCTTAAAGAAACGTTTCGTTTGATACTACATCTACTAAAAATAGTAGATACTACTTTTAGTATTTTAGTTCGTACGCTCAATCCTGGGAGAAAAACTAATCGGGATATTCATTGAGTTCCCGGTATGCCTTAGCTAACTCTTCTTGGGTGTGACGTTTGAACTTTTTACGGCTTATGATGAAAGGCAACCTCTGATTCATTTCATTCTCGTACTCGTCCAGGAGATGTTTACCCCTTCCGGTAAGGACGACATGGGTACGGTCGTCGGAAAAGCGGATCTCTTTTAAATCTTCCATTGTATCTAATATACGGAGGATGATTTTCTCGTAAATGGGGGTACGCAGTAACGGGTGTGCGAGCATGGGGGAATTGTATTTTATATCGAAATTCTCGATGATCTCCGTCTGCACTTCCTCTATATGCTTGGGAAGTGCTTTTCCCAGCGTGTAGTAAACAGCTATCTGAAAGTCTTTGTAATTTGGAAACATGGGCGTATATGGTTTATTGGGAACGTGGATATTTTTAATATTTCCGTTCGGGATTCTTCGGCCGAAGATAAAAAAATCTCTCGAATAATCTTTGGGATAGATGCGCTTTTTTAGTAAATACTAAAAATAGTATTTTTGTAATGCGCATTACAGTAGTGTATTTTGTAAACGTAACGTGTACTTATTCAAGTATTTTAGTAAAATGGGTATCTTTTATATCCGGTTATACTAATATTAGTATTTTAGTATTTTTGTAATGTACATTACAATATCCGTATCTTTGCATTCAGATTGAAAAACAAAAGGCTTATGATAACGACGATCCAGTTTAAGACGTTGGACGACTTGTATCAGTTTTACAACGACGCAATTTTTAACGGTGAGCTTTCGGAATGTATCGTGAATATGTCCCGTCACGGTGGGGCGTTCGGCTTTTTCGCCGCCAACCGTTGGAGAGGGGACGGGCAGGAAAAAAAGGTCGTTCACGAGATCAGCATCAACCCCGATTTTATGAACCGGGAAGATCGGGACTGGCATTCTACCTGGTACATGAAATGTGCCATTTGTGGCAGGAGGATTTCGGCAGGCCGAGCCGGGGAGGGTATCATAATTCGCAATGGGCTGACAAGATGATCCAGGTCGGACTGATGCCGTCCGACACCGGGGAGGCCGGAGGCAAAAGGACAGGCCAGAGCATTACGCATTATATCATTCCGGGAGGGAAGTTCGAGCAGGTTTTCAATACGCTAAGCCGGGAGGATCTGCAAAACTTGCGGCTTAGGTACAAGCCGACTTGGCGGCCGTACCTACCGGCCGATCCGCATCGCCGGAAGCGACGGGGACGAAACGGAAGAACCGGAAGATCCGGACGAGGGGGAGAGCAAAAGCGGAAAGCGGAAGAAATACACCTGTGGGTGCGGCTGTAACGTGTGGGGAAAATCCGGCTGGTGTTAAGGTGCGGACTGTGCGACACTGATTTTACGGAACAATAGGAAACAGTGCAAAGGTCAGAAGCCCCCAGTAAAAACCCCGCCGGAGGCAGATTTCAAGCATACTCGTTTTACTAAAATACTAAGATAAGTCTATACTAATCTTAGTATTTTAGTATTATTGTAATGTGCATTACAATATAGGGGTATATGAAAAAGTGGGGATGTCGTAATACGTCAATTCGCCCCACTTTTAAGGCTTGACGTGCAATAGCCGTCAGCCCCCAGACGGACGGGAACCACCCCGGCCGCACACAAATATAGAAAATCTTCCGGATTTAACCAAACAGGTCGGGATCTTTCTTTTTCCCCCTGGCCTTGATACCGAAATCCTCACGCAGCATCTTTGCCAGTGAATTTTGTGCGTGGGCTGTACTCATTTCACCGCTGCAAACCTTATCGTCGTAATATGCACAACGGTCGTACACGTCTTTCAGCCGTCCGCTTTCCAGGATCTTGTCGAGTGCCCTTACCGGGGTGTTGTCGCTCGGATAGCTTAAAGCACCGTAAACCCAACGGTAAACGAACGAGTATTGTTGTTGCTGGTCGCCTCGCAGTTCTTGGGGATTTCTCGCATGGATGAACAGGATAATCGTGTCGGCTTTCGGTTTTTGCCCCTTTTTAGGCGTTTTGCAGATGAATTTGTAATCGAACCATACATCGGCCTCGCTTTCCTTGATTCGTGTCTGTGCAGGCCTTAAAACCTTTTGGTCGATCTGTGCATTCGAGTAGGAGGCCGGGATCTCCAGGTCTTTGCAGAATTGGTCGATCGAGTAATAATACTCCCGTCTGTCCCGTTGGCTGCAAATGATCTTGTAGAGCCGCTTGGTGTAATTGCCCCGGAGTTAAGGCGATGTTCTTCCCGTACCTTGTACCGCCGACACCCGTACCGTAGTAGAGCAGGAAAGGGATCGCCCAGGGGTTGAGCGTCAGGGCTACCCGGTTTGTGCCTTTGATGTTGTGTACCGTCGTTATCACCACCCCGAACGTTTCCACCGTCTGGTGGATATTGGGATGCACCCAGCGAAAGGAAAAGTTTTTCCGCATCATGGCGATAGCCTCTTTCAGAACTTTGCTCTTGTTGTTCTTCCCCCCGGCTTCGTCGCATTTGATCTCGACGACAGGCTGGTTAAAGAGGTCTTTAGGCAGTTGTTTTTCCCTGGTCATGTGTTGCTGGATCTGGTCGCTTATGAGCGTCAGGAGGTTTTCTTGCCACTCGGTCACAGAGTACTGGCCGAATGTTACGTTATTCGGCTGGATTAACATTACTTCTTCCTCCGTAGGAGGAATATAGAGGGTGATGTCGTTGGTCGCCATAGGCTTTTTTTTTGAGTTCGGGACAAAGTTAAAGAAATAAAAGATACCGCCAAAAAATACCAAGTACTTTTTATTGTAACCTTTAGTAAAATGGGTATTTATTGGAGGGGGTAATTTTAGTAAAATAAGTATTTTCCCCCTTCGGATTTTAGTAAAATGAGTATTTTAGGTTGTGTCTTTTCACTTATAACGATTTGTATTTCAGTTAATTATAAATGAAAAAACGCTTTCTTACAAAGAACCTCTACAAAGACTATTCTCACAAAGAAGGAAAATCTTAGGGAATCACAGGCTTCAAAAACGGCTGGAAAATGTGCATTTTGAAAACGGAAAATGAGAAACGGAGAAAAAATGAGCGAAGCGTTTCTTTAGTGCGATTTTTCCGCGCGTTAAAATGTGTAAAATTTTGTTTTTGTGTTGTAAAATATAAGGTGATCGGAACGATTGCCGCCGTTTTACAAATGTACACTTTTTTGGGGGGCGGTGTACATTTGTAATGTGCATTTTGGGGGCTGGGTGTCTGATGTATTGGAGCGAAGCCGTGCGGAGCGTTCTAGGAGCGACGAGCGAAGCGAGCGAAGCAAGGAGAGAGAGAACGACGGTTTACCAAAGTGAGCAAGCAGTCATTGGACTTAGTCCAATGCTGATTTTCTAAATCACTGATATATAACTGTTTACTTGTTATATGTATGCGAATTGCATACATATTGCATACATTATTTTGATAATTCATTGAATTATAGTATATTGTAGCCGATATTTATGTATGCAAACCCCTATACGTGAAATTATGGCAACAACAAGTAAAGATACGTCTATCCGTATAAAGGAGAGTACAAGGTTTAGGCTTGATATGCTGAAAGGAAACAAATCGCACGATGCGTTCGTGGCCGAAATGTTACTCTATTTTGAAACAACGGGGATCACCCCGCAGTCGAATGTAATGCCGCCGAACATTGCGGCCAAAGAGCAGGCAAGCCGGGTGATCGAAGTTGTCCGGGGCATTGAGAAATCCACTAACGTAAGGCTGAAAAACATCGAACAACTCCTTTTGTCGCTTGTCGGGGAAGTGAAAACGCCGGGGGACAATCCGGACGAATATATGCACATCTCACAGGTACAGGAACTTTTGGAGCGTTCCAAGCAACTGGAACAGGAAGCCAGGGAAAACCGGGAGAAGGCCGGGAAACTGCAAACGGATCTCGAAATAGCCCGGCAGGAGAAAGGAACTCCGGCCGTCGGATGCAATACGCACAAGATCCTGGAGATCGTGGAGCGTATCGACGAGGTGAAGAAGATACCGACATTCAACGATACGGTTTATGAGATAGACCGTAATACGCTGGATATGTGGGTGAAAAGGTTAAAGGACGAACTAAAGAGATAAGCCTATGTTTGCCAAAGTACACCCGGCCGAGGACGTGAAAAGCGGAAATACGGGAAGCTGTCACGACCTGGTGCGTTATCTGGAAAAGGAAACGGGGGAGGGACAGCGTTTTTTCTCCCATACGGAGCAGGATATTTCACCCGAACGGGTAATTATGGATATAGACGGGAACAAAAAGGCGTTAGGGGCTAACGACGCTAAATTCTTCATGCTTTCGCTCAATCCGTCGCAGTCGGAACAAATGCACCTTATCGGCCGGAAAGTGGACGATTTTAAGGAACTTGCACCACAGGAGAAAAAAGAGGTTTTCCAAAAGCTGGAGGCGTTCACCCGTTCGGCTATGGATGAATACGCCTTGAACTTCGGACGGGACAATATTAGGGGAGGCCAGGATCTCATGTATTACGCACGTGTGGAAACGGAACGATCCTATCATCCGGAAGATGAAGAGGTGAAACAGGGGATCGCCAGGATCGGAGAGCCTAAACCCGGTCTGAACTTACACGTTCACGTAATCGTTTCACGCAAGAGCCTGGACGGGAAAGTGAAACTTTCTCCGGGGGCTAAATCGGCCGGGAACACCTGGGAACTGGAGGGCAGGGGGACGGTGAAACGGGGTTTTTCACATGAGGCTGGAAAGTCAGGGTACAGGAATGTTTTAACCGGAAATTCGATTACCAGGCCAAAGAGGGGGAAACTTATGTACGTCCGCAGGTATCGGCCGAGATCGGGAAGATCACGAACCCGGAGCTTAAAAGGATATTGCAGGACGAGCAGTTTACGGCGGCAAACCAGATCGTCGCAGCCATGAGGGAACAAGGTTACACGCACCAGGTAAGGAAGGGGGTGCATTCCTTTTCACGGGAGGGTGAAGTGTTCCAGGTTGAACACAGGCTCTTGAAAGCGTTCGAACAACCTCTGTCTGACGAGCAGCTAAAAAGCATAACGGAACGTTTCGACTTGACAAAGTACGAGGCGAACCCGGCCGGGTACAGGGAGAACGGTTTGCAGGTAAAGGATATAAGTTTCTCGACATATGTAAAAGATGAAGCACAGAAGGGGGAAAAGGCCTTGAAAGAGGTCGCTTATAAAGTGGTTTATGATGAACAAAACCATACGACGGTATCGTTCGCCACCGTCCGGCAGTTCGCATACGAGCATCAAATAAACCTGGTGAAAAGCGAACCGACGGCCGAAGCCGTCTTGAAGAAGATCAAGAACCCGGAGCTTAAAAACCTGTTGGAGAACTACCGTTTTACGTCCGCTAACCAGATTGTCGTAGCCATGAAAGAACAAGGCTACACGCATAAGGTACGGAAAGGGGTACATTCCTTTTCACGGGAGGGTGAACGGGTGAGCATACGGCACAAGGATCTGAAAAAATTCGCCGATCCGAAACTGGAGAGCCGCCACATGGAGGCATTATCGAACGGTTTAACCTGTACAAGTACAAGCAGGAGGCGTGGCCTACCGGGAAAACGGCCTGGAAGCCAAGAATATTTCTTTCCTGACATACCAGAAAGTGCCGATCGAGCCGGAAGAGGATAAAAGCGTGACCGGAAAGCCGGAAACAAAGGAGGAAGCGCAGCAGCCACAGCAGGAAACGCCGGGGAGCGAGGCACATCCGGAAGAAACGGAAAACGAAGCGGAAACGCCCATGCCTGAACCCGATCCGGTGAAATACAGGAAAGAGCTTAAAGAGGTGTCTTATGATGTACTGTTTGATAGGGAAACGAAAACCTATGTGCCGATTTCGGCGATCCGGAAATACGCATACGAGAATGAGATCAATCTGATAGACCGATACAAGCATGGGTACGCAGTCAGGAACGAGGATCTTAGGGAGTGCCTGGCAAATCCCGAATACCGGACGGTAAGGCAGATAAACAAGGCCATGAGGGAGAGGGGATATACGATCGAAAGGGACGAGGCCGGAAACTATACCTACATCAAGGGGGAAAGTTCTTTCTTTATGGAACGCCGGGATTTGCTTGCCTTTACCGGGTACGCCAAAGATACCGGAGGCCGGGAAAGGGAAAGGGGAACGCACCGAAGCGCAGACAAGACGGTCGGGTTTATCGGTGGTAAGGCCAAACAAAAGCTGATAAACGAGATCCTGGGGGATAGCTTCCGGACGGAAAGGATGCTTGTAGGCAACGTGAAAAAGGCCGTCAGCCTTATACAGAACCCGGCTAATATAAAAATGATGCTGATAAAACAGATCGGCAGTTTTCTAAACCCGTTTAAAGAGTTATGATATGATGATGTATATTATTATAGGGATCGCCTGCCTGGTGGGGATCATCGTTGTTGTGCTGTTGCTTCCAAATTCCGGGAAACAGCAGCAAAAAGGACAGAAATACCGTTTTGAACTGTCGGCCGGGGGAGGGAGGAAAATAACCTTTGCCGATCCGTTCGATAATTTCCTGGTCTATGGTGGGGCGAACTCCGGAAAGACCAAAAGCATAGGAAAGCCCTTGTTAAGCCAGTATATACAGGCCGGGTTTGCCGGATTTGTCTATAATTACAAGGATTTCGATCTGGCAAGGACAGCCGTACACCTGGTAAAAAAACATAATTACCCTTATGGGTGCTTCCAGATCAGTTTCACGGATATGGAACGGACGCACCGGACAAATCCGATACGTCCTTCCGTGGTGAAGAATGAAACCTTGTTCTTGCAGCTAATGGATGATATGCTGACCGCCTACCAGGGAAAGGACGGCAAACGGGACGAGTGGTTTAACGGGGCGTTGGGGATATTAAGGGGCGTTTCGATCCGGTTTTATAACGATTATCCGCAGTTTTGCACGATACCCCATATCGTTAATTTCATTTGTTCGGCCGGAACTGTCCGGATAACGTCGTTCCTGGAGGCAAGCACCAGAGCCGGGTACTGGCCGGGGCATTCCTGGACGCAAAGGACAGCCCCAAGACGCAAAGCAGCTATCTAAGCAGCCTTACCAACAGTCTAAGCACGCTCGCCAACGAAAAAAAGGTGTGTTATGTCCTTTCCGGAAATGATTTCGACTTTAACCTGATAGATCCGGAATGTCCGAAATTGGTTGTCGTATCGAACGCCTATCAGATCGAAAACCTGATTTCCCCGGTTATATCGCTCATGCTTTCCATTTCGTCCCGGCGTTTCACGCTGGCGAACAAGTGCCGTTCTTCTACTTTCTGGATGAAGCGACCACGTTCCGGATCGCCGATTTCGAGAAACTGCCGTCCGTTCTAAGGGAATACCTTTGCAGTTTCGTTTTCCTCACGCAGTCGGCGGCGAAGATCGAGAAGATATACGGGAAATATGACCGCAGTTCGATAGAATCCAATTTCGGGAACCAGTTCTTTGGCCGGACAAAGGACATAGAGGCCTTGAAAAGCTACCCGCTTGTTTTTGGAAAAGAGGAGAGGCAGAAGGTTTCAAAGACCACCGGAAGCAGCCGGGGAGGGGAGAACCGCAGCCGTACAGTTTCCACGCAGAAAGAGGAAATATACGACACGAATTTCTTTACCAGCCTGAAATCGGGCGAGTTCGTGGGGAGTGCGGCGCATTCCAACATGAGGAACTTTCATTTGAGGTTTGAAATGTACGAGGACAAGGAAGATCCGCTTCCGATCGTGCATCCCGTACTGGCCTCGGATATAGAGGAAAATTACCAGCAGATCATAAGGGATATACAAGGCATTGAATAACAAGGGAAGTGTGGCGACATTCTACAAATGTGTGGGACAACTCCACATTTTTTGTGGAATATAAAAAAGGGGTAAAATTATAAAAGTTTGATAATTAGTGTATTTATTAAAACAGTAGTGTATTATGTCAAATTGGAATGGATTTTGTACAATATAATTGTATAAATACACTCCAGTTTGAAACTCCAGTGCAATAGCAAAGGTTGTTTTTGGATTGGCCGGATAAGAATTTATTTACTTAAATACTTAAAAATAAACTCCTTATGAAAACGCCTTTGTTTATCTTGCTCCAGGCTACTGGAGGTATCAGAAATGAAGTAAACACATTCCTTAGTGATTATGCCGTTCCGGTGATCGCCATGCTCCTGATCGTGGGAGTGGGGATCGGTGTGGTGATGAATTATGATAAGATTATAGACCGGGACGGACAGGGAACAAGAAAAGAGGGTATTGTAAACTTACTCTGGGTAGTTGGTTACATCATCATCGGGCTTGCGATCATTGCAGCCGTTATCGCACTTATCAATAGCAAACTTAAAATGTCCCTCTAATGGACTTCCAGGTTAGAAAGGGGCTGGAAACACCCCTGAAAGTGCATGGAATGAGAACGAAGTTTTTTGCATCTATTGTATTATCCTGGCTGTGATTGTTCTTTTTGTCGTGGGCTTCCTGACAAGTGCCATGAGTGGGAGGGATCTTTTTTGGCCTTTATCGTTTCGCTGGTGGCCGGGGCGTTCGCCTCTGTGGTCTTGCGGATCGTCTTTATCAACCTTTCCATGCAGCGCAAGTTCGGCAAGTTCAAAAGACAGGTATTTGTCATATCGAATAAGGATCTGTTAAACAGCCTGTAAACACTCTTTTTATGAAAATATCGGCAGCGCAAGCGTACTGTATCTTGGATACGGTAGGATCTTCCATACTTACCAAATCCGGCGAAATATCCGTTTCCTACCTGTTGGAATTGCCGGAGGCCTATTCGCTGGATCGCTCGGATCTGGAGGAAAGGCATAACGAGTTATTCCGGGCTTTCCAGTATGTCCGAACCGGGTTTATACATAAGCAGGACGTGTTTTTACGCAGGAAATTCAAGCCGGAATATGTGATCGAGGGGGAGGGCTATATACAGACGGCCGAAAGGAAGTATTTCGACGGACGGGAATACCTGCATCACTTCTGCATATTGTCCTTTACGCTTTCGGGACTGCAAAGCCTTGAAAAAGCGTACCAGGCCAACCCGTTGGCGTATAGCGAGAAACTGGCGAAGGCAGACCGGGACAGGCTGGCCGAGTTTCTGGAATCGGTGGAGAGTGCAGTTTCCATTATCCGGAATATCCGTGGCACGCAGATCCGGCCGTTGAACGTGGCCGAGGTGAAACAGCACCTTTTCCGGTACGTGAACGGTTTCCATGACGACGAGGGACTAAGGGATATACAGTGTTCCGATATGATAAGGATCGGGCAGAAGAAAGGGATATTCTTTGCCGTTTGTGATGAAAGGTATCTGCCGACAGGATGAAAGTATATGTTACGGACAGCACTTTGCAGGAGCAAACAGCCAGCTTTATATGTCGATGCTGGAAAGGATCGGCGTTCATGTGCTGTTCCCATGTGGTAAACCAGATATGGAAATTCGCCGGGGGAAGCTACCGGGAGGAACTGGCCGAGAGGGTGAAGCTGTTCGGCCGTTACCGGGAGTTTGACAAGGCCATAAAAAGCCGTTATGACGGCCTGGCCTCGTATGAGCAGGAGATCATCAACGAGGAAAACGTGCTTTGCAAAACGCACCTGAACGTGTTGCTGTTGGAGGATGACGAAACGATCCTGAACCGACAGACGGAACAGGTAAAAATGATTTTCACGAACGCCGGGTTTAAATATTACATTCCAAGTTACGAGGGGCTTTATAATATCTTTATAGCTCGATCATCGGCCGGGAAAACAACCTGAATCCGGACTACCTGTTTCTTTCGGATCTGCATTCGTCGCTCTGCATGGGGATCAATTACTCTACGTTCCGCAGCGACAAGGAGGGGATCTTGTTTAACGAACGGCTGTATCAAACACCGATTCGAAAGGACGTTTGGGACGCAGATAAGAAACGCATTCCGGCACGTAACATGATTATCGTCGCATCGACGGGTGGGGGAAAGTCGGTTACGTCGTTGAACATCATCCAGCAGAACATCGAGCAGAATTATAAACAGATCGTCGTCGAGTTCGGAAAGAGCTTTTACCAGCTTTCGCAGTTGTACCCGGACAGGTCGCTGCATATTGATTATGACGGCAGCAGCCCGTTGGGGATCAATCCGTTCTATACGGCCGGGAAGCAGCCGGACAACGAGAAGATAAAGACGCTTGTAAACCTGGTGCTTAAATTCTGGCGGTCTAAGGCGATCATGGAGGACACGAAACAAGTTGTTTCGCTGACAAAGATCATTTGCCGTTATTACGAGGATATTCCCGACGGCCATTGTTTCCCGGACTTTTACAGGTACGTCCAAAGAGAGGGGAAAAAACTGTATGAGCGTTTGAATATCCTGCCGGAATACTTCGATATAGACAGCTTCCTGCACGTGTGTTCGGAATTTATGCCGGGGGGATTTTATGAGAACGTGTGCAAGCCGTCCCCACTGGAGAACGATATGCAGAACCGGGATTTTATCGTCTTTGAGCTGACGAAGATAAAGAAAGATCCGTTCCTGATTTCCGTCATTATGACAATCCTTTTCGATACGATAGAGAACAAGATCCTTTCGGATCGTTCCGTCAGGGGGATGCTGATCTTTGACGAGTACGCAGAAAGCCAGTCTATAAAGGACACCTTTTCAGGTGCGGACATACATTCGACGGTGGCGTTCTGTTACCAGAAACTCCGCAAGGAAAACGGGGCGGTGGGTACGATCGTCCAGTCATTGGCGCAGCTTCCCGATAACGAGTACACGAAAGGCATTATCGCCAATACGCAACTCTTATACGTGCTTCCGGCCAACGAGATCGTTTACGACCAGACGGTAGAGGCGTTCCATATCAAGAACCGGAGCCACGTAAACCTGATGAAGTCGATCCGTAACGACTTTTCAGGGGTACGGCCGTATTCGGAGATATTCATCCGGTTTATGGATAGTTATGCAACGGTGGTACGCCTGGAGCTTTCACCGGAAAAATTGCTTGCATTCCAGACCGACGGCGAGAAATGGAACAAATTGCAGGAGATTTACAAGGAGGCCGGAAGCATGGAAACGGTCATAGAGAAGTATAAACAATTAAAACAGAAAAGTTATGAAACGGAAATGTCTATGTAGTTTGCTTGTGATGATGTGCTTTTACTGTACGGCGTTCGGCCAGTGGGTGGTGTCCGATCCGGCCTTGACGCAGCTATCGCAGATAACCTGGGCGAAAGAACTTAAACAGGCATACGAACAGTTTCAAGTGCTGGGGGAATCCAGGGACATACTGACTAAGAGCCTGGATCTGTACCGGCAGGTGAACGGGGTTATCAAAAACTCTAAAATGGTGTTGCAGGTGCTTTCCATGCAGGGGGAAATGTTGGAACTGGCGGCGAAAGAGTGCACCCGGTCGGACGTGTTTACCGGACAGGAGGCATACGGGGAATATACGAACGTGCTGAACAAGATCATGGAGGAAAGCGTGCTTTCCTTTGACCTGATCCGGACGATCATATCGCCCTCGGTGAGCATGACCGACGGGGAGAGGATAAAAATTATCGTGGATCTGGATAACAAGCTGAAAGAGAACCGGGACAAGATGCTCGACGAGAGAGCGAGGTTTAATACGGTCAATGACGCTATAAAACGGATCGCAGCCCTGAAATCAACAGCCAAGAAGTGAGCCTATGGAAGTGATCGACAATGTGATTAGCGCATACGAGGCCGTCAAGATGAACGGCGTCAGCCAGGGGATCATCGCCCTTTGTTCCTTTATCGCCGTTATCATCGTGATACAAAAGTTCGTGACGGCCTGGAAAGAGGCCTTTAGCGAGGGGGACAAGCCCGTCGATATGAAACAGTTCTTCAAACTGTTCTATATCTATATTTATGTGTTCGCCATTATCATGGTCGCACCGTTCGCCTTTACGATCGTGGAAACGGCACTTGGAAATCTTCAGAACGAATTGATAAGCCATTATCAGGAGGACGTGGATCTAAGCATTGACGAGGCGATCGTAACCTTTACAAAGGACTATATCGAGGACGTGCAAAGGCGGCATAACTGGGTAGGGCAGCAGATTCAGGAGGTTATCATGCTGCCGTTCAATATTGCGGCTTATACGATACTCCTGTACGCAACGAAATATATATTTTTCTTCTTTGCGTCAGCCCGGTATCTGTATCTTATACTCCTGGAGATCGTCACGCCGATAGCCGTAATACTCTACATGGACGAGAAAACGAGGCATTATACGCACGCATACCTGAAAAACCTGTTTGTCTGTTACATGACGATCCCGGCGTTCCTGATAGCCAACGCCCTGGGGTCTATCATTGCGGAGAATATCATGCACATGTGCGGACAGAACAAATATACCATGCTGGGACTTCTTTTCGCTTTCGTGTTCAAACTTTTCCTGTTTGCCAAAAGCGTGAAATTTTGTCGTGAACTGTTTTAAATCCTGATCTTATGAATAAAGACGATATACTGAAAGATTTTGATACACTGGCCGAGGCCAAGCGCAAAGGAGCGGTAAACTTAAAATTGTGCCTGGCTTTGCCCTGGTGGTGGTTGTCCTGGTGCTGGCCTGGGGACTGGTGGTGAATTTTACGGCACTGGATAAGGTGGTCGTGGTGGAGCGATCCGGCGAGTACCTGAAAACGCACGCCGAGGATAGCGAGGCTCTGTTTCTTGCCCTGGTGAAAAAGACGTGCGCCGAGGCGACCGGGTACGCTAACAGCTTCGATCGCCTGAACCTGAAAAAATCAGGCGCACGCCGCTTTTTTATGTCAATAAGAACGATCTGAATGCCGTGTTCTCAAAGTATTATAATGATAAGGCCTATTTTGATGCGGTGCAGAACGGGGCGGTCTATAAATGCGAGATAGACAGCATCCAGACGATCGCCGGGGACAATGAGCCGTACAAGGTGGCTTTCACTTCCACCCTGACGATTTACGGCGTTTCGGGGCAGAAGCTAAGGTTTCTTATCAGGACGAAAGGGGAGATCGTGAGAACCACGCCGCAATTTCCGGAGAACGTGACGGGATTTTTCTTTAACCAGTTTATACAGCAGATTGTCCGGATAGAACAAGAACCTGAAAAAAGTAACACTATGGATAAGGCCACGAAAACAAAAATAATCCTGTTCGCATCCCTGGGGATCTTCGTGCTGGTGGTGCTGGCCGTTACGCTGGCACTGACCGGGAAAGGGGACAACCGGGAAGAGGACGGGAGCGTGAACACTTCGCTTAGGGCACAGCAGCAAAGCGATTTTACCCTGGACGATATGATGAATACGGACGGACGGCCGGAGTACGAGAATTTTACCGATGAAGTGTACCGGGAACGTTCGGGAGCTATGTACCGGGAAGATCCGGAAGTGATAGCCTTGCAGGAACAGTTAAGGCAGAACCAGAGAGCCGACAGTCTGAAAGCGGCCGCAGCCATGAAACGGAGAACGGCGAAAGCCGGCCGAAAAAGGAAACGCCGAAGAAGGAAGAGCCTGAAAGGACAGTAGGACGTTTCTTTTCGGGGGAAGAACCGGAGAACAAGGGAAACACGATAGAGGCCATTGTGTCGGGCGATCAGAAGATCACGAACGGGAGCGTGATAAAACTTGTCACGCTCCAAGAAATGCAACTGCCCGGCGGCATGGTGATTAACAAGGGGACGGCCGTTTTCGGGGTGGTGAAGCTCGCACAGGACAGGATCAATATAACGGTTGAATCCGTCCGGATCGGGAACAGCATCTATGAGATGCAAAAGACCGTGTACGACAGGGACGGACTGCCCGGTATATATGTGCCCTTGAACATCAAGGCGGAAGCGACAAAGGAGGCGGCCGACGAGGTGGTTAGCGATATGAACGTTACCTCTTACGGGACGGACGTTCTAAGTACGGGGGTTAATGCGGTGAGCAATGCGGCAAAGAGCGTGTTCCGGAAGAAGAACAACCAGGTCGTTGTCACCGTGAAGTCGAACTATAAACTATATCTGAAATGAAAGCTATTTGTTCTTTTATCCTGGCGTTGGCCGTTTCCTCGGCCGGGGCGCAGATCCGCCCGGTGGAAAGCCTGCTATCGCAGTGAATTATTCCAAGACGATACATCTTGTATTCCCCTCGGCCGTGAAGTATAACCAGGCCGTTACGGACTTCGTGGCCGTCGATAACCCGGAGAGCGTGCCTAATATCTTGCGCATAAAGGCCAACCGGAAAAGTTTCAGCAAGCAGACGACCGTCAGCGTGGCGACCGAGGGAGGTTTTTTCTATTCGTTTAACGTGACCTATGCCGACAGCCTGGAGCATACGAACTATTTCCTGCCCGATATGTCGAGCATACGGCCGGACACTATCTATCTGAATGAGGTGTCGCAAACGCACCTGATCGCACCGGAAAAGGTGATTTATATAGATTACGGCGATACCTGCATACAGGTAAGCAAGGCCGAGAATACCGAGAATATCGTGCGAATGATCGCAGCCACGGGAAAGGTGGAGGAATTTCCCAGGCAGACAAACGTGTCGCTGGCGACCGAAGGGGGAAGTTCTACACGTTCAACGTGGATTATCGGCAGCAGCCGGAGGCGTTCGTCTATGAGATAGGGGAGAAACGGCCGGAGAAAAAGGCGAACGTGATCCTGACCGACAACATTATCCCGGCCGGGGAAAGGGATCAGGTCATGAGCCGGGTATATAACGCAAAAAGGGGGATATTCAACAAGGGGATCGTTCGCAACAAGATCGTTTTCTCCGTGAACAACCTGCATATATATGATAACTTGCTCCTGTTTACCTTTGAGATCGAGAACAAAAGCAAACTGCCTTATGATATAGATTATATCCGGTATTACATCATCGACAAGAAAACGGCCAAGCTGACCGCATCCCAGGAAGTGGATCAGCAGGCTTTGTTCTCGGAGAATTATTCGCCCAGGATAGAGGGGAACGGCCGGATGAAATACGTGATCGCTTTCGATAAGTTCACCATTCCGGACGAGAAGTTTTCCGTATCGAGATCAACGAGAAGAACGGAGGCCGTCACGTTCTTTTTGACCTGGAGAACAGCGACATCGTGAATGTGGAGGATATTTAGCCTTGCGATCCTTGCGCTGATCCCTGTCGGCCGGGTGGGGGCGCAGGACAAACGTTCGCTGATCGTGGAGGTGTTGCAGACCGCAGGGGATTACGGGGACATCGCCCCGGTGTGGGGGATCGTCCAAAAGGACGGGGATATTTACCGTTCGTCCCCTCTGTCGCACCCCTGAAAGAGAAATACCGGATCTCCGACCGTTACGGCTACCGGACGCATCCGATAAGCGGTGAAAGGCAGTTTCACGCAGGCCTGGATATGGCGGCGGTGTATGCGGCTACCGTACACGCCGCAGCCAGTGGGACGGTGACGTTCGCAGGTGAAACGCCCGGATATGGGAAAACGGTAGTCGTTACGCACCGTTTCGGATTTCAGACCAGATACGCACACCTGACACTCATTTACACCCGGAAAGGTGCGGAGGTGGAAAAGGGGGACGTGATCGGGTTCGTGGGAAGCACCGGGATAAGTACCGGGAATCATTTGCATTATGAGGTGATAAAAAACCAAAAGAGAATAAACCCTTTAAATTTCATTTATGGAACTAAGTAATGAATTGAAAGTAGAAAGGATCAGGCTAAGCCTGACGGCGAAAAGCGTTGCCGAGGAAATGGGGATCAGCCGCCAGCAGCTTTGCAACATCGAGCAGTCGGAAACCGCCCCCGTGGTGGTGAAATACATCGCTTTTCTAAGGAGCAAAGGGGTGGATCTGAACGCTCTGTTTGACCGTATTATCGTGAACAAATAAAATAAATCGTATGAGAAAATTAGTTACCGCCTTGTGCGCTTTGGTCTTTTTGTCGTCTTGCGAGACGAACTGAAACTTGTCAGCCGGGATTTTTCCGTGACGCTGAAAAGTATAGACGTGGGTACGGCCGTAGTGGGGAAGCCCGTTAATTGCACCCTTACGATCTCGGATCTCGATCCGGACAACGGGGATCAGATATTGACACGCTTTGAGGTCAGGGACGGGGACGGCGTTATCCTGGTGGATAACAACGAATACAGCCCCGGAGAAACGTTTGAATATGATTTCAAGGCAAACAATCGGCTGGATTTCGATTTTATCCCGGCAACCGAGGGAGAGGCGTATATCGTCATGGGGGTAGCCAGCGAACTGGTGACACGATCCGACAGCATCAAGCTGAAAGTTTCCAGCCCGGAGATAAACATACGCTTCCGGAACGTGCCGGATCTTATGCTGGTATCGGAGGAAGCGGAATTTTATTTGCAGCTTGATACGGAACTTTACGGGGTGAAAGCGTCGGCCAGGTTCGTAAAGGGAAGCGGCCGGGTGTATATTTCCGGGTATGATGCGACAAGGGGCGAGGGCGTGGCACTGGAAAAAAACAACCTGGTGACGTTCGGCCGGATGCGACCGGGCAGGCGGTGATCGAGTTTACCGTTTCAAGCCGTTACGGTCTGCCAGTGAAAGAGAATGTAACGATACAAGTAAATCAATGAGGTTATGAGAAAAATTGCCGTATTATCGCTCTTTTTGTGCCTGGTGGCCGTGTGCAGGGCACAATATATCGGAAGCCAGTATATGAACGTGAAGCTGGGCTATATCGTGGATGAAAGTCAGGTGCAGGGGACGTTCGGTTTTGGAAAGGTGTACAAGGCTTTCAAGGTGGGGGCAAACCTTAATTACCGGAATCTAAACCGGGATCTGGTAAAGGCAAACACCGTGACGGTCGGCCCGGAGCTGGCCTATTACGCCCTGAAAGGACGGAAATTCTCGCTCCTGGGGATCGCAGCCGGGACGATCGGCTACCAGAAAGCCAAGGCGAAAAGCGATCTTGTGTACCTGGAGAAAAGCAAGGCTTTCGTGTATGGGTACGAGGTCGGGATAAGGCCGGAAATGTTGCTAAGCCCGAAAGTGGCTCTTTTTGCCGAATACAGGTTTGAAATGTTGTTTAACTCCATTCTCCGGAATAACAACCATGTCGGCCTGGGGTGCGTGATCTATTTATAAACTTAAATAATTGAAGGTATGAGAAAGTATTTGTATTTGTCAGCCGTATGCGTGTGCATGGCATTGTGTTTCGTCGGTTGCAGCAAGGACGACGACGAACCGGGAGGAAAAGGGGCGATGTATGAGGTAACGATCGAGCAGTCGGGAGATTTCCGCAGCTTCATTAAGTCGGTCGTGGTAGTCGCCAACGGTACGCAGTTGAAAGACGGGGCGACGGGGGAAAGCCTCGCAAGCCCGGTGATTCTAAGCGATGAAGAACTGGCCGTCGAAAAGGTGACGTTAAGCACGACGGGAAAGGCGATCGAGTTTGCCGTTTCCGGTGGTGTCGTGGACGGAGAGGACGGCGTTGTGAACGAGCCGATGCAGTGGGTAGTGACCGTTTACAAAAACGGAAAGGAGATCGAGAAAAAGAGCCTTGTTTTCCGGGACGGGAAGGAGATCGGTATGGATGATCTTAATCTGTATTATAATTGACGTGACGACCTGAATGTCCCCCGGATGAATGTTCGGGGGATTTTTTTCTTTTGGGCGTTCCCGTGGGACGGTCGGGCTTTACGTTTCAAGTCCTCACCTAAAGGCTGTGGGCTTTACTCTGCAATCCCTAACGCATGGCTGAAAACTCCTCTTGCCGGTGGTGTTCTTCTTCATACAGCCTCATGCGTTCTTGTAATGCTTCTTTTAAATTGTCGCTTTTTTT
>ENA-OQCS01000361-OQCS01000361.1-human-gut-metagenome-genome-assembly--contig:-NODE-361-length-25129-cov-3.976242_pt1 | contig 25129 bp, 34 predicted proteins | sample MGYA00242757_ERZ504575 | MGnify/ENA primary metagenome ERZ504575 (study PRJEB26092, sample SAMD00036297) | human gut metagenome | host: Homo sapiens | study: EMG produced TPA metagenomics assembly of... | reverse complement strand
CCCTGAACCAAGTGGACGATGGCTGCATCATCAAGGTATTCCCGGACAAGCTGGAGCGCAGCACCACTTCCCTCATCCTGAAAAGCACCAAAACCGCATCCTCCTGCCGCACCATCTTCATGACCTCTGCACTAAAAGAAGAATTGAAGAAGTGGCTGAATCAGCTGGCGACAGACGAGAGAAAAGACCCGACACGCTACCATGACAGTGGGATGCTGTTCCGTCTGCCCAACGGTCTGGCGGTGGAGCCGGTGCTCATCCGCAAAAAGTTCCTCAAGTGGCAGGATGCCCACCCGGAGTTCCCCCGCATTGTCTTTCACGGTTTGCGGCATTCCAGTGCGACTTATCAGCTGATGATCTCCGGCGGCGATGTGAAGGCCGTTCAGGGAACCACTGGACACGCTACGGCAGATATGCTGGTGAACACCTACGCCCATATCCAGCAGTCCTCTCGTGTTGAACTGGGGAAGAAGTTCGAGGAAGGGTTCTATGCTAAGTCCGAAAGCCCCAGCCCGCAGGCTGTGCCCGCCGCAGACGAATCGACCATTTCTATGACCGCTCTGCTGGAACTGCTGAAGAATGCAGACCCCGAAGTAAAGGCGCAGCTCCGTCTGGCTCTGCTGACCTAATGCAAAATTTACCACGCATTTCAAAGTAATTCCAGCCCATGCAGAGGATTCCTATGAAAACACCAACCGTGCATTGACCGTGCAAGCCCCGATTTTTCGGGGTTACATAATAAAAAAGAACGCCAAATCTTACGATTTGACGTTCAATATCTGGTGCACCTCCAGGGACTCGAACCCTGGGCCCACTGATTAAGAGAGCAAGCCGCCGGTTCGTCTCAATTCATGAAAGTTTCGAGTCATCGTTGCTTTGAACAAGACGACGTGATTTTTCACCCGGCAATTTCTGCGCCCTTTGTCGGATTTTGCACCGAGAAGCACCCTCTGCACGTTTTGAAACCGTGCAAAATCCGTGCAGAAACCGTGCACCTACTCTCCGACAAATGATAAATCACCCTATCCCCCACCGACTTGACGGCATTGGTTTGCGTGGCCGCACACCAAAAATCAAGTCTTGGAGGGGTATTCTACCTCATGCCGTAATCAGAGCCATGAGGTAGAACTCCGTGGGAGTTTCATCTTCTGTGGGCAGAATGGTGATCTCCACGGTATGGTTCTTCTGCTCACCATGGTGGAGAATGGGCTGGAGATACAGGCAGTCGCCCCAATCCTCATCAAAGTTGCCGTCCAGCACAGCGGCGTGGGCGGTGTCGCCGTCCAGCACCAGCTGTGCCCGCAGCGCCGGGCGGCGGATGGTCTTGCGGTACTGCACTGCAATGCAGGAGGCATCCACTTCAAAGGTGATCTTATCCCCCGGGCTTCTGGCCGATCCAGCCGTTTTTCCAGTGGTCCAGATGCCCCAGCTTTTCCTCCGGGTCTGCCCGGAAACCCTCCAGCTTGGGGGAGAGCTCCCGGATGGTCAGCCGCCGGGCGTTCTCGTAGGCGTGGCGGTGAGCGGTGCCGGGAAGCAGGCTCCTGCTCTGGTTCTTCCGGTGGCGTTGACTTCCTCCAGCAGCTTGATGATCTCCCTGCCACCAGACCGTGACCGTAATCGTTGGGGTGCAGCCCATCGGGGCTCAACAGGGTGCGGCTGGCATACTTACCGGCACGCAGATCCTTGTAAATGCTGTCCCGGATGCTGACGTGGGGCACACCGTAGTGGTCGCCCACGGCGTTGTGCTCGTCCTGTGACGTCTCGCCGGTATCGTAATAAATGTTGTTCAGCAGCACCACCGCCGGGTGGGAGGGCCATGTGAGCAGCTTGCGGACAACGCCCTCATAAGTCTCCTGCCGGAAGGGGACTTCCAGATCGTTGACGCTGAAATCCACCGCCACAAAATCCGGCTGGTACATCAGCACATCGGTCACGGCACGGGCAACGCCATAGTGGGAGCTGGTGCCGCCGATGCCGCCGTTGACATAGTGAAACTTCGACTGCGGAAAGGTATCCACGAACCACTGGTACACCCGGAAAGCGTAAGCATTACCGGGCTGGGTGGAAAGGCTGCCCTGGGTGATGGAACCGCCCAGAAAGCCGATGGTCAACTCCTGCCCTGCCGCGGCACGGCGGAACAGTTCTTTCAAGCGAGCAAAATTGGACGTATTCATTCTAAAACTCCTCCCTGATATGCGCTATGGATAATTTTTGCCGCCGGACGGCCGGACACGGCGTAGGCACTGACTGCTCTGGTGTCGGCAGGCCAGTCCCACACGCCAAAGCCCATGACCCACGGACGCTTGGCGCAGGCGGAAAACATTGCCTCATACCAATCTGCCTGCTCCAGATCATTCCGTGTTCCCTTCAGCTCCCAGTTGTTGGGCACGGCAGAAGAGCCGGTGATATTCATACAGCCTGCCTCGCTGAAGAGGACGGGCTTTTTGTATTTTTGGCTCACCGCCTCGATACGGTCCAGCTGGTTTTCCCAGTCCTTCAGGGGGTAGTAGCCGCTGGAGGCGATGCAATCCACGCATCCCACCAATTACATGGTCCTCGCCGTATTTATCGCAGTTATAGCTCACCGGGCCGTGGTACTGCTGGCGCACGGCGGCAATGAGGCGCGCCACTCTGCTTCCCTGTGCTCGGTCATGGTCATTTCGCAGCCGGTCAGGAACAGCCCACAGCCTTCGGCTTCGGCAAGAGCCGCGTAGTGGGTCTGGAAGGCGGTGTAGTTGGCAAACCATCCGCTCCACTGGGTCTCGCAGGCACATCGTGGTCAAAAAAGCTGATGCGCGCCCGCCACACGCCGTTGGCACAGTTGACGGTAGGCTTCAGCGCCACCTGCAAGCCCAACTGCTTGGCAAAGCGGATAGCACTGCACAGCTCCTCGTCTGTGGGGGTGGCATCGGTGCGCCAGTCAATTTCCTCACTATAAGGGCCAGACTGTATTCCAGAGGGCGACAGGATGACCCAGTTGGCTGCGGTGGCTTCCACCATGGCTGCCATACTGCGGTGGGCATTCTCGCTGCTCAGGTTGCCCCGGTGGGGAAGGGTGCAAAATTCACCCCATAAAAGTTGTGTTCCAGCTCCATGACATCTTCCTCTTTTTTCTCAAAAATCAACGTCAAATTGCACAATAAGTATAATGCAATCTTGGAAGTTCCGTCAATATGCCGCTTCATTTTCAGCGTATGGTACAAGGAGAGGGGCAAAGCACTGGTCAACCTGACCTGAAAAAAGCCCCTGCACCGGGAGGAGCAAAGGCTAAACTAAATTTTAGGTTTTTGTTAGCTTACAGATTTAGCTTGCGATTTTGCGCAGAATCTGCTATGCTTCAAGCAAAAACAACGGGAGGGAACAGAAAATGGAGCAACTTACAACTGCGACGCTGACCCAGCTGCCGCAGGTGCGGGCACTGGGGCGGCACACCGGGCGTGACCCGCTGACCCTGTTCTGGACGGCCAGCGGCATGGAGCTGGAATTTACCGGCAGTGAGCTGTGGGTGGATCTTTTCGCCGATTATGAATGGTAGAGCCGTGGGTCAGCGTGGAGCTGAACGGCGCATGGGTGGCACGGTTTGCCGTGAACCCCGGCAAAAGCCGGATCTGTCTTTTCCGGGGCATGACACCGGGCAAGGCAAAGCACCTCCGGCTGCTAAAGGATGTGCAGGCCATGCACGATGACCCGGCGCATCTGTTGCAGATCACCGGGCTGGAATATGCAGGCGGCGATTTTCTGCCCCTGCCGGAGCCGCAGTATCGGCTGGAGTTTGTGGGCGACAGCATCACCAGCGGCGAGGGTGCCATCGGAGCCAAGCCGGAGGAGGACTGGGTGGGAGCCTTTTTCTCTGCGGAGAACCACTACGGCCGCCTGACCGCCGATGCACTGGGAGCCGAATACCGCTGCATCTCGCAAAGTGGCTGGGGCCTCGTGACCGGCTGGGACAACGATGTGCGCCATGTGATGCCGCCCTACTATACGCAGGTGTGCGGTGTAGCGATGGGGCAGCGCAATGCCGCCCTTGGCGCACAGCAGGATAATGATTTTGCTGCATGGAAACCGGATGCTGTCATCGTCAACTTGGGCACCAACGACACGGGCGCATTTGATAACCCGCCGTGGCAAGACCCTGCCACCGGCAAGCCCCACCAGATGCGGCGGCTCTCCAATGGAGACTTCCACCCTGCGGACGCCCAAAAAGTGGCAAATGGTGTACAGCATTTTCTGACCCTGCTCCGGGCGAAGAACCCCGGGGCAAAGCTGGTGTGGTGCATCGGGATGCTGGGCAGCGAGCTGCTGCCGGTATTGCGGCAGGGCATGGAGCAGTACAAGGCCATTACCGGAGACAGCGCTGTCTATCTGCTGGAGCTGCCCAACACCACGCCGGAAACCGTGGGTGCCCGGCAGCACCCCGGCGCAGAGAACCACCGGCAGGCGGCAAACGTCCTGACCGCCTTTCTGAGAACGATCCTGTAAAAATGAAAACGGGATGCCGCGCGTCCGCAGACGCTCCGGCATCCCCAATATAAATTATATTTTCCGCTAAAGGGCTGATGCACAAACCTTCGTGCATCAGCCCCTTTTTATCAGGTAGATTCTCTTCTTACAAAGCCGCCGGGCACGATGACGGTGGGAGCAATGGCAGGCTTATGCGCCATTTTGCGGCGCAGCTGCGCCACCGCCGTTTTTGCCATGCCGTCCAAGTCCACCCGGTAGCTGGTGAGCTGGGGGCTGCAAAGAGTGGAATAGCGGTAGTCGTCGTAGCCGGTCACTGCCACATCCTGCGGCACCCGGTAGCCGTTGCGCTTGAGGGTCTCCACCAGATTATAGGCCACCGCATCGCAGTTGCAGACAAAGGCGTCCGGCATCTCGTGGGGCAGAGAGAACGGCATGAACTTGCCCTGATCGTCCCGGTCCTCCAGCCGCCAGTCTCCCGGATGGGCAGACCGGCGCGGAGCATCGCCTTGACGTAGCCCAGATACCGGTCCATGATGGAACTGGTGGACAGCACGCTGCCAACAAAACCGATGTTCCGCCGCCCGGTGGAGATAAGGTGCTCGGTCATCGTGTAGCTGCCGCTGGTGTTGTCGCTGAGCACGCAGTCGGCGGCAATGGCATCATCGTAGAAGTCCAGCAGCATAAAGGCACGCCGGTCTGCACCGCCGTAGCAAGGTAGCGGCGGCTGATCTCGCCCATAAAAATCAGGCCGTCCACCTTCCGGTTTACAAGGAAGGTAGGCATATTGCAGCTTTTTTCTGCCTGCGGCAGAACGATTTCCATCAGAACCGAGATGTCCTGCTCGGCGGCAGCTTTCAACACGGAACGGTACAGATTGGAATAAAAGGCATTCTCGTTGAAAAAGCGGTCTGCCACCAGAATGCCGATGCTCTCGCCGCCGGGGTGGGCGTTGGTCCGGGCGGGGGCTGGTAGCCCATCTCCTCAGCGGTGGCAACGATCTTGGCACGCATCTCGCGCTTACGCCCTCCTTCCCTGCCAGACCCTTGGAAACGGAAACGGTGCTGATGCCCAGCCGCTGTGCAATGTCCGCCATGCGTACTGCTTTTGCCATGTTCCTGACCAGCTTTCTTCTTGATTTGGTTATGAGGTAAATAAAATTCCGATTAACTTTATAACTAGCATAACAGTTTTCGGTAGTTTCGTCAACAAAAACCTTGAAAGCCTTTAAGCTAACCGCCATTTAGGCTAATTTTCTCTATCTTTGTTAGCTAACAAAACATTTTAAGTTTAATTTTCGTGTTGTATCCCGGATTTGCAGGTCAGTTTTCACAAGAAAATCGCCGAATTGCCACCAAAATACCGAATCTTTTTGGTGACATTGACAGTGCATCGTGAAAAGACTATACTTAAATCACAAAAAGCGAAAGAAACAGTTAGCTAAACCAAGTTAACAAAAGCTTTCGCAACCCGGAAAAAGGTTCCACATTAAAGAAGGAGGACATCCCTATGCGTAAGATCAATCGTCGCAATTTCCTGAAGGTCACCGGTGTGTTGGCCGCAGCTTCTGCTCTTGCCGCCTGTGGCGGCAGCAGCACTTCTACCGCCGGCTCCACCGGCAGCACCGCCGGTTCCGCTGCCAGCGCAGACGGTGCAAAGGCTTACAATGAGCTGACCGTTGGCACCGACAACACCGACCTGAAGGCCGAGCTGAAGGTCATCAGCCACCGCACCGACCTCATCGATGACGGCACCTTCGACGGCTACGTTGCCGCATTCCAGAAGCTGTATCCCAACATCACCATCAAGTACGAGGCATCACCGACTATGCCAACGACATGACCACCCGTCTGACTTCCAACGACTGGGTGATCTGTGCATGATCCCCACCAACATTCCCCTGACCGAGTTGGGCGACTACTTTGAGCTCTGTGCGCACTGAGCGACATTGAGAACGATTACAACTTCGCTTCCAACCGCGCTTATAACGGCAGCGTGTACGGCATCCCCTCCACCGGCAATGCACAGGGCATCATCTACAACAAGAAGGTCTTTGAGGCTGCCGGCATCACCACCCTGCCCAAGACCCCGGACGAGTTCCTGGATGACCTGCAGAAGATCAAGGACTACGATCCTTCCATTGATCCCCTGTACACCAACTACGCCGCCGGCTGGACCATGACCGCATGGGATGCTTACACCAGCGGCGGCGCAACCGGCGACCCGGACTGGATGAACATTACCATGCCCCAGACCAAGGATCCGTTCCAGAAGGGCATTCTGGGTGCGGACGATATGTCCCTACGCTGTGTACTACATCCTGTACGAAGCAGTGAAGCGCGGCCTGACCGAGGCCGACCCCACCACCACCGACTGGGAGGCTCCAAGCCCCGCATCAATAACGGCCAGATCGGTGCCATGGTTCTGGGCAGCTGGGCCATCGTGCAGATGCAGGCCGCCGGTGACCACGCCGACGACATTGGCTATATGCCGTTCCCCATTACCGTCAAGGTACCCAGTACGCCAGCGCAGGTGCAGACTACTGCTACGGTGTGAACAAGAACACCACCGATGACAAAAAGCTGGCTGCCATGCTCTACATCAAGTGGCTGACCGAAAGCTCCAACTTTGCTTATGATCAGGGCGGTGTGCCGGTGCTGAAGAGCCAGGAATACCCCGATACCCTGAAGGCATTCGACGGCATCGACCTGGTCGAGGATGCTCCCGCTCCCGCAGAGCTGGCAGACCTTGCCACCGAGGTGCAGCAGGAGGCTGAGCTGATGCTGAATGCCGACCAGACCCACGTCATGCGTGTGGTGGAGGCTGGCATCAACGGCGACGAGACTCTGGACGACATCGTGGCCGACTGGAACGCTGCATGGGACGCAGCTGTGGATGCCTGCGCACCGCAGTAAGCGATCTATCGTTATAAATCAGCAGGGCGGGCCTATGTCCGCCCTGCTTTTGGTGAAAGGAGGTCTTTTACATGGCATCTTCCGCAACCGTATCCGCGCCTAAAAAGCGCAAGAGCTTCAGCGAATACTTTCACAGTATGCGCGGGCAGCAGCTCATCGTCACGCTGGTGTTCCTGTTCGTTCCGCTGGTGCTGCTGTTCATGTTCACCTATCTGCCCTTCTTCAAAATGGTGGAGTTCAGCTTCTTCAAAATGAAGTACATCGGCAGACGTACCTTTGTGGGTCTGCAGAACTACATCTCGGTCTTTACCCGCAAAGACTGCTTCCATGCTTTGAGCCTGAGCCTTTACTACATGGTAGGTTCGGTGGTGCAGATGGCGCTGGCGCTGCTGTTTGCCACCATCCTGAGCTTCAAGTGCAAGGGCAGCAAGTTCTTCCGTGGTGCACTGTACTTTCCTGCCTCATCTGCGGCATCTCGGTGGGCTTCATCTTCAAGTTCTTCTTCACCCACGGCTTTGTGCTGGATACCTGCTGAGCTGGGTGGGCTTCAACGTGGATAAGCTGCCCTTCTGGCTCCGGGATGAGTCCATCAACAACGTCGTGCTGGTGGCCTGCTCTATCTGGAAATACATCGGCCAGAACATCGTCATGTTCATCGGTGCTATCGCTTCTGTGGACCCCGTTCTGTACGAGGCTGCTGAGATCGACGGTGCCAACGCATGGCACCGCTTCAAGGACATCATCCTGCCCTCCATCAGCACCATCGTGGTGCTGAACCTCATCATCTCGGTGTCCGGCGCACTGTCCGCCTTCGAGATGCCCTATGTTGTCACCGGCGGCGGCTTCAACACCTCCACCTACTTCGTGGTCATGGACAAGATCGCCCATACCGACCAGAAGGTGGGTCTTGCATCCGCCATGGCTGTGGTTCTGCTGCTGCTCATCGTGATCGTCACCTACGCCCAGAAGGCTGTGGAAAAATGGCTGGAAAACCGCAGCAGCGGCGTAACCAAGTGAAAGTGAGGCAGAACGTATGAACGCAATCAAAATGAAGCGCATCCTCATCAATATCTGCAAGTATGTGCTGCTGATCTTTGCCGCTTTCGTGGCACTGGTGCCCATCGTGTCCTGTATCTTCACCGCCTTTAAGACGGAGCAAGAGTATGCCAACACCAACGTCATCACCCTGCCCAAGAGCTTTTTGAACTTCGATAACTTCATCATCGCATGGAACAAGGCCAACATGGGCAAAGCGTTCCTCAACAGCTTTATTATCCTGATTTGCGTGCTGGTGGGCAGCATTATGATCAGCGCCATGCTGGCTTATGTGCTGAACCGGTTCAAGTTCCCCGGCAACAAGCTGATCCGCAACCTGTTCACCATTGCCACCCTGATCCCCGGCATCGCTCCCAGGTCACGGTGTACCAGATCATGACCGCTCTGCATCTGGTAAACTCCATGCCCGGCTACATCATCCTGATGATGGGCACGGACGTTATCACCATCTATATCTTTTTGCAGTTCTTCGAGAACCTTTCTCCCACGCTGGACGAAAGCGCCATTCTGGATGGCTGCACCTACTTTGGTGTGTTCTTCAAGATCCTGCTGCCCCTGCTGAAGCCCGCCATCGTCACCAGCGCCATCCTGAAGGGTGTGTCCACCTACAACGAATACTACATGGCAAACCTGTATCTGCAGGATAAGACCAAGTATCAGGTGGTTGCTACCTCGCTGTATGTGTTCTCCGGCCCCATGGGCAACCAGTACAACTACATCTGCGCCGGTGTTATCATCACCATCATCCCCGCCCTTATCGTGTTCCTGCTGTGTCAGGATCAGATCTACAGCGGCATGGCTGCCGGTGCTGTGAAGGGCTAAAATTGCGACATCCACATTTTTCCTTCATCATCTGCTGCTTCTCCCGGTTTCTGTGCAGGAGCCGGAGAATACAGCAGAAGGAAAACAAACAATCTTCTATTACAGGAGTTTATCTTATGAGCAACGTAAAAATGTTCTGCGACGCACTGCCCAACATCCCCTGGCAGGAAAAGCCTGCCGATGTTACCGCCCCGGTGTGGCGGTACAGCGAGAACCCCGTCATCGACCGCAATCCTGTGGAAGGGGTAGCCCGCATCTTCAACAGTGCGGTCGTCCCCTACGAGGGCAAGTTCATCGGTGTGTTCCGTGGTGAGCAGGTCAACGGCATCCCCTACATCTATCTGGGACGCAGCGAGGACGGCATCCACTGGAACTTTGGCAAGGACAAGATTCCCTTCGTCAACGAAAAGGGCGAGCCGTTTATGCCGGTGTACGCCTACGATCCCCGTCTTGTGAAGGTGGAGGACACCTACTACATCATCTGGTGTCAGGACTTCTACGGTGCGTCCATCGGCATCGCCAAGACCACCGACTTCAAGACCTTTGTCCGCATCGAGAACCCCTTTATCCCCTTCAACCGCAACGCCGTGCTGTTCCCCCGCAAGATCAACGGCCTGTACACCCTGCTGAGCCGCCCGTCTGACAGCGGCCACACCCCCTTTGGTGACATCTTCCTGAGCCAGAGCCCGGATATGGAGTTCTGGGGCCGTCACCGCCATGTGATGAGCAAGGGCTCCAACTGGTGGGAGAGCGTGAAGATCGGCGGCGGTGCTGCCCCCATTGAGACCAGCGAGGCTGGCTGCTGTTCTACCACGGCGTTACCGGCACCTGCAATGGCTTCGTCTACTCCATCGGCGGTGCCATTCTGGATAAGGACGAACCCAGCAAGGTACTGTACCGCTGCGGCAACTTCCTGCTGACCCCGGAAAAGTGGTATGAGGAGCGCGGCTTCGTGCCCAACGTCTGCTTCCCCTGCGCCACCCTGCAGGATGCCGACACCGGCCGCATCGCTCTGTACTATGGCTGCGCCGACAGCTATGTCGGTCTGGCCTTCACCACCGTGGACGAGGTGGTGGATTACATCAAGACTCACGATAACGCAGGCCCCACCGATCACGAGGTGCATCCGCTAAGCGTCAAGCGCAACCCTCTCTGTCAATGCTTCGCATCGCCATCTCTGCAAAAAGAGATTTTACGTCCCCTACCGGCGCTGGCACGGCGCAAGCCGTGACCGAGAGGGTTTTTACTTTTGTACAGAAAGGAAGTTCTGTATTATGTCTTCCATCAAACAGGCAGCAGAAGAAATGCTGCTGCAAACCATCATTCCCTTCTGGAAAGGGCTGCGGGACGAGGAAAACGGCGGCTTTTACGGCTACATGGATTTTGACCTGAAGCTGGATAAAAAAGCGAAAAGGGCTGCATCCTGAACAGCCGCATTCTGTGGTTCTTCTCCGAGGCGGCCATGCTGACCGGCCGGGCAGACCTTGCCGAGGATGCCCGCCACGCCTACCAGTTCTTCCTGAAAAACTGCTACGACGAGGCAAACGGCGGTGTGTACTGGAGCTGCGATTACACCGGCAAGCCGCAGGACACCACCAAGCACACCTACAATCAGGGCTTTGCCATCTATGCCCTTTCCGCTTACTACCGGCTGACCAAAGACCCCGTTGCGCTGGCCTACGCAAAAAAGATCTTTCATCTCATCGAGCAGCACTGCACCGACAGCGAGGGCTATCTGGAGGCCTTTACCATCGACTGGAAGCCGGAGAGCAACGAAAAGCTCTCGGAAAACGGTGTCATGGCGGCAAAGACCATGAACACCCTGCTCCATGTGTTCGAGGGTTACGCCGGGCTTTATCAGGCCAGCCGTGACCCGGAGGTGGAAAAAGCCCTGCGCCGCATCCTTGACATCTACGAGCACAAAATTTACAGCCCGGAGCTGCACCGGCAGCTGGTGTTCTTTGACCAGCACTACAACTCCATCATCGATTTGTACAGCTACGGCCACGATATCGAGTCCAGCTGGCTCATCGACTGGGGCTGCGATTTACTGGGAGATGCAGCGCTTTCCAAGCGCATCCACGCCATCAACTCCGACCTTGCCGCCCACATCTACAAAGAAGCTTACATTGACCACTCGGTGGTCAATGAGTGCGAGCGCGGCAAAGTGAACACCACCCGTGTGTGGTGGGTGCAGGCCGAGTCCGTACTGGGCTTCGTGAACGAATACAACAAGAGCGGCGATGCAAAATACCGTGATGCCGCCGCCGATATTTACCACTACATCTGCAACGTGATGGTGGACAAACGCCCCGGCAGTGAATGGTTCTGGGAGGTGGACGCAGACGGAAAACCGTCCAGCCGCAAACCCATCCTTGAGCCGTGGAAGTGCCCCTACCACAACGGCAGAATGTGCATGGAACTGATAAGGAGGAACCCCGATGTCACAGTCTAAACTCCACCCCGAATACCTGCGCCAGAAGGCTTTGCAGGATGCCTACCTGGCCCGCAAAAACAAAAAGACCGATTTCTACAACGGCATCTACGACCGGTGGGAAAACCCGGTGCTGACCCGCGAATCCATCCCGCTGAGCTGGCGGTTCGACCTGAACCCGGAGACGAACCCCCACTTTATGGAGCGTCTGGGCGTGAACGCCGTGTTCAACTCCGGTGCCATCAAGCTGAACGGCAAGTATTACCTTGTGGCACGCATTGAGGGCAACGACCGCAAGAGTTTCTTTGGCGTGGCAGAAAGTGACAGCCCGGTGGAGGGCTTCCACTTCTGGGAAAAGCCCATCCTGCTGCCGGACACCTGCCCGGAGGAGACCAACGTCTACGATATGCGCCTGACCCAGCACGAGGACGGCTGGATCTACGGCGTGTTCTGCTCCGAGAGCAAGGACAACAGCGTGAATGACCTGTCCGCTGCCGTGGCTGCTGCGGGCATCGTCCGCACCAAAGACCTCAAGACTTGGGAGCGTCTGCCGAACCTTGTCACCAAGCGCAGCCCCCAGCAGCGCAATGTGGATCTGCTGCCGGAGTTTGTCAACGGCAAGTACGCCTTCTACACCCGCCCCATGGATGACTTCATCGACACCGGTTCCGGCGGCGGCGTAGGCTTTGGTCTGTGCGAGGACATCACTCACGCCGTCATTGACGAGGAGATCATCACCAGCCCCCGCCGCTACCACACCATCACCGAGGCAAAGAACGGCGAGGGTGCCACCCCCATCAAGACCGAAAAGGGCTGGCTGCACATTGCCCACGGCGTGCGGAATACCGCCGCCGGGCTGCGGTACGTTATTTATGTATTCGTCACCGCACTGGACGACCCCAGCAAGGTGATTGCAGAGCCCTCCGGCTTCCTGATTGCTCCCCGGGATTGGGAGCGTGTGGGCGATGTCTCCAACGTGGTGTTCACCAACGGTGCCATTGCCGATGAGGACGGCAGCGTGTATATTTATTATGCAGCCAGCGATACCCGTCTCCATGTAGCTTCTACCACCATCGACAAAACTGCTGGACTTCGCTTCAACACCCCCGCCGACCCGCTGCGCAGTGTGGACTGCGTAAAGCAGCGGTGCGCCCTCATCGACAAAAATCTGGAGTACCTCAAGAGCATCGGCGAGTAAACCGCCCCTCTGAGACCTCCACCCGAAAGGAAACGCCATGAAAAAGACCAACATCGACAGCCCCTTCTACCGCACTATGGGGAAGATCGGCGATCTGCTTTTTGCCAACCTTCTGTGGCTGGTGTGCTGTTTGCCCATCGTCACCGCCGGAGCCTCCACCCTGGGGCTGTTCACGGTGGTGAACAAGATGGCGGCAAAGGAGGACTACACCGTCCATACCGACTTTTTCAAGGCGTTCAAGCGGGATTTTAAGCAATCCACCGCCCTGTGGCTGGTGCTTTTGCTGGCAGGCTTTGCCGCCCTCACCGGGCTGCGCACCGCCACCGCACAGGACACCCCCAGCACCGGCATTCTGGCGGCAGCGTCCTTTCTGCTGCTGGTGCTGGCGGGCTGCTGCGGCAGCTGGGGCTTTGCTTTGCTGGCACGGTTCACCTATCCCGGCGTTCTGCCGGTGCTGACGGACAGCGGCCGCATGACCCTTGCAAACCTGCTGCCCACTGTGGGGAATCTTGCCTTTCTGGCGTGGTTTCCTCTGCTGGCAAAAGCCGCCCCTGCGTGGTTCGTCTATCTGCTGCCCCTGTGGCTGCTCATCGGCGGCGCAGGTTCTGCCTTGGCATGGCAAGCCTGATGCGCCCCGCCTTTGCTCAGCTGGAAAAAGCCGGGCGCAAGGAAGAGGAACCGGAAGAAGAACCTGACACGGAGGACAGCGTGCAATGATCGTCTGCACCGAAACTGTCTTTACCCTGCATACCACCCACACCAGCTACCAGCTGGCAGTTGCCCCCAATGGCATGGTGCTGCACACTTATTACGGCACCCGTCTGCCGGAGGATGTGCCCAGCCTTGCGGATGCCCGGATGCCCCACAGCGACCCCGGCTGCTGGCCGGACCTGCTGCCGCAGGAGCTTTCCGGCTGCGGCACCGCTGATAACCGCACTCCCGCCGTCATCCCGGAATACGCTGACGGCACCGAAGCAGCCGCCTTTGTGTTTGACCACGCTGTGGTCACCCCCGGCAAGCCGCAGCTGCCCGGCCTGCCCATGTTCCGCACCGGGGAGGGTGTAGAAACATTATCGGTCTTTCTGAAGGACGCAGGCGGGCTGGTAGTGGAGCTGCGGTACAGCGTGTACGAGGCGGAGGATCTCATTACCCGCACCGCCGTGTACACCAATGCAGGCACCCAGTCCCTGACATTGCACAAGGCCGCTTCCCTTTCCGTAGACTTTGCGCCGGATGCGCTGGAACTTATCACCCTCAACGGCACATGGGCGGCGGAGCGCACCCTAGAACGTGCGGCGCTGCGCTGCGGCATCCAGAGCATTGGCAGTATGCGGGGCGTCCCCGGCCACGCCCACAACCCGGCAGTCGCCTCTGCCATGCCGATACCAACGAAACGACCGGCGATGCATGGGGATTTGCCTTTGTGTACAGCGGCAACTACCTCATTGAGGCCGAGCGTTGCGACGCCGGTGAGCGTCTGGTGATGGGCATCCACCCCTACCACTTCCACTGGACGCTCGCCCCCGGTGAGAGCTTCACCGCCCCGGAAGCTGCCATGGTCTACTCCGATAAAGGTCTGGGTGAGATGAGCCGTCGGTTCCACACCGCCATCCGCACCCGGCTGCTGCCGCCCCACTGGCAGGATATGGCCGCACCCCGCCCGGTGCTCATCAACAGCTGGGAGGCTGCTACTTCGATTTTGACGAGGAGAAGCTGCTGGCACTGGCGCAGGCTTCCAAAAAGGCAGACATCGACCTGTTTGTGCTGGACGATGGCTGGTTCAAGGGACGCAACGATACTTCTTCCAGTTTGGGCGACTGGGCAGCGGACACCCGCAAACTGCCACAGGGTCTGCCCGGCCTGTGCAAAAAGATCAATCTGCTGGAGCTGGACATGGGGCTTTGGGTGGAACCGGAGGCCATCAGCCCGGACAGTGACCTCTACCGTGCCCACCCAGACTGGCGTTCGGCATTCCCGGCCGGGAGCTTTGGAGATCCGGCAGCAGTACACGCTGGATTTCAGCCGCCCGGAGGTGGTAGCGGGCATCTGGCAGCAGCTGGATGCCGTCTTGCAAAGCTGCCCGCTGAAATACCTCAAGTGGGACATGAACCGCAGTCTGGCACAGGTGTACAGTGCCGTTCTGCCTGCCAAGCGGCAGGGCGAGGTGTACCACCGGTATGTGCTGGGGGTGTACGAATTGCAGCGCCGTCTGACCGAGAAATACCCCCACTTGCTGCTGGAAAACTGTGCAGGCGGCGGAGCACGGTTCGACTGCGGAATGCTCTATTACAGCCCCCAGATCTGGTGCAGCGATAACACCGATGCCCGGAGCCGCCTAGTCATCCAGTATGGCACCAGCCTGTTCTACCCCGGCTGTGTGATGGGTGCACACTTTTCCACCGTGCCCAACCACTGCACCGGCCACATCTCCACGGTGGAAGCACGGATGGCGGCAGCACTTACTGGCACCTTCGGCTTTGAGCTGGATCTGACCAAGTACACGGAGGAAGAGCTTGCGCAGCTGCGTTCCTTTGTGGCATGGTATCGTGCCCACGGTGCCCTGCTGCGGGGCGGGGAGCTGCACCGGCTGGTAAACCCGGACGCAAATGGTCTGGGTGCTGCGTGGATGCTTTCCGCCAAGGACGGCAGCGAGGCGGCGGTGTTCGCCGTGGGAGATGCTTTGACCGGCAGCCACGGCACCGCCAGTCTGAATGCCCGTCCCCGGCTGGTGCTGGCAGGGCTGGACCCGGCGGCACAGTACCGGGACGAAGAGAATAACACCTACACAGGGGCGCAGCTGCTGACCACCGGCTTGGAACTGCCCGGCGGCTACGGCCAGATGCCCGCAAAGATATGGTATTTGAAGAAAGTGTGATCCTATGGAAGAAAAAGTAAAACAGCAGTATGACCGCTGGCTTTCCCAGTCCGGGATGCCTACCGACCTTGCCGAGGAGCTGAAGAGCATTGCAGGCGACGAGGATGCCATCACCGACCGCTTTACCGGGAGCTGGAATTCGGCACCGGCGGTCTGCGGGGTGTCATCGGCGCAGGCACCAACCGGATGAACGTCTACAACATCCGCAAGGCAACCCAGGGGCTTGCCAACTACCTGAACGCCTCCGACCTGCCCAAAAGGTGGCCATCGGCTACGACAGCCGCATCAAGAGCGATGTGTTCGCAAAAGAAACGGCGGCGGTTCTGCTGCTAACGGCATCAAGGCGTACATCTACCCCGTCTGGAGCCACCCGCGCTGAGCTGGGCGGTGCGGTACTACGGCTGCGGCGCAGGCGTGTGCGTCACCGCCAGCCACAACCCCGCCAAGTACAACGGCTACAAGGTCTACGGCGCAGACGGCTGCCAGATCACCCTTGAGGTGGCAGCAAAGATCCTTGCCGCCATTGAAGCAGTAGACTGCTTTGCCGTACAGCCTGCGGACTTTGACGCAGCCCTTGCCGAGGGCAAGATCGAATACAGCAGCGAGAAATGTCTGGACGACTTTGTGGATGCCGTCTACGCCCAGCGTGTGGGCGATGGGGCTGGCACCGCCGACCTGAAGCTGGTGTACACTCCGCTGAACGGCTCCGGTCTGGAATGCGTGAAAAAGCTGCTGGCAAAGCTGGGCGTCACCCATGTGACCGTGGTGCCGGAGCAGGAAAAGCCGGACGGCAACTTCCCCACCTGCCCCTACCCGAACCCGGAGATCCGGGAAGCCATGCAGAAGGGTCTGGAGCTGTGCGACAAAGTGCACCCGGACCTTTTGCTGGGCACCGACCCGGATTGTGACCGCTGCGGCACCGCCGTGCCCGACGGCAAGGGCGGCTACCGGCTCATCACCGGCAACGAGATGGGCATCATTCTGCTGGACTACATCTGCCGCACCCGGAAGGCGCTGGGCACCATGCCGGAGCATCCGGTGGCTGTGACCACCATCGTCTCCACCGATATGGCCACCCCGGTGGCGGCAAAGTACGGCGTGGAGCTGCGCCGCACCCTGACCGGCTTCAAGTTCATCGGCGAGCAGATCGGTCTGCTGGAAGCCGCAGGTGAAGCGACCGCTACATCTTTGGCTTTGAGGAGAGCTACGGCTACCTGTCCGGTGCCCACGTCCGGGACAAGGACGCCGTCAACGCCACCCTGCTGGTGTGCGAAGCCGCTGCATGGTACGCAAAGCAGGGCATGACCCTGCTGGATGCCATCAACAAGCTGTACGCCGAGTTTGGCTGCTACCGCAATGCCCTGCACAGCTTCGCTTTTGAGGGCGAAAGCGGAATGCACACCATGGACGCCATCATGAAGCAGCTGCGGCAGACCCCGCCCACCGCCATCGGCGGCATGGCCGTGGAAAGCATGGTGGACTACAACACCGCCGGCACCGGACTGCCCAAGGCAAACGTGCTGGAGTTCCGTCTGGCAGGCGGTGCCAAGCTGATGGTGCGCCCCTCCGGCACCGAGCCGAAGATCAAGGTGTATCTCTCTGCCGTTGCCCCCACCGAAGAAGCAGCCGATGCCATCAATGACACCCTTGGCAAAGCTGCCGCTGCCCTGTTGAAAGCATAATCCCTTGCAAACTGGCTGCCTTGTTCCTGCCGAAAAATGGACGGGGCAGCTTTTTTGTACCCTTTTTTTGCACCCTTTTTTCGGAAAAATCGCCCTTTTGTATTTAATTTCAGGCATATCGGAGGTATATAAAATGAAAACGATTCAACTTACTCCCAGCTGCAAAGACTACCTCTGGGGCGGCGAAAAGCTGCGCACCGAGTACGGCATCCAGAGCGAATTACACCCCCTGAGCGAGGCGTGGATGCTGTCCTGCCACCCGGACGGCCCCAGCTACCTGCCGGACGGCTCCACCTTCCAGCAGTACATCAACGCCCACCCCGGCTGCTTGGCACCCACTGCGAAAAGTTCAGTGAGTTCCCCGTACTTGCCAAGCTCATTGATGCCAAAAAGGACCTGTCCATTCAGGTACACCCCTCTAATGAATACGCTTTGGAACACGAGCACCAGTACGGCAAGACCGAGATGTGGTATGTGCTGGAAGCAGAGCCGGGTGCCTCCCTCTACTACGGCTTCACCCATGAGATCAGCAAGGAGGAGTTTGAACGCCGCATTCAGGATAACACCCTGACCGACGTGCTGAACGCCGTGCCGGTGCACAAGGGGGACTGCTTCTTCATCCCCTCCGGCACGCTGCACGCCATCCGCAAGGGCATCGTGGTGGCAGAGATCCAGCAGAACTCCAACGTCACCTACCGCATCTACGACTACGGCCGTCTGGGCGCAGATGGCAAGCCCCGGCAGCTGCACATCCCGCAGGCGCTGGATGTTACCTCCGGGAGCCGCCGAAAGCGCAGGACTTCCACGGCCATCTGGCGCAGTGTGATTACTTCACGGTGGATGCCGTAGAGGGTGGCTTTGAGGATGTCTGCGACGAGACCTCCTTCACCTCCCTGCTGGTGCTGGAAGGCAAGGGCACCCTGACCGAGACCGCCACCGGCGAGAGCCTGCCCATCCGCAAGGGGCAGAGCCTGTTCCTGCCCGCTGGCACCGGGGCCTACGCCGTAACCGGCACAGACCTCAAGTGCCTGCGTACCCGGGTGTAAATAAAGCATGAAAAATTCCCGGGCAGTCTGCCGCTGCCCGGGAATTGTGCTATGATAGATGCAGAAAAACAGACGAAACGAGGACACAGCCATGGCATCCTACCGCTACGAACGGGATATCAAACCCGAAGACCTGATCCAAGAAACGCCCTCTCCCCTGACCCCGGCGCAGCAGCGTGCCAACTGGTGGCACTACCACTGGTATTATGTGGTGCTGATCGCTGCTGCCCTGCTGGCGGTGGGGTATTTTGTCTGGAACCGGGTCACCGAGGTGCGGCCGGACTACACCGTGGCAGTGGTGAGCCGCACGACCCGGACACTGCCTTTCTCAGCCAGCTGGAGACCCAGCTGGAAGCCCTTGCCGGGGACGTGAACGGCGATGGCAAGGTGAAGGTCACGGTAAAGGGCATCTGGCTGGCACTGGACTTTGAAACGCAGGATGCCGCCCTGCAGCAGCTAATGCAGTCCAGCGAGGATAAGCTGAACTCTGATTTTTATCTGTGCGAAAGCACCCTGTTTATCGTGGACGACCCCACCGCCATGGAGCAGCGGTATGGCTGCTTCCAGACGCTGGACGGCACCGACCCGGAGGACGGAGATGTTCTGTCGGTGGCAGACTTTGCTCTGCCGCTGCAAGACACCGCCCTTGCCAATGTGCAGCGCGAAAGCTCTACCTCTGGTACGCCGCCCGCCGCCTGAACGAGGGAATGAATGCGGATGCCGCTGCCGCTTTGAATGCGCTGTGGGAGAAGCTGGTTTGAGGATTGCGAGAGCATATAGCCTGCATCGGCACGGTGCAGTTCAAGGGTTTGGGTGTTCCCAACAAGCATTTTGCAACGCAAATGGTGTTTGTATAGACAGACACATTGCTTGCAGATGCAGACGTTGTATATACGTCTGCCCTGCTTGCAACAACTATGAAGCCTCTCAATGCGCTTCCCAAATTTGAAAAACATTTTGCGATTGAGACTATCCGTTTTTAAGTTCAACTTGAAGTGGACGGTTATTTTTCTTCTTAGAATTTTCGTGTTTGCATCCGCAGCAAGCAGGGCAAGCCGGTACCAACTCGCAATTTTTGAATCAGATTTTACAAATCCGAATTCAACGCTTGTTGGGCTTCTCCCAAACCCGACATTCAGCACAAAATTGCACTGACCGTGCATCTTATCCTCTAAAGGCATTATGACCCACAAGGGGGCCGGTACCGTCCAGCCCTCTCTCTTTTTGCCAAAGTTTTCATCGCCTTTTCTTGCAACCCGCCGAAAGTGGCGTATTTTCAAATCTTTTTGTTGACACAGCTCGATTTTTGTGGTAGTCTATTTCAACAATTTAATATAACATATTTACTTAGAGTTCCAGCTCGCTCCTGAAGGAGCCGGAGCAAGTTTTTGACTTTCTTATCGCTACATAACGAACCCGAACCAAGGCCATCCCGGAAGGGATGGTCAGGTTTCGGTTGTTGTGTGGCGATTTTTTATTGTCAGATCCAGCACCGCACCTTGAAAATCGAAAGACCGTCTGCATGGGATACCCGGCAAAGACCTCGCAAGAGCGAGCCGGAAAACGCCGCCGGAAGGGGGCAGGAAATCCATGCAGGGAGAACGGCACACCCAATATCAACTGGTCAAAATGGCCAGTTGATGTGGTGAATGACACAAAGCGTCATTCACCAGAAACATCTTCTACGTTACAGCTCGTTCAATGTGTTCAAATTGAACACATTGATTCTATCCATGTTACGCTTAACCTCGACTTGACATTTTGTCAAGCCACGGTGAAATCTGGTAAGTGCTGCTTTTCAGTACTTACCAAATTACCGTAACACGGTCACTCTGTGGTGGGTTACGAAAACCGTAACTCACCACTTGGAAGTGGTAAATAGACAAATTGTCCACTTACCACCCAGCCATAACGCACAGATTTTAGTTGGTGATCATTTTGATCACAACCAGACAATCGTAACGCTTTATTGTGTGAAAGTGGTGGTTACCATTTTGATAACCACCATATACCCGTAACATTTGGGGCAAATAATGCTTTTCATTATCCACCACACACCTGTAACAGCCAAAGGAGGATGCCTATGACAACAGAACAATGGGAACGTGAAATCAGGACACCCTGATGGAATATTTCATTGACGGTGACCCCAGTGTGCACAGAATCCAGTGTGAATGCTGCCGCAAGGTCATCTACACCCAGACCCGGAACCGCAAATATTGCAGCTTCCAGACCTGCGGTCACCGGATGCTGAACTTGCGAAAAAGTCTTAAAAAGCGCATTGAGCGCGGAGCCTACACCTGCCTTGCTGTGGTGAGCAGTTCTTGCCGATTCGGGCGGATGCCAGATATTGCAGCAACGCCTGTCGGCAGAAAGACTACCGCAAGCGTAAAGTAACGGCTCACGCTTCTCTTTGAGGAGCTTGATGAAGTTTGTCAAGTTCCTTATCTACGCTCGCTTTTGTTCAGTAAAGTGGCACTTCCCATTCTGGGAAGTGCCAAAAACCGTAATGCTTAAATTGCTCACTCCCAAATCCCCAAAGTGGGGATTTGGGCTGTCATCTGAAATCAGGTTACGCTTTCCGTAACTTGATTTGCAACTCCTGCCGAATCAAGTTCCCACTTCGGGAACTTGGTTGTAGCCGTATCAAAATCAAGTTATCAAAATGATAACTTGATTGCATCCGTGGCAGAGCACCGGAGTTATCATTTTGATAACTTCGGCTTTATCTGTAGCACGTCACTCCTACTCCGTAAAAATCAAGTGGTCAAAATGACCACTTGATTCTGCCTGTAACGCTGCAATGTCGTTGCAAATCAGGTTGCCAAGATGACAACCTGATTCCACCTGTAACACTTCAAGGTTGGCTGAAAATCAGGTGCCGCCACCCGGCACTTGATTTTACCCGTAACGGAATCAGTGGGTCAAAATGGCCCTCTGAAAAAGCCGAGCGAGCTGCGGGCAGAAATTCGCAAATCTTTGCCTGTCAACTTTTTCGGAGCAGGAGTTGCAGACCTTTGCGCCATTTTTTGATATAAAATGCTGGAGGTGAATTCTATTTCCGACTACCTGACTGTCACTACGCCCTTGCCGCAATATCTGCCCTATGCCCGCTTTTTGCTGGACACAGACCTAAGCCACACAGCGAAGCTGCTCTACACTCTGCTGCTAGATCGGGCAACGCTTTCTCAAAAGAACAACTGGATCGATACACAGGGGCACATTTATGTGATCTATCCGCTTTCCCATCTGGCAAAAGATTTAGGGTGCTGCATTTCCAGTGTAACACGCGCTTTCTCCGAACTGGAAAACGCACAACTCATGGAACGTATCCGCAGTGGATTTTCCAAGCCCAGCCGTATTCTGCTCAAGGTTCCGCATACTACGCAAAATTGCACCATCGCAGTATGCAAAAATGCCGAGGATGACTGTGCAGAAACGAGCAGTATGATTGCGCAAAAATGCACACCTAACCAACGTAATAAGAGCAACCTGAAAGATAACCACCTGATAAAAACAACAGATGCCCCTTTAACCTTCGGAGAATATCGCAATGTCTTTCTGACAGAAAAAGAGTACAAGCAGCTCCAGACTGACTTTTCCGGGCTGGACAGCCTGGTCGAACAGCTTTCGGCTTATATCCAGTCTACCGGCAAAAAGTACTCTGATCATGCCGCTACCCTGCGCATCTGGGCGAAACGGCAAAAGTTAGAACAGAAGCAAACACCGGGTATTCCGGACTACACATTCAAGAAAGGAGAAAGCCTATAAAGACGATCGAAAAAATTTTGGAACAGCCCCTATCTAGTATTCCCGAAAATATCGAAGATTATTATGGCGAGGACGGTCTGCTTTACTGCGGAAAATGTTACACCCCTAAAGAAGCATTTTTTGCAAAGGGCATTGTCCTGATGGGCAAGAATAAGCACCCAGTCGAATGCTGCTGTCAGCGCATGGAAAGAGAAAAGCAGGAAGCCCTTATCAACCAGCAAAAACACCTCGACCTTGTGCGGCGACTGAAAGCAGAAGGATTTTTAGACCCAGCAATGCTAGACTGGACCTTTGAAAACGACAATGGCCGCAGCCCGCAGATGCACCATGCACATCACTATGTGGAACAATGGCAGACCATGCGTTCAGAGAACCTAGGACTGCTCCTCTGGGGCGGCGTAGGCACCGGCAAGTTCCTTGCGGGTGCATTGCGAACGCTCTGATGGAGCAGGAAGTGCCTGTGCGGATGACAAACATCGCCCGAATCCTGAACGAGCTGAACGGCAGCTTTTCCGGGCGGAATGATATTGTGGACAAGCTCTGCCGCTATCCCCTGCTTATCATTGACGATTTCGGCATGGAACGTGGTACAGAATATGCACTGGAGCAAATCTACAACATCGTAGACAGCCGATACCGCAGCCAGAAGCCTCTGATCGTCACCACCAACCTGACACTGGACGAGATACGCCACCCACAGGATACCGCCCATGCCCGCATCTATGACCGCCTGCTGGAAATGTGCGTTCCGATTTCCTGCATCGGCATGAGTTTCCGCCAAGAAACAGCGCAGGAAAAGCTGGAACGCGTGAAACTTTTGATCGGATAAACGATAACATCGGAAAGCCAAAATTGCCGGGTGCAATAGTCACCCGGCTACAAGGATTTGGAGGTCTGCCTATGAATTTGAATCGGCCTGACATGACCGAAACTGTGCAATCTTCCGATTATACGAAAAAGTTCTTGCAAAAGGACTCGAATCCCTCTACAATGGAAGTGGTCACTCAAACCAATGCCGTCAAGTCTCCGACTGACAGCCCGGCAACCACGAAACTGGTGTATACGGTGGAAGAGATCGCACGAATGCTGGCCATCAGCCTGCGCTCTGCTTACAATCTGTGCAACAGCACTACCGAATTCCGTGTCCTGCGAGTAGGCGGAAGCATCCGTGTGCCGAAGGACAGCTTCGATGCGTGGCTCTACCGGGCAGCTTGATAAGGAGGCAAACAGTATGGCATATATTACGAAGCGCGGCAACTCTTACAGCGTCCGCTACACCTACGAAGATGAGCACGGCAAGAGCTGCGACAAATGGGAGAGCTTTCCCACAAAAGAGGAGGCAACGAACCGAAAAAAGCAAATCGAGCATGAACTGGCCGCTGGCACTTTCCTGATTCCGTCCTCGGTGACGGTGGCAGAGTTCCTCATGGATTGGCTGCCCAAGCAGTGCAGCAAGCACAAGTGGGCACCCAAAACCTACGAATCCAACCTTTCCACCATCCAGAACCTGATTATCCCCTATATCGGCAGCATGGAGATGCAAAAACTCAAGCCCTACCACATGGAAAACCTCTACACGACCCTGAGCAAAACACCCTGCGGTTCGTATATTGAGGGCAAGAAGCAGGAACTGACCGAAAAGCAGAAGCAGCGGTTTCTATCCGGCACCACCATCCACGAGGTTCATCGGCTGCTGGGTACAGCCTTCCAGTATGCTGTAGAGTGGGGCATCCTTGTCAAAAGCCCGGTTCCCGTGGACAGCCCCAAGAAGTCCACGCAGGAGCGTACCATCTGGACGGTAGAGGAGATGCGGGCGGCTCTGGACAGCATGGAGGACCCCATCCTGCATCTGGCAGTCCACCTCACACTGGTGGGCGCACTGCGAGAGGGCGAGATCGTAGGTCTGACCCCGGAAGATCTCGATTTTGATGCCGCAGATGGCATCGGAACGTTTCGCATCAACAAGTCCATGCAGCGGGTGCGAAAAGAAGCCTTGAATCAGGTGGACGATGGTTGCATCATCAAGGTATTCCCGGACAAGCTGGAACGCAGTACCACTTCCCTTATCCTGAAAAGCACCAAAACGGCATCCTCCTGCCGCACCATCTTCATGACCTCCGCACTGAAAGAGGAATTGAAGAAGTGGCTAAGTCAGCTGGCATCAGACGAGATGAAAGATCCGACACGCTACCACGACAGCGGAATGCTGTTCCGTCTGCCCAACGGTCTGGCGGTGGAGCCGGTACTCATCCGCAAAAAGTTCCTGAAATGGCAGGATGCACACCCGGAGTTCCCGCGTATCGTGTTCCACGGTCTGCGGCACTCTAGTGCAACCTATCAGCTGATGATCTCCGGCGGCGATGTGAAAGCCGTTCAGGGCACCACAGGACACGCCACGGCAGATATGCTGGTGAACACCTACGCCCATATCCAGCAGTCCTCCCGTGTAGAGCTGGGCAGGAAATTTGAGGAAGGGTTCTATGCTAAACAGGAAAGCCCCAGCCCGCAGGCTGTACCCGCCGCAGGAGAACCGACTATCTCCATGACTGCTCTGCTGGAACTTTTGAAGAACGCAGACCCCGAAGTAAAGGCGCAGCTCCGTCTGGCTCTGCTGACCTGATGCAAAATTTACCACGCATTTCAAAGCAATTCCAGCCCATGCAGAGGATTCCCACGAAAACACCAACCGTGCAGAAACCGTGCATTGACCGTGCAAGCCCCGATTTTTCGGGGTTACATAACAAAAAAGAACGCCAAATCTTACGATTTGACGTTCAATATCTGGTGCACCTCCAGGGACTCGAACCCTGGGCCCACTGATTAAGAGTCAGTTGCTCTACCAACTGAGCTAGAGGTGCATATTATCAGAATG
>ENA-OQCS01000360-OQCS01000360.1-human-gut-metagenome-genome-assembly--contig:-NODE-360-length-25185-cov-6.471905_pt1 | contig 25185 bp, 33 predicted proteins | sample MGYA00242757_ERZ504575 | MGnify/ENA primary metagenome ERZ504575 (study PRJEB26092, sample SAMD00036297) | human gut metagenome | host: Homo sapiens | study: EMG produced TPA metagenomics assembly of... | reverse complement strand
AATGCGGTTTTTAGGCTTTACATTTATTACCTGGTTGAGTTGCTCATCAGAATAATATCTATAGCCACTTACTGTAGTATGATGCGGATGAAGTTTTCCATTGGCATCCCAATTTCGTAATGTCTGGCAGATACGCTATAATTTTTGAAAATTCATGTATAGAATAATATTTACTCAAAGTATCAACTCCTTTCAATGATATTCTACCCTAATATCTTATAAAACTCAACATGTGCTTATATAATTTTATAATTTATATTTAACTGCTAATAACCTTCTGCCAAAATCCCCCGCCCTGCGGCGAAGGATTTTTTGATTTTTCAAACACGATCTACGCTTTCAATATCTGTATTTTATCATAGCTCACTGTTATTTACAACGAAAACCGAATTCCCCTTCCACAACCTCCACAGGGAATTTACTTGATTTAAGTCAAGCAGATATTCATAATCCGCTTCGCTACGCATCTCTACACCAAATAACTGCTTCGCAGGGGACTTACTTGATTCGGCTAAAATATTATTCCAGAAGGTAACAACTCGTATAAGCAATCGTACAATCCCCATAATAATACTGTAGCTCATTGGCCTGACAGACCTGTGTTACCAGCATCCCGTAAGCCTCCATCGATGAGAAAGCCTGTTTCGGAAACCTGCATGAGCATCCGGATAAGTACAGACCTTACATTTCGTACAGCATCCCGCACCAATCGCCAGCATATCCGGATAAATCTCCCGAAGTTTCTTCTCAAATTCCACAAAATACTCCTTATGTCTGGCTTCCGTTTCCATCATTCCCTCGCCATCAAAAACATCCTCCAATTCACCAACTGTCTGAACAATAATCCCATACTTATACTGCCGGACTTTCGCTTCACATTCCTCAAGAGAGCCACATCCCGGAGGACAGCTCCAGCACTTATCATACTTATGACAGGTATCTGCTGCACACATCTGTCGAACCTCCGGCTTCAGCTCAATCGTATCACAATCTAGCAACACCACATGCGAAAACCCCTGCTCCATTCCCATTTGCTCTATTTTTTTTATATCCATAATCTAACCCCTTACTCTCTTGTATAATCTATAGCAACCTCATCAGGCGGATAAAATCATTCACCTGTCTCAAATCCCAGTTCATCAATAAAATGATCCTGAAAATCAGCCGAAGCAGCCAGTTCAACGAATTCAATCTTTCTCACCAGCTCATCCATCTCCAGCATTTCCTTCTCATTCACAAGTGCGATCTTCGCACCCTCACCAGCAGCATTTCCCACTGGCATCACTTTCTTCACAAGCGTCGCCGGAAGCAAACCAATCTTTCCTGCACTGACCGGATCCATATAGTTGCCAAAAGCACCTGCAATATATACCGAACAGATATCATCTTCTGTAATCCCAAGCTGCTCCATAAGCATCTGAATTCCCGCTGCAATCGCAGCTTTCGCAAGCTGAACCTCTCCGATATCTTTCTGAGTCAGATAAACCCCTCTCTCATTACCGTCCCGCTCTGGCGGTACCAGAATAAACATACCTTGCTTCTCCTGTCCGCTTCTCAGCACACCATTCTCATCCAGCATTCCAGCATCCAGAAGACCCGCCACCAGATCGATCAATCCCGAACCACACAAACCAACCGCCGGCTTATTCCCAACAGTTGTATAGTTCCACTTCCCATCCTCATACTTCACATGATCCACAGCCCCGGCCGCGCCACGCATTCCACACTCAATCTTCGCACCCTCAAAAGCAGGCCCGGCCGCAGTAGAACAGGTCACCATCCGCTTCCTGTTTCCCAGAACCATCTCACCATTCGTTCCAATATCGATCATCAGAGAAATCTCTTCCTGCTGATCCTGCCTGATAGCCAGCAGACATCCACAGGTATCCGCTCCCACATATCCTGCAATATCCGAAAGCATGATCAACTCTGCACGCTCCTGCACAGCCAGACCATAATCCCCCGCATTCAGCACCAGCCTCTCACTCACAGCCGGAATATAGGGCGCATGTACAGCGAAGCCGGAGAAATCCCCAGAAACAGATGATGCATACAGGTATTTCCCACAACACACACCTGAAAAACATCCTCTCTCCTTATCCCTGCATCCTCTGCCAGACTTCCCAACATCTCATTAACCGCTTTCCGAACACACATACTTAACGCTTCTGTTCCATGCTCCAGCGCATAATTCGCCCGCATGATCACATCCGCACCATACTGCGCCTGCGGATTCATCCTGCTCTCAACTGCCAGAGTCCTCCCATCCGCACCATCCAGCAAATACCCCGCAATGGTAGTCGTCCCAATATCAAACGCTGCCAGACACCTCCGACCAGCTTCCTTCCTCATTTCCAGAATCCGCCGTCTACTGTAAATCACATACCATTCATCAGAATCCCTGCGCATCCCATACAATTCACCCGCCAGCTTCAGATCCACCTCCATCTGCCCCGGCTCAACCTCACCATCTGTCTCCGCCAGCGTATCCAGCAGCCTCTGCCAGTCCGACCGCTTCTCCCCTGCTTTCGCCTTCTCCAACTCAACCTGAGCCATCCGTAGTCCCGGTTCAAACACAACTTCTCTGTTAAATCCATCCGTCAAAATCTTTTCATTGCCAGCCCTGTCCAATGTCTCCACTACACAAGTCTCACCTTCACCAATCCGCACCTGACACGCTTTAACCACTTCCCCATTAATCTTAACCAGACACTTCCCACATTTCCCCAGACCGCCACAAGGCGCATCCGGCCTCAAACCCGCCCGAATCTCAGCTTCCAACACAGACATCCCGACATTCACTTCTATCTCAATCCCTTCACGCACAAACTTAACCCAAGCCATAAAAACCTCCCACATATCCAATCATCACAACAACCAACAGCCAGCTCAGAAAAATATTTTATTTCATGTGCATTTGCAGGGGTCTAAGATATTCTTAGCTCTCAGAAATCTGCGTTATGAGCAGACTGTATCACTGTCTGAGCGAAGTTTGCAACGGAGCGAGTTTGAGAAGGCTGCTCATGCCTTTAGCAGATCTGAGAGGTTAGAATATCTTAGACCCCGAAACCGCACATGAAATAAAATATTTTTCTGAGCGTCCCCTTTTTCCCATTATAACACACTCCAAAAAATCCCAAAATACACGAAAGGACCACTCCACAGAGCAGTCCCCTCATAATATTTTCATGTTATACCTATACCCGCACAAGCAATCAGATCAGGCTGCCAACTTCTTAGCCAGTGACGCCGCACTAGCCGCATCATCAGAATATCCGTCAGCACCAATTTCCTCAGCAAAAGCTTCTGTAATCGGCGCTCCGCCAACCATAACCTTAATATTACCTCTGAAATCCGCCGCATTCAACGCCTCAACAGTCTCCTTCAGAGCCGGCATAGTAGTAGTCAGCAGCGCAGAAAGAGCAATGATCTTAACATCCGGATTCTCTTTATAGCACTCAATAATCTTAGCCGCCGGAACATCGACTCCAAGATCGATCACCTCAAATCCGGCACTCTCGATCATCATGGCAACCAGATTCTTACCAATATCATGAAGGTCACCGGAAACCGTAGCAATGATAACCTTACCAAGTGCACCTGTAGAACCAGATGCCAGATGCGGTTTCAGAACCTCAACACCTTTCTTCATAGCACGAGCTGCAACCAGCATCTCCGGAACAAAGATCTCACCATTTTTGAATTTCTCACCAACTACAGACATCGCACTGATCATACCATCATTCAGAATCGCAACCGGATCATCACCCTCATCAATAGCTTCCTGTACAGCCGGTCCTACTAATTTCGCTTTTCCTTTTTCAACTAATTCCGCAACTTCATTTATCTTAGACATAATCAAATCCTCCTGTTATTTCTCAATTTCAGATTCCAACCACTTAATTCATTTACACAGTTTCTGCAGATTCAACTTACTTCTTCTTTGTTGTACCAATTAAGCCTTCTCTGTAAGCCCCTATATATTCCATACAATAATCATCCAGACCAAGTAATGCTTCTGTTGCATAAACCAGTCCAAGCATATCCTTATTTGTCGGATCCATAATTCCACTGTCCAGTCCTGCATTCATTGCTAGTACCAGGAACCCGTAATTAATCAGCTTACGAACCGGCAGATTAAAGGAAATATTACTGATTGCTGCCGTAATATGAATGGTCGGATACTGCTCACGTACACTTGTGATCGTCTCAATATTCGTTGCAATACCATCTTCAGAAGTACAAAGCATTTCAACCAGCGGATCAATGTGAATCCTGTCCGAAGCAATTCCGTACTCTTTCGCTTTCGCCATGATCTTGTCAAAAACTTTCAGACGATCTGCTGCACATTTCGGAATACCTGTATTGTCACTCAGCAGCGCAATTACCTGCCATCCCTCATTTCCCGGCTCAGCATGATCGGGAAAATCGTATCAATCTTATGTCCCTCTCCTGATACAGAGTTAAAAATTCCAGGTTTCTTACAGACTTATAAGCCTGTGCCAGAACATCCGGACTCGGGCTGTCAATTGAGATCGGAAGATCTGTAACCTCCTGGATACAGTCGATCATCCATTTCAATGTTTCCACTTCTTCCGCTTCCGGAACAGAAGCGCAACAGTCAATATAAGTAGCTCCGCTTTCCGCCTGAAGCTTTGCTCTTGCTTTAATAAATTCAGAGTCTCTTTTTGCGATCGCTTCTGCAACGATCGGGATAGAACCATTAATTTTCTCACCAATAATAATCATTTTCAAACACCTCCATAGCATCATCCTCTGCAACACCTGAAATTTCATCTAAATGTCGGACAGATATTTGTATTCCGTTTTGCCACTGACAAATACCTGAGATCAGAACATAATCTGCCATGGAAGCCTTGTAGATTCAGATGCCTTAATGCCAAATTTCTCTTCATTCAGCTTGTCAATGGAATCACAGAGAGATTTATAAACACCCGGATAAACAGAACCAGGGCCACCCTGAGCGATACATGGAATAAGTATTTGTTTCCACATTCTTCGCAGACACGACGTACCACTGCATCACAATTCTCATCTGTCCAGCCCTCAAAATCAACTGCACGATTTTCGATACCGCCCATGAAGCTGATCTTTCCGCCATATTTCCTGATCAGTTCCGGAAGATTATTGGTTTCCATACATCCCTGCCATACATCGATCCCCATCTCAATCATAGAAGGAACCAGTGTTGCTGCGTAACTGTCAGAATGATGGATAACCAGCTCAACGCCATGACTGTGATAATATCCGTAAATTTCTTTATATGGCTCAAGTAAAAATTCATCAAACATTGCAGGACTCATAAATGTACTGTCCAGTCCACCCCAGTCATCATGATGGAATAATGCATCAGGATGAAGGTTGGAACAGATACCTTCAGCAAGTTCCAGTTCCCACTCTGTCAGATATTTGATCAGATCATGCATTTCATCCGGATTAGTAATATAATAAACCAACGCATTACTGATCTCACACAGATGATGAGTCTGCTCAAATAATCCCGGTGCAACGAAAGCTGCTTTAAATGCCTGTTCTCCGTCAACTGCATCATACTGAGCCTTCACCATATCCCACTGATCCTGGGTAAATTTCAAAGAAGGTGCATGTACATAGTCTTTCCAGTCTTCAATATCCTTTACCACGATCTTGTCAGGAGTATGTACAGGAAAAGAACCCGGAACTCCTTTCGGGAAAGTATTGGTTACCCCCCATGCATTCACTACATTTTCCTGTCCCGGCTGAAGCAGCGGGTTTGTAAACATAAACGGATGAAAAAGAAGCTGTACTGCTTCATACTGATTAACAAATCTGTCAGGATTTCCGCCTTTTATAACTTCCAGCATATTCTGTTTCGGTGTTAACATATAATCTACCTCCTCATGCAATATGAAAATGCCCCCACATTCCCACATTGGTTTGTTTAATTTGTCGTTCTTTATCTCGTTTCTGATGATTTTATTGTAGCATTTATACAATCCAAAATATATAATCAAATATGCGGATTTTTCACGCCCGCATTCCTACAAATTGTATGAATGCATCTCAAGTATTGTGCCAACAGTAACCGGCAGCCATATAATAAATTTTAAAATCAACTGTAAATACACTTGTAACACAACTCTAAACACTGTATAATTTTGTACATACAGATATCAGATTTTAAAAATCATTTGTGCCTGCACAATAAGACTTTTAAACCTGATTTATCTAAACATGAAGAAATACGATTTATATAACAGATCAACAGATTCCGAATGTTTTACAGTAAATATTTAACAGGTGGTGAACGCAATGTTTTCAAAAAAATTATTAATACCTCTGCTATCGCTCAGCCTTCTTGTTACTCCTGCATACAGCAGTCATGCTGCTGAAAATGCAGAGGCCGCGGGAACATCCGTAGAAGGTCAGGGAATGCTTTCCCCTTCTTCATCTTCAGAGAGTTCTGAAAGCGTCTTTAACGGTTCCGGGGCAGGCACATCTTCAGAACCGGTCACAGATGAGAAACTGGAGACAATTTTAAAACAGGTTCAGAGTCAGCTTCCCGCTGAAAACGGAACCTGGGCTGTTTTCATATCCGATCTTGTAAATGGAACCGAGGGCAGTCTTAATGATCAGAAAATGCAGGCTGCAAGCCTGATCAAGCTCTATATCATGGGAGCTGTCTACGAGAATTATGATCAGATAACCGGGCAATACGGCAGGGATTCTGTAGACTCCAATCTGTACTCCATGATCACAGTCAGCGATAACGATGCAGCCAATACCCTGACAACTTATCTTGGCGGCGGTGATTCCGCAGCAGGTATGCAGGCTGTCAACAGTTTCTGCCAGGCACATGGCTATGACCAGACTCACATGGGACGTATGCTCCTTGCCAGCAATGAGAATGATGATAACTACACATCTGTAGGAGACTGTGGTCATCTCCTGCAGGAGATTTATAAACAGGATACATCCGGCTACACCCATGCCGCTGATATGTTTAATCTGCTCAAGGCACAGACACGCTGTAACAAAATTCCCGCACAGCTTCCGGAAGGAGTCAAAACCGCAAATAAAACCGGAGAACTTGACAACGTGGAAAATGATGCCGGAATCATCTATGATTCCAAAAATGACGTAGTAATCGTATTTATGTCCCAGAATCTCTCAAGCGCCGGTTCCGCACAGAATACGATCGCTACCTTAAGCAGAACGATTTACGATTACTATAATTAAATAATGTACTCTCAGAGTACATAATAACCCAAAGGAGGGGTTCACTATGAAAAAAAGAAAAAATATTGCAATTCCCATGATTCTTGCAGCTACGATTGCTGCTGTATCTGTACCCTGCAGCTCACAGATCGTTATGGCATCTGACACTTATCAGGTAGGTGTAAGTAAAGGGTATCTGGCTCTGCGCTCTGCCATGGCTTATGATTCCTCCAACGAGATCGGCGAGCTGTATTCCGGTGATACTGTTGAAGTTACAGAATATACCACCAGTGATTACTGGTACGTCTATTCTCCAAAACTGAACAAATCCGGATACGTAAATAACGATTACCTGTATTTCCTCTCATCACAGCCGACAAGTTCGTCCGGTTCTTATACTGTCAGTGTTGCCAAAGGTTATCTGGCTTTGCGTTCTGCAAAGGCTTATGACTCTTCTAACGAGATCGGACAGTTATACTCCGGTGATACTGTAACAGTTTCTGACAGCAGTGATCCTCAGTACTGGTATGTCTATTCTCCGAAACTGAACTTATCCGGCTATGTAAATAAAGATTACTTATATTACAGTGGCGATACTGCTGCCAGTGCACAGAGTTCTTCCGGAGATTCAAGGACTGTCAGTGTTGCCAAAGGTTATCTGGCTCTGCGTTCCGCAAAAGCTTATGATTCCTCCAATGAGATCGGACAGCTGTATTCCGGCGATACAGTTCAGCTTATCGACACCAGCGATTCCCAGTACTGGTACGTTTACTCTCAGAAGTTAGGAAAAAACGGATATGTAAATAAAGATTATCTGATTGGCGGAACAACCACATATGCCACCAGAACAGTCAGTGTTGCTACCGGTTATCTGGCTCTGCGCTCTGCGAAGGCTTACGACTCTTCCAACGAGATCGGACAGTTATATTCCGGCGATACAGTTCAGCTTGTGGATACAACTGATGCACAGTACTGGTATATTTACTCCCAGAAACTCTGCAAATATGGTTATGTAAATAAAGATTATTTATATTAATCTTTTTCGTAACACTATAAACAGTTACACTTCTTTACATTCACCATATACAACAAAACAGAAAGGACTCACAGTTATGAGCCCCAAACGACAGGTTAACCATAACATTCGTAAACACTTTAACACAATCATTTACAATATTTCACGCTACGCGGAAATTGCTCTTTCTATAGTAATTCTGCTGGTGATCGCACTGGCAGGCTTCCGGCTGATCATGGAGGTTGCAGATACTTCTGTTATGTCCATGGATACAGAATTTTTCAGCACTTTCCTTTCCCAGGCTTTGTCTCTGGTAGTAGGCGTGGAATTTGTAAAAATGCTCTGCCAGCATTCCGCACAGACAGTTGTTGAGGTTCTGATGTTTGCCACAGCACGTCAGATGGTAGTCGAACACCTCGGGCCAGCAGAAACTCTTCTTGGCGTACTCAGTATCGCAGTTCTGTTTGCGATCCGCAAATATCTTATGACAGACAACGATGACATGAATGCTCATAACTGTCCGAAGAATACTGAAGAAAATTAAAGAAAACAAAAAACTGCATATCAGATACGATCTGTAAATTCTACCGGTCGTATCTGATTATGCAGTTTCTTTTTATTTCCACATGCTGATAAACGGGCGTCTCAAAAAAAGTAATTTTATATGATATATTCTATAGTTATGGTTATCAGCATGATGGGCGCTTATTTAATAATTACCGCTAAAGAACTTACTGTCCTTCGGCAGTTCATAGCCCTTGAAGTAAGAGCCAAAATCAACCTTCAGATAATTGCAGAGGTTGGCAAGCTCAACCATTGTGTTGTCATTTACAGGAATGCCATTCTCTCTGCGCTCTTTTTCTGCAAATACTTCCTTCTCACCATGAGTATAAATCTGCTCTGCACCTTCTGCCTTTGGACTCTGACGAAGAGTTTCCAGATATTCGGAAAAATGTGCCCTGATATCATCTGCATTTCCGAAGATTGCGGGATCAATGGCAGCAAATCCATGACAGATACCTGTCTTGTCTTTAAATGTACAGCATTTATCAGAAGTAACACCCATGGAAAAGATGGAGCTGAAAATCTCGCAGAGCATTCCATAACCGTAACCCTTATGACTTCCGTTTACCTCTTTATTACCGCCAAGTGGCATGATTCCGCCGCCCTTCTTGGCAACAATATTGGCAAGTACATCCGGGGCATCTGTGCTTTCCTGACCATTTGCTCCCAGAGCCCAGCCCTGTGGAAGTGGTTTTCCCATCTTATTATACATTTCCAGTTTTCCTCTGGTAACTACTGTTGTGGAGCAGTCAAAAAGGAATGGATAAGGTTCTGCCGGCATTGCTACTGCAATCGGGTTGGAGCCCAACATTGCCTTACGTCCAAAGGTAGGTACCATGATCGCTTCTGAGTTCGTGCATGCCATTCCAAGCAGCCCCTGTTTAGAAGCCATTTCCGCATAATATCCTGCAATACCGAAATGATTGGAGTTTCTTACAGATACAAATCCAACACCTGTTTTCTTCGCCTTCTCAATAGCTTTCTCCATTGCAAAATGGGAAATCAGCTGTCCCATACCGTCATGTCCGTCGATCACTGCTGATACAGGTGTCTCAAATACGACCTCAGGTTTCGCATCCGGATGGATGGTTCCCTTCTCAATTCCTTTATCATATCTTACCATTCTCTGCATTCCATGGCTTTCAATCCCGTACAGATCTGCGGTAAGCAAAACATCCTTGATGATATTCGTCTCTTCTTCATTAAAACCAAATTTACGAAATACGTCGTGGCAAAAAGTATTTAATGTGTCATAACTCCATTTTACATATCCCATAACTGTAAAATCCCTCCATTCAAGTATTACTCATTTCGTTTTTGGTATTACCAATTTGTTAAGCTGATTATACCACTCTCATTTTCAAAGTGCAATACGTTTTTTTATTTTTTTCAGTATTTCTTATGTTACTGTATTACTGTTCCCTGGTAATATCCCGAGGCATGCAAGCCAAAATGTTACCGTCCACTCTGTTCACAGTAATAGATTGCCTGTAGCAATTGGACATCTTCTCTTGTTTTTCTAAAACTGCCGTAATATACTATGTACAGGCAATCCTGCCTGCAGGATTCCTGTACATTTAATAAAAAATAGATTACTGCTCACTTCCGCACCTGTAATATATTTCACAGAACAACTCTGCGGCAGCAGTAACAGAAAAGGAACATTACTATGATTCAGGATATCGCACCACACACTTACCACAACGAATACAAACCTTCTGCCCCGGATAAGAACAGTTTTATCCTTGCCTACGAAAAAGGCAGTATTCTTCTTCCACATCAGGAACGGGAAGCAGATATTTATTTTCCACGTTTTCAGGATCTGGAGGAAAAAGTTTCAAATCTCTACAGCAAGTACATTTATCTGTTTTCTATCGATGATCAGCGTTTCTATCTGATCCCGGAATTGGATACCACCCTTCTTCCAGATTATGAATTCCAGGATATACGAAATCTTCGGACAGCCCGGCCACAGCATCTGGCATTTGCAGGAATTACAGGACATCAGCTTTTCCAGTGGTACAGCAAGCGCCGGTTCTGCGGCTGCTGTGGAAAACCAATGCTGCACAGCCAAAAAGAACGTATGATGGAATGCCCTTCCTGCGGCAATCAGGAGTACCCTGTCCTGTGTCCTGCAGTAATCGTAGGAATCACAAACGGAGATAAAATCATTCTTTCCAAATATGAGGGCCGCAGATTTAAGCGTTACGCCCTTATCGCAGGCTTTGCAGAAATCGGAGAAACCATTGAAGAAACTGTTCACAGAGAAGTAATGGAGGAAGTTGGCCTTAAGGTAAAGAATCTCCGCTATTACAAAAGCCAGCCATGGTCCTTCAGCGGTACCCTGCTTTTCGGATTCTTCTGTGATGTGGACGGCGATGATACCCTGACCGTTGACCATGAAGAGCTCTCCATGGCACAGTGGGTAGAACGTGACAAAATCCCGGATCAGGCAATAATATCAGCCTGACCAAGGAAATGATGATGCTCTTCCGTGATGGAAAAGAACCCAGATAAACAATATTCTATATCAGAAAAAGCTCATAGAATATTTTTCCCTATTATGCTAAAAGGATACATACACGGTAATGTTACTGTGCATGTATCCTTTTCGTTTCCCTGCAAAATTGCTTCACTATATTCTCAAAAATATTTCTGATTACTCTTCACGCCGCACTCCCGCTGCCAAATCCACGGCTTCTGCGGCTTCCATTACATTCCTGCTCAAATTCTTTCAGTTTCCGTCTTGCTTCCGGTGTCAGATTTGTCGGAACTTCAATCTGTACAGTTGCATATTCATCACCGTGTACCGACGGATTATTCATTGCAACGATACCTTTGCCTCTCAGACGTATCTTCGTTCCGGACTGAGTACCCGGTTTAATGTTACAGAGAACATCACCGTAAATGGTGTGAACCTTTGCCTCACCGCCAAATACTGCTGTTGTAAATGGGATGTTTACAGTTGTATAAACATCTCTGCCTTCCCGTTTATATCCCGGTTTATCCTGAACATTTACTTTCAGAAGCAGATCACCGGCTTCACCTCCGCCAACTCCCGGATATCCCCTTCCTTTAAGTCTGATAGATTTACCGGATTCAATACCTGCCGGAATATTGATTTCGTAATTCTGGACGCCACCGTTGCTGCTCTGCAGGCGGATAACCTTCTTACCGCCAAAAGCAGCTTCATCAAAGCTGACAGTAACCTCCGCATGAAGATCCTCACCTTTACTGCTGTAAGAACCGCCAAAGCCCTGACTGCGGAAATCACTTCCACCTGTACCAAAGCCACTGCCGAAGCCGCCAGTTCCATTGCTTCCGAATCCGCCAAAACCACTTCCATGAAATCCACTGCCACCGAAGCCGCTGCTTCCAAAACCACCGGATGATTTACTCTTCTTAAATCCACCACCAAAGATGTTCTTCAGGATATCATCCATATCTTCGCCATTCTCAAAATGATATTCATGATAACCATTGCCATCACTGTACGAGCCATGGAAACCGCCACCAAAAGGATTGCCCTGTGCTCCGCCAAAGCCACTGCCAAAAGGACTTCCCTGTGCGTTTCCATAATTACCGGCACCTTCTTCAAAAGCAGCGTGGCCAAACTGGTCATACAGTTTACGTTTCTTCTCATCACTCAGAACATCATAGGCTTCATTTACTTCCTTAAAATGCTCTGCTGCCGAAGCATTTCCCTCATTACTGTCCGGATGATATTTCTTTGCCAGTTTTCTGTATGCTTTCTTAATCGTTGCTGCATCTGCGTTTTTGTTCACGCCAAGAACTTCATAGTAATCTCTTTTCAATATCATCACCTTCCCTCATAAACACATTCTAACGCAATCATTCCTGACTTCATATTTCTGCAATCCTCATTATGCAAACAACGGGAAGCCAAAAGATTTGACCTCCCGTTGCTGTAACTTAACATCTATTATCCTTCAATGGAGATGCTGTGCTTCTGTTCCACTGCTGGCTTTGCTTCTTTCTTCGGAACAAATAATGTCAGGATACCATGTTTGAATTCTGCTTTGATGTCGTCCTGATGTACTTCTTTACCTACATAGAAGCTACGACTGCAGGCACCTGCATAACGTTCTCTGCGGATATAACGTCCTGTCTCTTTTTCCTTCTCATCTTTATCCAGACCTTTCTCTGCACTGATGGTCAGATAACCATTTTCAAGTGCTGCATGAACTTCATCTTTCTTAAATCCTGGAAGATCTACAATCAGTTCGTATCCGTTATTCATTTCCTTGATATCAGTTTTCATTACATGATTTGCTTTATGTCCATAAAGTTTCTTCTCTGCATCTTTCATTGCTCTGTCATCATAATAAAATGGGAAATCTCCAAAAAAGTCATCAAATAAATTTTCTCCAAAAATACTAGGCATTAACATAAGTCATATCTCCTTTTCTAATATATTTTATATATGTCAAATCTGTTCGCCAGATTTACTTTCCAAATCTATCTTTACAGGCTTTTTCAACCTTTTATCTTCAATCTTTTAGTGTAAGCTTTTATTTTTATATCTGTTTTTAATCTCTGGCTGACCCTTAACGGGTCAGTCAGAATATTTATTCATCAGCCTTCAATGGCAATTGTTTTCTTCTGTTCTACTGCTGGTTTTGCTTCTTTCTTTGGTACAAATAATGTGAGGATACCATGTTTGAATTCTGCTTTAATGTCTTCTTTCTCAACTTCTTTACCTACATAGAAGCTACGGCTGCAGGCACCTGCGTAACGTTCCTTACGGATATAACGTCCTGTCTCTTTCTCCTGCTCATCTTTGTCCAGACCTTTCTCTGCACTGATAGTCAGATAACCATTCTCCAGGTCAGCCTTTACTTCATCTTTGGTAAATCCCGGAAGATCTACGACCAGTTCATAGCCTTTATCAGTTTCCTTGATATCGGTTTTCATTATATGGCTGGCTCTGCGTCCGTAAGTTTCTTCTCTGTATCTTTCATTGCTCTGTCATCATAATAAAATGGAAAATCTCCAAAAAAGTCATCAAATAAATTTTCTCCAAAAATACTAGGCATCAACATAAGTCATCTCTCCTTTTCTATACCGTTCATCTACATGTGATGGACTCTCAGTTATGCATCTTTACCTTGTTTCTTTGGAACTTAGGTTATCAGGAATCTCATAGAACTTATTTCTTTGTTCTCTTTTTGTTCCCCTTCCTTTGTTCTAGCTGTAATATAACACTTATTATTAGCACTGTCAAGAGGTGAGTGCTAATTTTTTGTGAAGATTTTGTGAACCCAGATTTTGTGAACGCTACGAGCCATGCAAAATGGTGAAAAAAGACGCCCTGCTAGTTTACTTGCAAAGGCGTCTTTTTTTTGCTATTTTATAGGGCGACAGCCCTACAGCGAGGGAATTCTTTCCCGAGCTGTGCATGGCGTAACATTCTCTTTCGCACTCGATTTTCTTGATTTGACCACATTTTTACGACAAATTCTTGGAAAAATATATTCGTCTGATTTTCTTACCACATTTTACGACAACGGCTTATGGTTTATACCACAGCAGGTACAGTTTCCGGCAGATTCATTTTAGACATCTCATTTTCCACGTGAGACTTCTCTGCAATATGATTGTAGACATTCATTGTAATCTGTGCATCTGAATGTTCTTCGCTCCGCTACGGTCGGTGCTAAACGGATGTCCACTGGACATCCAGCACCCCATCACATACTGCATAACTTTGGGATTGACATTGTTCTCACCCAATCTGGTACATCCCGTATGACGAAGAGTATGCGATGAAATAGAAGGCATCAGGTTCAGCTCTCTCTGTTTACGGAACGCATCATATACCATCTGTGTCATAGGAATGTCTCTGATTCCTGCATCCGTTTTGGTTTCTGAATCATGGAAACAATATCCTTCATCACCTTCATAATACACAAGCTGTCCACCTACATGGATCTCCCGATTCTTCATATTCTCCACCAGGTAATCTACAATCTCCATATCCCGGACACCTTTCACATTCCCTTTTGCATCAAATAAGTGAAAACGGCTCAGTTCCGGTTCTTCTTTTGGATTTCGCTCAAACCGAAGAATATACTGTTCCAGTAATTTCTCAACTTCTTTCTGATTATCCAGTTTGCCAAGATACTCTTTCTCTTTGAACAACTGCCAGCCTGCTTTTCCATCAAGACCAGCGTCTTTGAAAAATGTCAGTAACTTATCATTTACCCACTTCACTGAACAGGAAGCCACATAATGATAGGCACACTGGCAACTTCCAGTAAACTGAATAGCTCTCATTTCTTCTATAAAGGAATCTGCACTGAAATAATATCCGTCATCTTCCTGCACCAGACAAAGTGCCTGATAACCTGACATCACAATGTTCAGTGCGATATCCTGATTGTCCACCAGAAAGATATAGGTCTGTGCTGTCCCTTCTGGATTGGTTTCCATATAATGCTTCAAAAACTTCTTGTTCAAACTTATCACTTCCTTTCAGGCAAAGAAAAAGACGCAAGCCATATTTCTATGACTCACGCCTTTCTCTACTCATATTTTATAAATCTTTATTTTCTTTGTCTTCTTCTTTCTGTAGATAATAAAATCTCTTCTGAATTTCAATCTCTTCTCGAAGCTGTTCTTCTGATGGAAGGCAAGTTTTATATTTAGATGCAAATAATTGTTCGTGCCCATGCAATATAGAATATTTTGCAATATCTTCGTCTGTATCAGAACATAAAATAATGCCTAATGTTGGATTATCCCCTTCATTTCGCTTCATTTCATCATACATACGAATATACATATCCATCTGTCCCACATCCTGATGTGTGATTTTCGACGTTTTTAAATCAATCAATACAAAACACTTCAAAATGTAATTGTAAAAAACAAGATCAATGTAATAATCTTCTTTTTCAGTTCGAATATGCTGTTGTCTCGCTACAAATGCATATCCTTTCCCCAACTCCATGAGAAATTTTTGAATATGCGTGATAATTCTCTGCTCCAATTCACTTTCTGTAAAGTCTGTATTAGAAGATAGTCCAAGAAATTCTGCTATTACTGGATTTTTGATAAATTCCAGCTTATCAGCCTGATAAGTAGCTGTTAGTTCTTTCATTTCTTTTTCTACAGGTTCTGTATTTTGAGACATGAGCATGCGGTAATAATACTGTGAAGAAATATTCCGTTGCAAAGTCCGAACGGACCATGCTTGCTCCTGTGCCTCTTTTGCATACCATACTCGTGCCTCTGGTGATGTTTCCTGAAGCAAAATTCTATAATGCGTCCATGACAAGGGACGCCCAGACTTTGGACGCAGTGAGTCCAATTTGAGGAAATTCCTGATGAAATTTCATATATTTATAAAGACTACTAAAGTCAAAGCCTTTGCCATATTTTTCTTTTAATTCTGATGATAGCTTTTTCATAGTTTTTTTGCCATAGTCCGCTTTTCCATTTTCATTCAGACACTCTATAGCAATTCGTTTTCCCAACAACCAGTTCCTTTGAACCAGAATTGTATCGACAGCCGCATACGCAATACTTTGTGCACTCTCCACGATTTCACATGTATCAGCAAATAAATCTCCTGTTTCATGGTAAGCAATCATACTTTTATTTAATTTTGGACTCGGTGAATCCAAACTTGTTTTTTCTTTTTCAGAATGTTTTTTTTCCATCAAAGCAACCTCCTTTTCGATAATTGTTGCGACACTGTCGCAACTTTTCCATTTTGAAGTTCCAGATTGATACCTCAAAACGATTTCTTTAAATCTCCAAAATCTATGTTCTTATTTTACCCCAACTCTTTCATTCTGCCTACTGCTATTTCATGTTCACATATAATAATGAGGTCGCAATCCACGACCTCATCCCCTTCATTTAAACATAAATTAATTTCCTGAGAATAATCTCTTTCGCAATTGCTCTGTGCTGATTAGCAGCTCTTACCCATGCCATTTGATCTGCTTCTTTATCCCGCAGTGGTTCTTTTTCTTCCAACTGTTTCAGAATTACCTCTTCCCGTTCTCTGGCTGCCTTATCTACTTCCAGAAGATGCTCTCCAATGGTGTCCTGCAGAAGCATCACCTGATAAGTTTAATTTCGATGGTTCTTCAGATAATCTCTGCGAAGAAAACCATACTTGCCAAGTTGCTTCGCTGCCTGCGTTCATTTTATTAGCACTCTCCATTTCTCATCATTTTTTGACCACAAATTTACGACATTTACGACAAATCTGACACTGCTTTACAATACCAGACAAAATGACTGATGCCCCGGAAAGCCTGTAAAACAGGCACTTCCGGGATACACAAGACAGGACAAAAACCGACTTCCATTATCAAGAGGTGAGTGCTAATTCTTTTGTGAACGCTACGAGCCATGCATACGTATATAATTCTTTTTTTGTTCTTTCCTTGATATTCTTTGTTGCCATGTATCGCTCAAACAACGTATTTACGGTCAGTTTCTTGACTGATGCATCTGCAATAAGCAGATCATCCATATCCTTATTAATCTTCTTTTCCTTTTCTCGCAGACTCGCCAGATTAGTTGCATAAACCGAATTATGCTTTCCATTTTCTCCTTCATAATCCCATTTGAAAGAATCTGTGCCAATACGATTGATCGGTTCATCAAAATCATGAAATTTGTTTGCCATTGTTTTTACCTCATTTTTTCAATATCTTCATCATCTGTTTTTTCGATGGCACCTGACCTGCAACAACCAGTTTCCCGTCAATCATCACAGAAGGAGCCGTCATCACTCCCAGCTTTACGATCTCAACCAGATCTGTCACTCTCTCGATTTCCGTATCCATCCCGAGTTCTTCGAGACACTCCTTCACAACCGCATTTGTCTTATCACAATTTTCACAGCCACTTCCGATTACTTTTATATTCATATCCTACCTCCAGATTTAATTATTCAGTTTCATAGGAAGTCCCATCACATTCTTCCCACGCTGCCGCGATTTCGCGGAATCAGTGCAATTCCGATTTTGGAAATAAAACAAGCTGAGACTTCGGCTGTGGTTCGTAAGGTGCATAATCCCGTTTTTTTCCAACTACGTCAACCTTTTCCCATCCTTCTTTTTCTACTTTAAAGAATCCCTTTACACGGAAAACATCCGGTTCAATCTTTGCAAGGAAAGCTTCCAGCTTTTCCTTCTGGATCTCTCCTGTAAAATCCATGGAAAATGTTTTCGGTTTATTTTTCGATGAATTCGTAGTATCCTCACATTCTGCCCATTTGTACAGCATCAGATCCATATCATAAAACGAACGGTCAATATTTCCATTCGCACTCTCTGTAATTGGGCATACCGGATTAATTTCACGCACTTTGTCTTTCACCTGTTCAATCTGCTCGCTACCCACCAGATCAACCTTTGTCAGAACCGCAAGATTGCAGTGTTTAAGTTGACGGTCAATTGTCTCTGAATCCCCGATCTGATCCAGAAAATTATAACAGTCCACCAGGCAGATGCATCCTCTGAAGTCATATGCCCCAGGCGCCATTACTTCTGTGGCTGCAAGAATTTTCTTCTGCATTAGACGTCCCCAAATCCAGAGCTTTCCACAAACACATATTCCAGACCTTTCTGTGCCATCTGCGTCAGTGCATCCACAAAGGATAAACGAAGGCAACTGCAAAAAATAGAGCCTCTGTTCAATTCTATCATCTGGATATCATTATTCTGAAGCACCGTTCCGTCAATACTGATCTTTCCCAGTTCATTCTGGATTACCCCAACCTTTGTTCCTTCCATGTTTTCAAGCAGATTTCTCAAGATTGTCGTTTTCCCAGCTCCTAAGAACCCTGTCAGAAAATATAATTTAATTTTACTCATGATTCATTTTCTCCTTTTTCCGTATTACAATTGCAATTTAAAAGTCCGGCATAATCTCCCGGAATCATCAGATGCCCCACTGTCTTATAAACCTCATTCATTACGTCTATGTCCAGAGAATACTGCATCCATTTTCCTTCTTTGCGCGCCTTTACGATTCCCAGATCACACATCAGCTTCATATCATGCGATAAGGTCGGCTGTGTAATATGAAATTCCTCCAGGATCTTACAGGCACATAATTCTCCTTCGGATAACATGTCGATGATCTTCAGGCGTTTCGGATCTGACATCACTTTGAATATACGGGCATATTTTTCATAGTCTATCTGCATTTTCTTCGTAAATCGCTCCTTCCTCATGTCCGGCGGGTAGCAAATTCATATGCCTTTTCGTGCAAGCACGAACGGCATATGAGTTTGCTACCCTATATTATCACATTAAACCCATACCCCACAATGATGATTCCGATACACACGATTCCAATGAATGTTCCGAGCAGTTTTTTCTTGATCGCTTTTGACAGCATTACCATAGATGGAAGTGAAAGGGTTGTCACTGCCATCATAAACGAAAGAATCGTTCCAAGTCCTGCCCCTTTTGCCAGCAGGCTTTCTGCAATTGGGATGGTTCCGAAAATATCTGCATACATGGGAACGCCTACTGCTGTCGCCAGCGGCACGGCGTACCAGGTCTGTTTTCCAAGAATGCTTCGGACGATATGCTCTGGGATCAGATTGTGGATAGCTGCCCCGATGATGACTCCGACAACGATATACGGAGCTACCTTTTTGACGGTAGCCACAACCTGATTTTTTGCATAATCCATACGGTCTGCTATTGTAAGCGACGGCGAAGCTACCTCCACATTCGGCGCCTGCCGGATAAAATCTGCTACCTGGTCTTCCATATGCAGCCGCTCAATGATCGTTCCCCCCTATAACAGCTATGACAAGTCCTACAATCACATAAGCAAATGCGATCTTCCCTCCAAAGACACTCATCAGAAGAATCAGAGATCCCAGATCCACCATCGGAGATGAAATCAGAAACGAGAAAGTAACTCCCAGCGGCAATCCCGCACTGGTGAATCCCATAAAGATCGGAATCGATGAGCAGGAGCAGAACGGAGTCACTGTTCCAAGAAGTGCTCCGATCAGATTCGCCCAGATTCCATGAAATCTTCCCATAATCTTTTTGCTTTTCTCTGGCGGAAAATAGCTTTGAATATAGGATATCACAAAGATCAGCACCGCAAGCAGCACAATTTTTATGATATCATACAGGAAAAAGTGAAGAAATTCTCCTGGAAACCTCCCCTCTCCCAATCCGGCTTTAACAAGAAGTTTTCCGATCAGATCTTTCAGCCAGTGCATTCCAAGAATCTGGTCCTGAAAGAAATCCCATCCGTTTTTTTATGATTTTCATTCTCTCTCCCTTCCCATAGAAATATAGAAATATTTCTATATATTTTTCATTTTTTAACCGGTGCAATCTATTTCTCACACCGGTTTTCTAACTACATCTTACTCTTCATATAGAATTTTGTCAATATGTTCCCGTTTTTTTCTAATTTATCCCCTTCGCATTTGGATAGATTTTCTTCATCTTTGCGTCATCATAATGTGCATCCGCCCACTTCTGGACGGCATTTGTCGCCTGCACACCATTTCCTCTCTCATCATATCTTACCAGTGCCACACAGGATACCAGAATGTTGCAAACCATAAATCCCAGTAAAACCCAGGTCAGAATCTTCCTGCAACTGCCGGTATTTTTTTCAATCCATTTTCCACAGGTGGAAATAATATTTTAAACCACACAACCGCAGCAATTCCCCAGAAAAAGCAGTAAAGCAGATTGATTCGACCTCCCAGGTTAAACGGGATCTTACTGTAATCCCAGAACACTTTTCCAAATACAAGTTCCGTAAACACACTGCAGAAATACTCATAAGCACCACCAAGCAATGTTCCTGTAAGGAAAAGAAAACGATCCCCTTTATCCTTATATTTATACAAAAGTGCTGTGACAAGTGCAATTGCAAGCCCCCAGACAATGCTGAACGGTCCCCAGACCACACTGCTTCTACTCATCCATACTCCAGCCGTCACACGACAGAAAATCGTTTCTGTGATATCTCCCAGAAAAGCACCGATCATAAACAGCATCACGATCTTATAAAAGCCGCACCCTTTTGCAAATACCTTTTCTTCGTTCTCTTCCCGGATTTCCTCTTCAATTTTTCTTGCCTTTGGATATGCTTTTTTCAGACGCTTTTCCAGACTTCCGGCAATCTTTCCCGCAATTTTGTGCTGATCTTATCCATCCCGGCATCCGTTGCGATCCAGCGCTCCGGATCTTACTCTTTCCGGTAAGAAGCATAAAGGAACCAAAGATGTCCACAAAAAGTACACCGATCAGTGTCAGCAGCACAATATGCATCAGAAGCTTCGGCAGAATATGTAATAAAATCAACGTGATCCCATTGCACCATCTCACTGCCAGATAACCGAGCACACCCCAAAATAGTGAAGCCGGAAGACAAATATATCCATCCAGGTTCCATTTGATATTTGAATAATCCACCATCTTGCCTTGAATGCTTTTTCGATCAGATGTCCACTGACCCATTCTGCAACTGTTGCATAGACCGTTGCAAAGATAAATAGCCAGATTCCCCGAAGTTCCTGTAATCCCACTGTCATCGCAATTGCGGTCAGACCATAGAGCACACAGAACGGTCCATTTACCAGGCCTCGGTTAGCAAACTTTCTCTGCTTCAAAGTTGCCGATATCGTTTCCAATACCCAGCCACCAAAAGAATAAATAAAAAAGAGCCACAGTAATTCATATCCAGTATAGTGATTCATAGTCTTCTCCTTTGTAAATTCATGGTATCATCTTATCATGCCAACCATGAACTTACAATTGGGATTTTATCCGTAAAGATATTATATAACACCAATCGTTTTTTTACAGCCGGTTAAACCGGTATCCGACTCCCCATACCGTCTCGATGATCTGCAGATTCCGCATATCCACATCGTCATTTCATTTCCTGTAGTCGAAATTCTGACTGCGCCTTCTGCTTTTTCTGTATATTTATTTGTTTATCATATATATTTCTTCTATTTTTATCTGTATTCCTGATTTATTTCATATATTTAAATATTTATTTTTTCAGAATTTTTATTGACATTTTGTATTTTATGAGATATTATAATATCAACAAACAAAGGAGGACGGACCACCAGAAACTTAATCTTAACTCCAAGTCTAAGAAAGTAAGAGGTATGGACCAAAGGACACTTAATTTAAAACTCGGACAAATCTAATGAAAGTAAGAGGTACGGACCAAAAGGAACATAATTTAAAACCAGAACAAATCTAATGAAAGTAAGAGGTATGGACCAAAAGGAACATAATTTAAAACCAGAATAAATCTGATGAAAGCAAGAGGTACAGACCAATGGCAAGATAATTTATACAATATCAAATCAATAAGAGTAAGAGGTGCAGACCAATGGCATAATAATTATTGAAATTTACATAGAAAAAACTATTTGAGATAATAGTTTCAGATAGATAAGAAGTGAATAAGGAGGATAATCCAATGGATGGATCAAATTAAAATCACTGTAGCTGAAAGATCAGATACAGTGGATTTTTTATGACATATTTTCTATTCCAAAGTTCAAGAGCGCGCCTGCTGACGCGCTCAATTTCTGCAGATTCATAGTACAGCGGATTCTATGAAGTCTTCCGGTCCATATCCCATACTGCTTTACCATCATCACAGTATTCCAGATCCGGGCATTCCCCCTGTACAAAGGAATAAACCGGCTCTTTTCCTTCATATTCCTGAATGATACCATTTAATTTGGCAAGCATTTTTTCTTTATCACCCGGAAGATGTCCTCTGACTCTCACATGGATAAAGTCATGAAAACCATCATATAAAATATTTGCTCCTGCTTTTTCCGGTGCGATCCTCTCGATCAGATGATATTCTTCCCGAATTGTTTCCAGCTCATCTGCCGGAACAAAAGTAGCTTGCCGTATATCTTGATATAACGGAACTTCTTTATGCAGAAACATGGAAAAATTCACTACATGCGCCGGATTGGTCCTGTTCAGGAACTGCGCCAGTGCTTCTGCATTTTCCATTCCTCTTCCTTTTCCTGCGACTCCGGTCATAATATGTGCATCATAGATCAGTCCTGCTTCATGAAGCCTGTCGATTGCCTGATATGCCTGTGCCAGATCATGATCTTTTTTCATAAATTCAGCACATCATCAGTCCGCTCTCGATTCCAAGATACAGATGCTTTACCTTTTTTCTAGCAAGCATTTCCAGCTCTTCCTGGCTTTTATGTAAAATACTCGTAACAGTCGCATCCATATTAATCCCTTCACATTCCGGGAAGTAATATGCGATCAGATCCAGAATCTCATACAATTTTTCTGTCTTCAGACCAAATGCATTACCATCCCCCAGAAAGATCTTCTTTCGGCTTCCCATGCAGTTCCCGCACTCTCTTTAGTTCCGCTTCAATCTGTTCCATCGGAAGTTCCCGATACTTCAGATGCCGGAATAAATTACAGAATTTACACTGATTATATGAGCATCCAACCATAACCGGAAGCATGAAAGAGCTTCTTTCCATCGGAGCCCGGCAAATCTGTCCTTCGTAATCCATATGTCACACTCCTATGCTTCTACATAATAGACATAATTTTCTTTTCTTGGTTTTGCTGCAGGAAGTTCTGCTGCCGCATATCCAAGTACGCAATGACCGATTCCTTCATAGTCTCCTTCGATTCCCCATTTTTTCAGAAGAGCCTTTCCTTCCTCGGATTCAAATTCTTCTTTTGCCCGGTGGATCCAGCAGCTTCCGATTCCAAGCGAATGCGCTGCATTCATCAAATTTCCCATCACAAGACTTCCATCATAAAGATATGTCGGTCTTGCCTTATCTGCAAGTACAATAAGAACTACCGGTGCACCATAAAACGGATCTGTATCGGTTCCCATAATTTTTGCATTCATTGCTGAAAGCTGATCTCTTGTTGCTTTATCCGTCACTGCCACGATGATCGGTGACTGCATTCCCATTCCCCGTTGCCGCATAAGTTCCGGCCTCAATGATCGTATCCAGATCCTCTTTTTTGATCATATCTGGTTTGTATCCACGGACACTTCTGCGTTCTTCCATATTTTTGATTACTTCATTCATAAATTTTCAGCTCCTTTCAAATCTGCTTCTATTGTAGCACGATTTGAAAGGAGCTGTATGTATCTTATTTATTAAATTTTTATATCTGGCTTATTTTTCTTCGCCCCAGACTTCTTCCGCGATTTCTTTTACCAGTGCAAGCTTCTTCACTGTTCTTCTTCTGTCAGTTTATTTCCGATTTCACAGGAAGCAAATCCACACTGTGGACTCAAATACAGTCTGTCGAGCGGGACATATTTCGCTGCTTCATGGATTCTCTTAATTACGTCTTCTTTATCTTCCAGCTTTGGTGACTTGGTTGTGATCAGACCGAGAACCACTTTTTATCACCACTTACACTCTTCAACGGCTCAAATCCACCAGAACGTGCATCATCAAATTCCAGATAATATGCACTTACATTTTCACGGGCGAATAAAGCTTCTGCCACACGGTCATATGCACCACTGCTTGCATAAGTAGAATGGAAATTTCCACGGCATACATGAGTGTTGATCACCAGATCCTCCGGCGCTCCCTCAATTGCACGGTTATTGATAGCAAGAAGCTGTTCCATGATTTTCTGAAGTCCGGCTTCATCGGTTCCGAAAATTGCTGTAGCATGTGGATCTACACACATTCCCCATGAACAGTCATCCAACTGAATGTTTCTACAGCCCGCATCATACAGGTCACGAATAACTTTCTTATATCCATTGGCGATATCTTCTACCAGTTCCTCTACATCCGGATAATATTTATTTGTATTCGGAAGTGCCATCGGCATAATAAACTGTTCCAGGAACTGCGCCGGTGCAGGAATCGTCTGTTTTGCCACTGTATTTTCATCCTCCAGAGCTTTTACGAATTTGAAATGCTCTACAAATGGGTGCTGATCTACGGAAATTTTTCCAGTCAGATAAGTATCATCGATCATTGCAGCTTCTCCGTGGAACGGAAGTCCGGTCTTGGTCGGTTCATGTCCCACCCCATTAAATCCCCACATAAAATCCAGATGCCAGGTTGCTCTTCTGAACTCGCCGTCTGTAATCACATGATATCCGGCTTTTTTCTGCTTCTCTACCAGGTCTAAAATTGCAAGCATCCTCTACTTTTGTCAGTTCTTCTTTTGAAATCTTTCCTTCTTCAAAATCTCTTCTTGCTCTTTTCAGTGTTTCCGGTCTTAAAAAACTTCCTACATATCATAACGAAATGGTGTATTTTTACTCATAATATAGCTCTCCTTTTCTCTTTCGTACTGTCTGTCTTTTAATGTTTGAAAAGTATAGCAGAGTATTCTGCATCTGAA
>ENA-OQCS01000359-OQCS01000359.1-human-gut-metagenome-genome-assembly--contig:-NODE-359-length-25196-cov-3.062268_pt1 | contig 25196 bp, 30 predicted proteins | sample MGYA00242757_ERZ504575 | MGnify/ENA primary metagenome ERZ504575 (study PRJEB26092, sample SAMD00036297) | human gut metagenome | host: Homo sapiens | study: EMG produced TPA metagenomics assembly of... | reverse complement strand
GCTTTCGGCTCTTTCAAAGCGATTTCTCGACAGATATTCACCAGCGGAGCCGATTGCTATGTTTCACTCAGAATGACCACACTGGTCAGACTGGATTCAAAATATGCTCCTTTTTAAAGTGGGCTCATATATGTTGTATGGTAAGTTAAAGTTTCCTAGTAGAGTGTTGGCAGCAGTTTTGCTGTCGGTACTCTCGATGGGGCTCCAGACAGTAAATGCAGCCCCAAAGAAAAAAGCTGCCCAAAAAGTAAAGGTGGCTTGTGTTGGTAACAGTATTACCTATGGTACTGGTATCAGGATAGAGAACATTACTCTTATCCTGTACAACTTCAGAAGATGTTGGGCGACAAGTACCTGGTAGGTAACTTCGGTAAGCCGGGTGCTACCCTGTTGAAGCATGGACACCGTCCTTACATGCAGCAGGAAGAGTACAGACAGGCAATGGCGTTCAAGGGCGATATTGCTGTCATCCATTTGGGTATCAACGATACGGACCCAAGAAACTGGCCCAACTATCGTGATGAGTTCGTGAAAGATTATCTTTCCCTGATGGACTCTCTGCGTTCCGTGAATCCGAAGGTACGTTTTATTCTGGCTCGAATGACTCCGATTGCCCACCGCCATCCCCGTTTTATCTCGGGTACCAAGCAGTGGCATGATGAAATACAGGAAGCTATCCAGGTGGTAGCAAAGGTGAGTGGGGCGGAAGTGATCGATTTCCATGCTCCTCTCTATCCTTATCCTAATCTGTTGCCGGATGCCATCCATCCGAATGCGGAAGGTGCAGGCATTCTGGCGAAAACCGTTTATGGCGGTATTACCGGAAATTATGGTGGACTGCAACTCTCCGATCTCTATACGGATGATATGGTATTGCAGCGCAATGTGCCGCTCGATATCCATGGCATCGCCAATACAGGCGAGAAGGTGATGGTAAGCATTGCCGGACAGAAGGCTTCTACTGTAGCCAACAACCGTGGTGAGTGGAGTGTTACCCTGCAACCTCTGCAGGTAGGCACTGATTATACGCTGACCATTCAGGCAGGCAAGCAGAAGAAAGAGTTCCGCCATGTGGCTGTAGGTGAGGTCTGGTTGTGTTCGGGACAGTCGAATATGGCATTCCGATTGAATCAGGCTGTTACCGGCAAGAAAGACATCGCTCAGGCTGATGACCCTGATTTCCGACTTTTCGATATGAAGGGAAGATGGGAGACTTATGATGTGGCTTGGCCGGCATCCTGTCTGGATTCCTGAATCATCTGCAGTATTTCAAGCCTACTACCTGGAAGAAGGTTTCTCCGGAAACCGCAGCCCAGTTCTCTGCCGTAGCCTATTATTATGGTAAGATGTTGCGGGATAGTCTGAAGGTACCTGTGGGATTGATCTGCAATGCCGTCGGTGGTGCTCCTACGGAAGCCTGGGTAGATAGGAATACCTTGGAAACCCAGTTCCCGGCTATCTTGAGAGACTGGCTGCATAATGACTTTATCCAGGATTGGGTAAGAGGCAGGGCTGCCAGGAATCTCACCCACGATGCTACCCATCTCGGTCGTCATCCATACGAGCCATGTTATCTCTACGAGAGTGGTATCCTGCCTTTGCAGCAGTATCCTATCAAGGGAGTAATCTGGTATCAGGGTGAATCGAATGCCCACAATATGGATGCTCACGAACAACTCTTCCGCCTTCTGGTGGATAGTTGGAGAAGCAATTGGAAGAATCCTCAAATGCCTTTCTATTTCGTTCAGTTGTCCAGCCTGAACCGTCCTTCCTGGACCTGGTTCCGTGACAGTCAGCTCCGATTGATGAAATCCATCCCGAATACCGGAATGGCAGTGTCTTCCGACCAGGGAGATTCGCTCGATGTGCATCCTACGAACAAGCAGCCGGTAGGTGAACGTCTGGGTCGCTGGGCTTTGAACCAGACCTATGGTCATAGTGTAACCCCCTCAGGTCCTATATATAATAAGGTGGTAAGAGAGGGTGAATCGCTGGTGGTATCATTTACTTATGGCGATGGTCTCCGTACTTCCGACGGCAAGGCTCCATCCTGCTTCGAGATGGCAGAGGAAGAGGGTCTCTTCTATCCTGCACAGGTGAAGATTGAGGGAAACAAGGTTCGACTCACTTCTCCAGAGCTCAAGGCACCGAGATTTGTGAGATATGCATGGCAGCCTTTCACACGTGCCAATCTGGTGAACCAGGATGGTTTGCCGGCATCTACATTCCGGGGAGAAATCAAAACGGGCATCAAGTCCCTGTCTGGCTTTCCTTCAGGTGAGGCTGGCTATGAGCTCGGTGTCTCAGCTTGTTATTCCGGATTCATCGGCGACTACCTGATAGTGGCTGGTGGCTGCAATTTCCCTGAACCTGGAAAGAAGAAGTACTATTCGGGTATCTATGCAGCGAAAGTGACAGGCAACGAGGAAACCTTACATTGGGAGATGATAGGCAACTTGCCTGAACCTGCTGCTTATGGTGGTGTGGTAGCACTGGTGATAGCCTGGTTCTGGTTGGTGGATGCAATTCCGAACATAGTTTGAAAACCGTCTTGAGTATCCACTTGGACAAGAAGAGCGGCAAACCGGTATTGAAATCCTTGCCATCCTTGCCTTGTACGGTAGATAACATGGGTGTCTGTCTGATGGACAATCGCCTGTTTGTTGTGGGTGGCAATCAGGATGGTCATCCTTCCGCTTCCGTTCTCACCTGTGAACTCGGAAAGAATCTGGAATGGAAAAGGGAAACGGAAATGATTGGCGAACCGAGAGTTCAACCGGTCTGCGCTGCCTATGATGGCAAACTCTATGTCTGGGGCGGCTTCTATCAGAATGGCAAGTCAAGCATCGTTGCCACATCTGGATTGCGTTATCTTCTCCAGGGCAAATGCTGGAATCCGCTTCCGGCACCCCGTGATGGCGAAGGTAAGGAACTCACCTTGACGGGCGCTACTGCCATGCTGGCTGTGAGTCCTGACGGTGAAGCCCAGATTATCTGCGCCGGAGGCGTGAACCGTGATATCTTCTGGGATGCCATCAGCGGAACCTATTCCAAGGTGGCACAAGCTGATTATTTGAAGAAGGACATTTCGTGGTATCAGTTCAACGGTTGTCCTTTGACATATAAACTGAAAACTGAACGCTGGGAAATTCTTTCCCACCAAACCCCTCTACTGGCTAGAGCGGGAGCCCAAGTGGCAATGCGAAAACATACATTATATTATATTGGCGGTGAATTGAAGCCTGGTCTTCGTTCACCCGGTATAGTTCAGTTAGATTTACGTTAATTAATGATTCTACAGTGTGGTATGATAGTCTGGCGAGGCTTCATCTACACTGGTTTTTCTATTTGATGAAGGTTTGTTGCAAAATGAAAGTTAAAACCCTTATTTTTCTTTTAGTTTGTATTGTGTTTCTTAAAATGAGTTATCAAATAGAAAGTAAACTGAAATAATTAAAGCAAAAAGTAAGTAAATAGCCATTAAATTAATCAAATTGTCGTACCTTTGCACTCGAAAACGAATAATATGTAATTTAAATTATAGGAGAGATTAACATGAAAAAGATCGAAGCAATTATCCGCAAGACGAAATTTGAGGATGTAAAGGAAGCTTTGCTTGCCGCCGACATTGAGTGGTTCTCTTACTACGATGTAAGAGGAGAGGGCAAGATGCGACAGGCTCGTATCTATCGTGGTGTCATGTATGATACCAGCAGTATTGAGCGAGTGTTATTGAATGTTGTCGTGCGCGACAAGAACGTAGAGAAAACAATTCATGCCATCCAGGAGGCAGCCCGTACCGGCGAGATTGGTGATGGTCGAATCTTTGTAATTCCTGTAGAGGATACCGTAAGAATCCGTACAGGTGAAAGAGGCGACATCGCTCTTTATAATGCGGAGCAGGAAAAATAAGATGTGGAAGGGAGGAGAGAGATTAGTTTTCAGATTGTATCAACACTTTAAAGATTTTGTGTTATGAGTGTACAGGATTTAGGAATTTCATTAGATACCGTATGGATGCTCTTGGCAGCCATGTTGGTCTTTTTCATGCAGCCGGGATTCGCCCTCTGCGAGGCGGGCTTTACCCGTAGTAAAAACACCGCGAACATCTTGTTTAAGAACTTCGTTGACTTCATGGTCGGTTCGGTTCTTTTCTGGTTCGTAGGTTTTGGATTTATGTTTGGTAGCGATGGTGCCGGATTCATCGGTATGCCTAACTTCGGCGATCTTTCTTTTTACAAGAATGCAGCTGGTCTTCCTACAGAAGGTTTCCTGATGTTCGAGACTGTATTCTGCGCTACCAGCGCTACCATCGTTCAGGTGCCATGGCAGAACGTACCAAGTTCTCTATGTATTGCATCTATTCATTCTTCATCTCATTGATCATCTACCCTGTAGAAGGTCACTGGACATGGGGTGGCGGTTGGCTTTGCAATGCTGATGCTGGTTCATTTATGATGGACACCTTTGGTGCTGCCTTCCATGATTTCGCAGGTTCTGCCATTGTACATAGTGTTGGTGGTGTCCTCGCTTGGTAGGTGCTATCTGCTTAGGTCCTCGTTTGGGTAAGTACCGCAACGGCAAGAGCATGGCTATCCCTGGTCACAACCTGATGGCTGCTGCCCTCGGTGTATTCATCCTCTGGTTCGGATGGTTCGGATTCAACCTGGTTCTCAGCTCGCTGCTTCTGGTGAGGTTAACCGTGTTGCTATCAGCCACGTATTCCTGACCACCACTGGCTGCTGTCTGCGGTGGTTTGGGTACTATGTTTACATCTTGGATCAAGTATGGTAAGCCATCATTCTCATTGACATTGAATGGTATCTTGGCAGGTTTGGTAGCTATCACAGCTGGTTGCGACTTGGTTAGTCCATTGGGTTCAGCCATCATTGGTCTTCTGGCAGGTATCATCCTGGTATTCTCTATCGAGTTCATCGATACCAAGCTTCATATTGATGACCCTGTAGGTGCTAGCTCTGTACATGGTGTATGTGGTATCTTCGGTACCTTGATGACAGGTCTCTTTGCCCTCGATGGCGGCGCTTTCTATGGTGGTGGCTTCGGTTTCTTCGGAGCACAGGTCTTCGGTATCCTCGTTATCGACCTTTGGGCAGCTGCAACAGGTATCATCCTCTTCTGGGGTATCAAGAAGATTGCTGGTCTCCGTGTTGACAAGCGAATCGAGGAGGAAGGTCTCGATATCTACGAGCATGGTGAGAGTTGCTACAACTAAAGTACTTTCATATATTGACGAGAGAGATTATTGATAAAAAGTTTTGGTAGGCAAGGTTTTTTGTAGTAACTTTGCAGCCAAAACTTTTTAAAACAGGAATGGAGCTGGTGGATGGATTCGCCGCCTACAACAGAAAAGAGGTGGATGAGTTCTACAGTTCCTTATTATTAACGGAAAAACAAGAGAGATTATGAAGAAGATTTTAGATATGAAGAAGATGGGTGCCTTGGCACTCGGTTTGATGGCTTTTGCTCCTGCTGCATGGCACAGGACGAGGTAGAAACTTCTATCGGTGCTGATATCGTAAGTCAGTACTACTGGCGTGGTCAGGATTTGGGAGCCGTCTCCCTGCAGCTACCTTGGGTATCGGATATAAAGGTCTATCTCTTACTGCTTGGGGAAGTGTAGGTCTTTCTCAGCCGGAAGATACCAAGGAGTTTGATCTTACCTTGGCATACGAGACTGGTGGTTTCCATATCGGTGTAACCGATTACTGGTTCAACTCTCCTAACGAGAAGTATTTCGCTTACAAGGCTCACGAAACTTCTCATGTTTTCGAGGCAAATGTAGGCTATGACTTCGGTCCGCTTGCCTTGAACTGGTACACCAACTTCGCCGGCAACGATGGAGTCAACAAGGATGGCGACCGTGCTTATTCATCTTATCTCGAGGCTACCACTCCATTCAAGTTGGGTGGTTGCGACTGGGAGGCAAGCATTGGTGCTGTGCCATTTGCCACCACCTTCTATGGTGAAGCCAATGGTTTTGCCGTTACCCACGTAGTGTCAAGGCCACCAAGGATATCAAGATTACCGATTCCTTCTCTGTTCCTGTCTTTGCTCAGGTAGCTGCTAACCCTAGCACAGAGAAAGCTTATCTGGTAGTGGGTTTCACCCTGCAGCCATAAAGTGAGGTCATTTTTTCAGTTAGCATAAATATAAATGCCGATAGTTCTGAAACATCAGAAACTATCGGCATTTTCTTTATATATAATAATGTGTATTACAGGTTGTTCAGCAAGTCTGCCTTGCCATCATTGATCAGCTTGATGACCAACTCTCCGAAGAGGGTGTTCTGCCATGCGAACCAAGGACGGGTGTATTTAGAGGCATCGTCCTTGTGGAAAGACTCATGGATGAATCCCATGCCGGCATCCGTATTCAACAGCATCTTCATGCAGAAGCGGATCTCGTCATCGCTCTGTGCGGTGAAGCACTTCATCATGATAGACATAGGCCAAGGCATGTCGTAACCGATGTGTGGACCACCGATACCTTCGCCAGCCTTGCCACGGAAGAAGCAAGGATTGTCCTCACTCCAAACGAAACGGCGGGTGTTCTGATAGATAGGGTCGTTCATAGGAACATCACCCATATATCCCATACCCAGGAGAGAAGGAACGTTGGAATCGTCCATCAGGAGCTGATTGCCGAAACCATCTACCTCGTAAGCATAGATCTTGCCATACTTAGGATGGTTGTAGATAGCATACTTCTGCAGAGCAGTATGTACCTCGTCAGCCAGACTGCTGCAATCCTGCGCAATCTTCAAGGCTGCATCTTTCTTTGCTGCATCCTTCTCTGCCACGTGCTTCAATATCTCTGCTGCCTTGTTCATGGAAGAAACTGCCATGAAGTTGGATGGAATCAGGAATGGAAGGATGGTAGCATCATCAGAAGGACGGAACATGGAAGCTATCAGTCCTACTGGTTTTACCGGAGCACCGAAGCCGTCCCAGCCGATGGTATCGAAGGCACGGTCAGAAACACGGGTAAGTGATAAGCCTTGGCTGTCACCTTGCGCTGCTGCTCGTGGAAGGTCTTCAGGATATTCTCGATAGCCTTCATCCATACCTCGCCGAAAACAGAGTCATCGCCTGTTACCTTCCAGTACTCGTAGGCCAGACGGATAGGGTAGCAGAAGGAGTCGATCTCATATTTGCGCTCGAATACATCCGGCTGCATCTTGGTGCGGTCTTTCTGCCAGCCGGCACCAGTAGGACCGTCATTGAAGGCATTGGCGTAGCGGTCGATGTTGATGCACTTCAACTGGCGGAGAATCACACCCTTCAGCATCTTCTTCAACTTCTCGTCCTTGTTGGCGAGGGCTACGTAAGGCCATACCTGGGCACCTGAGTCGCGGAGCCACATGGCTGGAATATCACCGGTATATACGAATGTATCATCATCACCATTTTCGAGCACACGGTAGTGAACGGTGCTCTCCAGGGTGTTAGGATAGCAGTTGGCAAACATCCACGCCAGCTTTGGATTCTTCTTCAGGAGTTTCTGTACTTCCTTGATCTTCTTCTCTACAGCTGTAGAAGTAAAGAGACGGTCCTCTACAGGAGGACGCTTTGACTCATATTTGCCATTCACCGGGGGTACCACCTTGGTATAGCGTGCATGCACATCTACCTCAGCATTCTCCTGAGCCATAGCGCTCATGGAGCAAGAAGAGCCAATGTTAAAATAGTCTTTCTCATTATTTATATTTTTGTTAGTTAGTGCTTGATTCTTATGGACGGTCGGCAGGACGGGTTCCCCACTTCGATGGCTGGTTGCCCATCTGCAGTTCGAGGGTGCCGCCCTTCATGATGTCGTTGTACATGATGTATGACTTGCTGTATGGCTTGCCGTTCAACTTCACAGACTGTACGTACATGTTTTCCTTGCTGTTGTTCTTGCAGACGATGTTGAAGGTCTTGCCCTTGCCCACGTTCAGTTCTGCCTTGTCGAAGATAGGGCTGCCGATGATGTACTTGCCGCCAGCTGGCTCTACCTGATAGAGACCTACGGAAGAAAGCACATACCATGCTGACATCTGACCTACGTCCTCGTTGCCGCTCAAACCGTCGAAGTCATCCTTGTACATCTCGTCCAGAGTCTGTCTGAGCAGACGGGCAGCCTTCCAAGGCTGACTACATAGTTGTACATGTAGAGAACATGATGGTAGGCTCGTTGCCATGGGCATACTGACCAATCAGACCAGAGATGTCTGGAGAGGCATTGTCGCCCATCTCACCGGTAACGATGAAGAGAGAGTCGAGCTTGGTCACGAACTTCTTTTCATTGCCGAAGAGCTTCACGAGTCCGTGAACATCATGTGGAACCAGCCAGGTATATTGCCAGGCATTTCCCTCGGTATAGTCATCTTCACGATGCTCTGCTGCGAATGGGTTGAAAGGAACACGGAACTTGCCGTCGGAACCCAGACCGCGCATAAAGCCGGTCTCCTTGTCGAAGTACTTGCTGTAAGCCTTTGATCTGTTCTCGAAGTACTTGGCATCTTCCTTCTTGCCCAGCATGCGAGCCACCTTTGCCACGCAGGCATCAGCCAGCGCATATTCCATTCCCTTGGCAACGGTTTCCTTGGTAGGCTCCTTGTCGTATGGCAGATAACCGTGCTTCTTGAGCAAGCCCATGCCACGCTCATCGAGCATAGCCGACTTCTTCATCGCCTCGTAGGCTCCTTCCTTATCCTTCACATAGCCCTTCAGTACCATATCGGCAAGAACAGGAATACCAGGGTTGCCCACCATACAGTTGGTTTCGTTACCCATCAGATGCCATACTGGCAACTTGCCCTGCTGGCGATAGATGTTGATGAAGGTGCTAGCCATATCTGGCAACATGTCGGTATGGATCATGGTCATCAATGGATGAGCTGCACGATAGGTGTCCCAGAGTGACAAGGTGGTATAATTGGTGAAGTTGCCGTCATAGACCTTGCCGTCGGCACCGCGATACTGACCGTTGACGTCTGAGAAGACAGATGGAGCGGTCATGGTATGATACATGGCTGTGTAGAAGATGCGGCGGGAAGTAGAATCGCTGGTCTCGATGTTCACCTTTGCCAGTTCCTTGTTCCAGGCAGCATCTGCATCTGCTACTACCTGACGGAAATCCCAGCCTGGAATCTCTTTCTCCAGGTTCAGCTTGGCATTCTCTGCACTTACAGCGGACATACCGGTCTTTACCAACAATGGCTTGGTGACATCAGCAGCGGTAATCAGCCATCTGCCGGTGCCCAATGGCTTCACGGTAACAGGCTGGGAGAATTCTGCGAAGAAGAATGCCTTCTGGTCGTTCGCCCATCCCTTTGAGAAACGGTGACCAGCCACGGTGGTAGCTGTGGTGTTATCTACATTGAAGTCCTTGGCTGAATCCCAACCGATACCCTGCTTCAGGTCGAGTACCAGCTGTGCCTGCTGTGCATCAGCACCAAAGGTATAGCGCTGGAAACCGGCACGCTGGGTAGCGGTCAGCTCCACCCATACATTAGGCTGTTGCAGTTTGACTGCATAGTATCCAGGACGCACGTTCTCGTTGTCGTGACTGAACTTGATTTCTTTCTGGTTGCCATCTGTTACGGGCAGGAAAGCCACGTCGCCCAGGTCGCCGATACCGGTACCGCTCAGGTGCTGGTGTCCGAAACCGATGAGGATGGAGTCAGAATGATGATAGCCGGAGCACCAGTCCCATCCGCGGGATGGTTCTGTAGGACCTAGCTGGACATATCCGAACGGAACGTTGGCTCCGAGGAAAACGTGTCCATGTCCACCTGTTCCGATTCTAGGGTTGACAAACTGGGTTAGATTGCTCGACTTAGCCTGTTGAGCAAGCGATGCCTGAGAGTAGCCGCCGGCTAATACGCAGGTCATCATTAAAAGATTTATAAGTTTCTTTCTCATAATGCTATAGTAACATCTACGGAATAATTGAATAAATTAGGTTATTTGTAATAAAACACAATAATGTTGCAAAGATACTAAAAAAATGGGAAAAACGGCACTATTCTATATATTTTTTAACTAAACTTTCATTGTATTGAGAGGGGATTGCAAATCCTCCAGGGGTGGTCGAACCTTTTTAGACGGCGGATTGCAAATCCGCCGGAACGCCTCACGGGTTTCAAATCTGTCGAGATGCCTCACGGGTTTTGCCCAATACGTGGGGGATTGGTTCCAAGAGCGTAAACCCGCCAGGCGTCCCGGCGGATTTGCAATGCCGTAAAAAGTTCGACCTATCAATAACGGGGGATTTGTAATCCCCCAATAAAAGCATACTCCTTTTCTGCGGATTGCAAATCCTCAGAGCCTAAATAGGTTAGGACATTTTTTAACGCCGGATTTCAAATCCGGCGGGACGCCTGGCGGGTTTGCCCATTTATCTTGTTTTTCTCTCTTTGTGTTATTTTGAAACGAATAATAGGGTTTATTCTTTCAAAATGAAAGATAAAGCGTATTGATGTATATTGATATGTTATTTTCCTCCTTTTCTTAAGACAAAAGGTAATGAAAATCTTTCGTATATTGACAAAAAGTAGTAATTTTGCAGCCGAAACATAACAAAATGTTATTTGTTTTAGGTAAAAAGAGATAAAAATAACCGTAAAAGAAAGGAAAAGATATTATGTGTGGAATCGTATCTATCTTCAATATTCAGGAGCAGACTCCTGAATTGCGACAGCAAGCGCTTCGTATGAGTCAGAAGATTCGCCATCGCGGACCAGACTGGAGCGGAATCTACTGTGGTGGTTCTGCTATCCTGGCACATGAGCGTCTGAGCATTGTTGACCCGGAAAGTGGTCGCCAACCTTTGTTTGCACCAGACAAGAAACAGGTGCTTGCCGTAAACGGTGAGATTTATAATCATCAGAATATCCGTGCCCGTTTTGCCGGCAAATACCAGTATCAGACCGGTTCCGACTGCGAGGTGATTCTTTCTCTCTATCGTGAGATGCGAGCAGATTCCGACTTTGATACCTTAATATATAAAGGTGAGGATGCGCTCCACGCCCGTATCTCCAAGATGCTTGAAGAGCTGAACGGTATCTTTGCCTTCGCCCTTTACGATGCTGAGCGTGATGAGTTCCTCATTGCCCGCGACCCTATCGGCGTAATTCCTCTTTATATTGGTTATGATAAGGATGGCAAGGTGTTGGTGGCAAGCGAGTTGAAGGCTCTGGAAGGCCAGTGCGACCATTACGAGCCATTCCTCCCAGGTCATTATTACTATAGCAAGAACCCTGGCATGAAGCGCTATTATACCCGTGATTGGTTTGAATACGCTGCCATGCAGAAGAAATATCAGATTGATGATAAGAAGAAGGCTGAAGCCCAGTTGAAGGATGCAGAACCTCAGGAAGAGGCTGCCGTGAAGGAGATTCACGATGCCCTGGAGCTTCTGTCAAGCGCCAGCTGATGAGCGATGTTCCTTACGGTGTATTGCTGAGTGGTGGTCTCGATTCTTCCGTCATCTCTGCCGTAGCCGAAAAATTCTCTTCTACCCGTGTGGAGAATGGGGGCGAAACCAAGGCATACTGGCCACGCTTGCACTCCTTCGCCGTTGGTTTGAAGGGTGCGCCTGATTTGGCAAAGGCACGCCTGGTTGCGATCACATCGGAACCGTGCATCACGAAATCAACTACACCATCCAGGAAGGTCTGGATGCCATCCGTGATGTCATCTATTTCATCGAGACCTACGATGTTACCACCGTCCGTGCCTCTACCCCGATGTATCTCCTGGCGAGAGTCATCCGAAGCATGGGTATCAAGATGGTGCTTTCGGGCGAGGGTGCCGACGAGGTATTCGGAGGTTATCTTTACTTCCACAAGGCACCGGATGCCAAGGCTTTCCACGAGGAAACCGTGCGCAAGCTCGGCAAACTCTATCTCTACGATTGCCTGAGAGCCAACAAGAGTCTGGCTGCATGGGGCATCGAGGGCCTGTGCCTTCCTCGACAAGGAGTTCCTGGATGTAGCGATGGGTATGAACCCGGTTTGAAGATGTGTCCTGACAAGACCATTGAGAAGAAGGTGGTTCGTGAGGCATTCGCCGATCTGCTTCCAGAAGAAGTAGCATGGCGACAGAAGGAGCAGTTCTCCGATGGAGTGGGCTATTCATGGATTGATACCCTGAAGCAGATTACCGCATCAGCCGTCAGCGACGAACAGATGGCACATGCTGCCGAGCGATTCCCTATCAATCCTCCACAGAACAAGGAGGAGTATTATTATCGCTCTATCTTCGCCGAGCATTTCCCAAGCGACAGCGCTGCCAAGAGTGTGCCTAGCGTGCCAAGCGTAGCCTGCTCTACAGCCGAAGCCCTGGCGTGGGATGCCTCTTTCAAGAATCAGAACGACCCTAGCGGTAGAGCCGTAGCGGGAGTTCATGAACAGGCGTATAAATAGGAATGTTGAATGTTGAATGTTGAATGTTGAGTTGCCTCGCAGATTATTTGTGAGACCTTTAGCATGTCGCAAGGGCGTAAGCCTAATTCAACATTCAACACTCAACACTCAACATTCAACACTCAACACTCAACACTCAACACTCAACATTCAACACTCAACACTCAACATTAAAATATTAGAAATAACCGATATAAAACGAACAAGAAATGGAAAAAGGATTGTACAGTTCAGCCTATGAGCACGATGCGTGTGGCGTAGGTATGGTGGTGAATATCCACGGTAACAAGAGTCATGAGCTGGTCGATAACGCCTTGAAGGTCCTCGAGAATATGCGCCATCGTGGTGCTGAGGGTGCCGATAACAAGACGGGTGATGGTGCCGGTATCATGCTCCAGATTCCACATGAGTTTATTCTTCTTCAGGGTATCCCAGTGCCAGAAAAAGGTAAATATGGTACAGGTCTTGTCTTCTTGCCTAAGGATGAGAAGAAACAGCAGGATATCCTCTCTATTATGATTGAAGAGATTGAACGTGAGGGACTTCAGTTGATGCATCTCCGCAATGTACCTACCAATCCAGACTGTCTGGGTGAGGCTGCATTGAGCAATGAACCTGCCATCAAACAGGTGTTCATTACAGGTGTGACAGATGATAAGGTTCCTGTCTTTGAGCGCACCCTCTATCTTATCCGTAAACGTATTGAGAAACGTGTCAGCGATCCTGATTTCTATATCTGTTCGTTGTCTAATTCGAACATCGTATATAAGGGTATGTTGAGCAGCCTCCAGCTGCGTCAGTACTATCCTGATTTGACCAATAATTATTTTACAAGCGGTTTGGCATTGGTTCACTCCCGCTTCTCTACCAACACCTTCCCTACATGGAGCTTGGCTCAGCCATTCCGTCTCCTTGCCCACAATGGTGAGATCAACACCATCCGTGGCAACCGTGCCTGGATGAAGGCTCGTGAGAGTGTGTTGAGCAGTGAGGCTCTGGGCGATATCCGTGAGATTTCTCCTATCGTTCAGCCTGATATGAGTGACTCTGCCAGCCTCGACAATGTATTCGAGTTCTTCGTAATGAGCGGCTTGTCTTTGCCTCATGCCATGCTGTCATGGTGCCTGAGAGCTTCAACGATAAGAACCCTATCTCTGAGGATCTGAAGGCTTTCTATGAGTATCACTCTATCCTGATGGAGCCATGGGATGGTCCTGCCGCCCTGCTCTTCAGCGATGGCCGCTATGCCGGTGGTATGCTCGATAGAAACGGTTTGCGCCCAGCACGTTACACCATCACCAAGAACGATATGATGGTTGTGGCTTCTGAGGTAGGTGTGATGGATTTTGACCCAACCGAGATTGCGAGAAGGGCCGTCTGCAGCCTGGTAAGATTCTCCTGATTGATACCCAGGAAGGCAAGATCTATTATGATGGCGAAATAAAGGAGCGTCTGGCTGAGCAGCATCCTTACCGCCAGTGGTTGAACACCAACCGTATTGAACTGGAAAAGCTGCGCAGCGGACGTAAGGTGGAAAACGGTGTGGAAAACCTCACTCGCAAGGAATTGGAGTTTGGCTTTGGCGAGGAAGACATCGACGGTACCATCATTCCGATGGCTACCAAGGGTCAGGAGCCTACTGCATCCATGGGTAATGATACTCCTCTTGCCGTACTCTCTGACCAGCCACAGATCTTCTTCAACTACTTCCGTCAGCAGTTTGCACAGGTTACCAACCTGCCATCGACTCCATCCGTGAGAACCTCGTGATGAGTCTTACCGAGTATATCGGCCGTGTAGGTTCCGGCATTCTGAACCCGGACGAAAGCAACTGCAAGATGGTTCGCTTGCCACATCCTATCCTGACCAATACCCAGCTGGATATCCTTCAGAATATCCGCTACAAGGGATTCAATACCGTAAAGCTTCACATGATTTTCGAAACCGCCAAGGGCGAAGAAGGACTGCATGAGGCTCTGGATGAACTCTGCAAGCAGGCTGCACAGAGCGTGGATGATGGCTATAACTACATCATCCTGAGCGACCGTGGTGTGGATGAAACTCATGCCGCCATCCCATCATTGCTCGCCGTGAGCGCGTTCATCATTATCTGATTGATGCCGGCAAGCGTGTACAGACTGCCCTCATCGTTGAGAGCGGTGAGATTCGTGAGGTAATGCATGCTGCATTGTTGTTGGGTTACGGTGCATCAGCTCTGTCCATACTTGACATACGCCATCCTCGACGACCTGGTCAAGAAGGGAAAGATTCAGGAGGATTACCATACAGCCGAGCAGAACTACATCAAGGCTGTGAAGAAGGGCTTGTTCAAGATTATGGCTAAGATGGGTATCTCTACCATCGAAGCTATCGTGGTGCCAAGATCTTCGAGAGCATCGGTTTGAGCGAGAGCCTCCTGAAGAGCTACTTCGGAACAGAGGTGAGCACCATCGGCGGTATCGGACTTGAGACCATCGCCCGTGATGCTATCCGCCTGCACGACAAGGCATTCGAGACCAAGAAGCTCGACTTCCTGCCAAGTATGGGACAGTTCCACTACCGCAAGGACGGTATCAAGCACGCTTGGAACCCAGAGACCATCGCCACCCTGCAGCTCGCAACCCGCAAGGGCGATTACGATCTCTTCAAGAAATATACACATCTCGTTGACGATAAGCAGGAGCCTATCTTCATCCGCGACTTCTTCAGCTTCCGCAAGAACCCTATCTCTATCGATAAGGTGGAGCCAGTAGAGGAAATCGTCAAGCACTTCGTTACCGGTGCGATGAGTTTCGGTGCCCTCTCCAAGGAGGCTCACGAGGCAATGGCACTCGCCATGAACGCCCTCGGTGCTCGAAGCAATACCGGTGAAGGTGGTGAGGATAACGAGCGATTCCATTCTACACAGGATGGCATCAGCCTCTCCAGCAAGACCAAGCAGGGTGGCTTCCGGTCGATTCGGTGTGACTACAGAATATTTGGTAAATGCAGAGGAAATCCAGATCAAGGTGGCACAGGGTGCTAAACCGGGTGAGGGTGGTCAGTTGCCTGGCTTCAAGGTCAACGAGGTCATCGCCAAGACCGTCACTCTATCCCTGGCATCAGCCTGATTTCTCCTCCACCTCATCACGATATCTACAGTATCGAGGATTTGGCTCAGCTCATCTTCGACCTCAAGAATGTGAACCTAAGGCGGCTATCTCTGTCAAGCTGGTAGCTGAGAGTGGTGTGGGTACCATCGCTGCCGGTGTGGCTAAGGCGAAGGCAGACCTCATTGTTATCTCTGGTGCTGAGGGTGGTACTGGTGCCAGCCCTGCATCCAGCATGCGTTTCGCAGGTATCTCTCCTGAAATCGGACTTTCTGAAACCCAGCAGACTCTGGTGAAGAACGGTCTTCGCGGACAGGTTCGCCTGCAGGTGGATGGTCAGTTGAAGAGCGGTCGTGACATCATCCTGATGGCTTTGCTCGGTGCTGAGGAATTCAGTTTCGGTACGGCAGCCCTCATCGTTTTGGGTTGTGTCATGATGCGTAAGTGTAACCTGAATACCTGTCCTATGGGTGTTGCCACACAGGATCCTAAGCTCCGTGCGCACTTCCGTGGCAGCTACAAGTACCTCATCAACTACTTCCCGCTTCCTCGCTGAGGAGGTTCGTGAGTATCTGGCTGAGATGGGTTACACCTCATTGAACGATATCATCGGTCATACCGAGCTCATCGTCCGCAAGAAGGATGAGGAGATTGTTCCTACCGAGGGTGCTGATGCCGTAGAGCCAGAGGTGGCTAAGAGCATCGAGGAGAAGGCAGACTTGCTCGACTTCTCTCGCTTGCTGCATCGTGAGACAGGTCATTGCTCACTCTATCATACTACTGAGCAGATCCATGACCTCGACAATGTACTCGACCAGCAGTTGATTCGTGGTGCACAGCGTGCCATCGAGAATCAGGAAGAAGTAAACCTCGATTTTGCCATCAAGAATACCGACCGTGCTGCCGGTGTGATGCTGAGCGGTATGATTGCCAAGAAATATGGTGAGGCTGGTCTTCCAGACAAGACCGTGAACGTGAAGTTCAAGGGCTCTGCAGGTCAGAGCTTCGGTGCCTTCCTGGTGAAGGGAGTAGATTTCAAGCTCGAAGGTGAGACCAATGACTATTTCGCCAAGGGACTTTCAGGAGGTCGTATTTCCATCCTTCCTCCTATCCGCAGCAACTTCTCTGCCGAGGATAACATCATTGCCGGTAACACCGGTCTGTATGGTGCCACAAGCGGTGAGTTGTATATCAATGGTAAGGTAGGCGAGCGCTTCGGTGTTCGTAACTCCGGTGCCATCGCGTGATTGAGGGTGCTGGCGACCACTGCTGCGAGTATATGACGGGCGGTAGAGTAGTAGTGCTCGGTGAAACCGGCCGTAACTTCGCCGCTGGTATGAGTGGTGGTGTTGCTACGTATGGGATAAGAACCACAACTTCGATTACTTCTGTAACATGGATATGGTGGAGATTAACCTCGTGGAGGATAGCACCTATCGCAAGGAGTTGCACGAGCTGATCCGTCAGCATTATCTCTACACCGGCAGTAAGCTTGCCCGTACCATGCTCGACGACTGGAACCACTACGTAGAGGATTTCATCCAGGTAGTGCCAATCGAGTACAAGCGAGTTCTCCAGGAGGAGCAGGTAAAGAAGTTGCAGCAGAAGATTGCGGATATGCAGCGAGATTATTAACATTTAACTTTGAACTTGAACTTGAAACTTTTGAACTTTATGATATGCTTCATGGAGTTATAGCTCTCGATACTAATCATAAAGTTCAAAGTTCAAAGTTCAAAGTTCAAAGGGAACAAAGTTTAAAGTATCAAGATGGGAAATCCAAAAGCATTTTTGACTATACCTCGCAAGGAAGCAGGTTATAGACCAATTCACGATAGAATCCTCGACTTCAGCGAGGTAGAACAGACATTGAATAGCAACGACCGCCGACAGCAGGCTTCCCGTTGCATGGATTGTGGCGTGCCTTTCTGCCATTGGGCTTGTCCGCTGGGCAATAAGGCACCGGAGTGGAACGATGCCCTCTACAAGGGCGACTGGGAGTTGGCTTACCGTCTCCTCAATTCCACCAACGACTTTCCGGAGTTCACAGGACGCATCTGTCCTGCACTCTGTGAGAAGGCGTGTGTATTGAATCTCATGGATCATGAGCCAACCACCAACCGTGAGGATGAGTGCGCATCGTGGAGCACGCCTTCTCTGAGGACTATGTTCATGTTGAGATTCCTGAGCGTAATGGTAAGACGGTGGCTGTCATCGGTGCCGGTCCTGCAGGACTGGTTGCTGCCAACCAGTTGAACACAAGGGATATAAGGTAACAGTCTTCGAGGCACGTGAGAATGCCGGTGGTCTGTTGCGTTACGGTATTCCTAACTTCAAGCTCAACAAGAGCATCATCGACCGCCGTCTCCGTCTTCTCGAAGAGGAGGGCATCGAGTTCAGATACAACCAGCATATTGACGTTACCAAGTTGCCGGAAGGCTTCGATGCCTACGTGGTATCTACCGGTACGCCGACAGCCCGCGACCTGAAGATTCCTGGAAGAGAGCTGAAGGGTGTTTATTTCGCCCTCGAACTGCTTTCTCAGCAGAACCGTATCCTCGCCGGTATGGAGTTCTCCAAGGACGAACTGGTCAACTGCAAGGGCAAGGATGTATTGGTCATCGGTGGTGGTGATACGGGTTCCGACTGTATCGGTACCGCTCACCGTCAGGGTTGCAAGAGCGTAACCCAGATCGAGATCATGCCTAAGCCTGTAGAAGGCCCTGAGGATCCTAAGAATCCTTGGCCAAACTGGCCTCGCACCCTGAAGACTACCTCCAGTCATGAGGAAGGCTGTACCCGCCGCTGGAACATCAACTCTTTGGAGTTCCTGGGAAAGAATGGTAAGCTGACAGGTGTGAAGGTTCAGCCTATCGACTGGAAGCCAAACCCAGAGGGCGGTCGCCCATTGATGGTAGAGGCAGGCGAGCCGGAAATCATCAAGCAGAGGCTGTATTCCTGGCAATGGGCTTCCTGAAGCCACAGCAGCCTGAGTTTGCCGAGAATGTATTTGTAGCTGGTGATGCAGCCAGCGGAGCTTCTCTGGTGGTTCGTGCCATGGCAAGCGGTAGAAAGATTGCAGCTCAGGTAGATAAGTTCCTGAACAAGTAATATTCGGTTATTTTTAACTATAAGTGTAGGGAGGTAAACCTTGTGACGAGGTAAGCCTCCCTTTTTTGTGCTCGGTAAGTGACTTACTTGCGGTGGCTAAGTGACTTACTTACGGGTGCTAAGTGACTTGCTTACGAGGTCTAAGTAAGATACTTATGGTGCTAAGGCGACTTGTCCCGGAATGACAGAGTGACACCGATGACAGCATTCTAAAATCTCTCGCGTAGGCGGCGGGAGGCTGATTTAGAAAATTTTTTCCTGCCCGCCCGCGCGTAGGATTTTTTTAGAAAACAGGTGTCATAAGTGTCATAAGTGTCATAAGTGTCATCGAGTCTCTCTTTCTTTTCCTCTTCTTTTCTTTATTTAATTAGACAACTGAAGTGTCTTCTTGTTCGGGTGATTGATGTAAGTCAAGTTGGTTGACAAGGATATTTTCGTGTAAACGTTATTATTGTGATAAAATGGAGGAGAAAGGGGAGAAAAGAGGGGATAATACTTAAAATATTTAAAATTTAAGGCATTTTGCTAAAAATAATGGGGAGAAAAGTTTCTAATTCAAAAAAAAGCTTTACCTTTGCAGCGGTATATATACATTTTGGTAACGATAAAATTGGAAACTAAGAATGATAAAATGATAAAAAGGAGAGTGAAGGCAAGACCTAAGTCAACAACATACACTGGCTACTTCGTCGAGCTTGACCTTTCTAAAATATATAATGAGTTAGACAACATAAGTTTAATTAAATTTTTTATAAAAAATGAAAAGACAATTAACTAGTATTTTGCTCTTCTCTGCCCTCTTGGTGGGTGGAGCTAGCACTTTCGTATCTTGTACAGATCACGAAAGCGACAGTGCTTACGACACTAGCGTTTCTCAGATCGCAAAACTGACCGAATTGAACAAGTGGTTGGGCGAATTGAAGGAGACCAACCTGATTTGAAATCTGCCATTGATGCTCGTATTCAGGCAAACATGAATGTTATCAAGGACGGTGTTTTTGCTGATAAGGAGCGCATCGAGGCAGCTATCCAGGGTTCTGAGGCTTACCAGAATCTTAAGGGAAAAGTTGATGGAGTTGATGGTCGTCTCCAAGCAATTGAGAAATTGCGTTTGACAGATTCTATCGCTGCAAAGAAGATTACAGACGCTTTGAATAATCGTCTTGATTCTGTTTCTGGTTCTTTGGATAAGGCTCTCAACAGCTTGGTTGAGCAGAAGCTTGATGGTATTACCGTTAATGCTACAGAGAATCCTGTAACTGGTTATTGGAATGCTTCATTCACCGGTTTGAATTTGAAGTTGGCTTCTTCTTTCTATGGTGTTGCAGAGGGTAACGAGGATTGGGATGTAAAGGCTAATCAGGTGCTCGGTAAGGGCGGTAATGCTGGTTACCTCTATGTTTCTTTGAACCCAACAGAGATTGATCCTTCTTTGGTTAAGGTAGAGTTGGTTAACAGCCAGGGTGAGCCAGCTAAGGGCTTCGAGCTTGGTGAAATTGACAATACTGATAAGGTATTGACTTTTGGTACAAAGGCAGCTACTGTTTCTGCTAATGGTTTCTATCAGGTTCCTGTTATTGCTTCTGATCCTCAGAACGATGGCGTTGAATTCGATAAGGGCGCTTTGGCTGCTGCAGCAAAGAATGCTCTTAATGAGTTGAGAAATCCAAAGGAGAATGATTTGGATTTGAGCATGATTGCTTCTGCTTTGTATAAGAACATTCCAGTATTAACCGCTTATGGTGTTAAGGCTGAGTATTACTTGTATAATCCAAATACAGAGACTCTTGAGCTTACAAAGACTGTTAAGCATGCTGTTAGCGACTATGATATCGCTGCATTCGCTGTTAAGCCAGTTTCTTTCAAATTCTTGGAGGACAATGCTACTCTTGACAAGCTTTCAGATTGGGCTGTTGAGAACTTCCGTTTGCCTTCTTTGTCAAGCAAGTTGAATAAGTTTGCAGATGCACTTGACGTAAAGGTTACTCTTTCTGCAGACAAGCAGAAGGTTAATGTTTATACAATTGTTGCATTAACTGATGTTAAGTTCATTATGAGGAGGCTACTAATGAGGCTTGGTTCGAAAAGCAGGATGGTACTAAAATTGAGGGTTCTGAAATCAAGAATGTATCAGAAGTTGAGGTGATTGCTTCTCCAGAGACAGGTGAAAGTACTCAGTATGTTTACAAGATTACAACAACAGATAGTACAATTGCTGATGTAGTTGCTGAGTTGAATTCTCAGATTGCTGGTAAGTTGCAGCCTATTAAGAATGATATCAATAAGGTAGGTGACAAGTGGGAGAATGTAATCGCTAAGGTTAACCCATTGTTGAAGAAGGTAGCTTCTAAGATTGGTAGCGCTAATAAGTTGTTGCAGCCAACAATCCTTTATGTTGATCAGAATGGCAACCCTAACACTCTTAGCACAATCGGTGGTCGCTCGGTACTCGTTTCGTAGGTACAGGTGCTACTACTCTCTATGCTACATCTTGGACAGCTGAGCTCTTGGCTCCTGCTTACAAGAAGTCTATCTCTGTTAAGGGTGATGGTGCTACTGTAACTTTGGCTGATGGAACTTCTGCTGCTGAGCCATTCGATGGTTCAATCAACAAGGTAATCTTCAACGCAACAAAGGCTGGTTCTTACACTATCGTTTACAAGGCTATTGACTACTCAGGTATTGGGGTAGAGAAGACATTCAACGTTAACGTAGTAGAGTAATTTAAGAATAATATCGTTAGTGGCAAGCTTGCTTGCCGCTGACCAAATCTTAAAAACAATATTTTAATATAATTAGATTAAAGATTATGAAATTAAATAAGGTAATACTGTCAGGTGTTGTTGCTTTGAGTTGCGTTAGTGCGTCAGCTCAGGAAGCAGATAAGACTGTAAATGTCTTCACTCCACATTGGTATGCACAGGCTCAGATTGGTGGCCAGTACACATTGGGTGAGATCGGTTTCGGTAAGTTGTTGTCTCCAAATGTTCAGGTAGGCGTTGGTTATAACTTCAATCAGGTTGTTGGTGCTCGTTTCTCTTTGAATACATGGCAGAGCAAGGCTGGTCAGAAGTTTGATGGCAATACTTACAAGTGGAAGTGGAACTATGTAGCTCCAATGGTTGACGCTACATTCAACCTCACAAACCTCTTCTGCGAGTACAATCCAGACCGCTTGGTTGAGGTTGGCGTATTCGGTGGTATCGGCGCTAACATCGCTTGGGGTAATGATGAGGCTGCAGATGCTCAGGCTGCTATCTTGAAGAATGAAGCTGCTACTGAAGCTCTGAAGTATGGTGCTACTCCATTGGAGAACCTTTGGGATGGTACAAAGACTCGTTTCGTTGCACGTGTAGGTGCTAACGTTGACTTCCGCGTAAGTGATCGCGTTAAGTTGGGCGTTGAGCTTTCTGCTAACACATTGAGCGACAAGTACAATTCAAAGAAGGCTGGTAACCCAGACTGGTACTTCAACGCATTGGTAGGTGTAAAGGTTGCTCTTGGTGAGACTCATACCACTAAGGTAATCCCTGCTCTAAAGCCAGTAGAGAAGATCATCGAGCGTATCATCGAGAAGCCAGCTCCAGCTCCAGCTCCTAAGGTTGAGTCTAAGGTAGTTGAGGAGAACTTCCGTCGTGATATCTTCTTCCCAATCGGTAACTCTAATATCGCTAAGTCTCAGTCAACTAAGATTGCTGAGATCGTAGAGTACATGAAGGAGAACCCAGATGCTAAGATCACTTTGACTGGTTATGCAGATAAGGGTACAGGTTCTGCTGCATTCAACGATAAGATTGCTGCTCGCCGTGCTCAGACTGTTTACAATACACTCGCAGCTAAGGGTGTTGCTAAGAGCCGCATGATCAAGGAGTCTAAGGGTTCACGCGTTCAGCCTTTCGAGGAGAACGATATGAACCGTGTTACAATCTGTATTGCTAAGTAATTTAGCTCTATATAGAATTAAATAGTTCATTAAACATTATAACCGATCTTCATTCTTACTATGTAAGCTTTGGAGACCGGTTATTTTTTTGTAACTAAACAGTATTAGAATGAAGAAAAGATTGTTTCTGCTCCTCTTGGGTTGTGCTACCATGCTCGGTGCTCAGGCGCAGTTGAGTGGTGCTGGCTACTACCGTGTGAAGAATGTTTCTACCGGTAGATATATGTCGCTTTCCGACAACCATAGTAGAGGAGTCAACTTCGCTTCTACCAGTGTGGATTGTGGTGCCATGGCTACTAGCTCTATTTGGGAGGACATCTCGCATGACCCGGGAAGCGTGTTCTATCTGGATCATATCAGCGGTGAAAGCTATAATGTGGTTGGTCAGGGTACCAGTCTTTACGGCATTATCCAGTATTACATCTACCTGACTCCAGTTGGCAAGTACTACAAGGCTTGGCAGGAAGATAGTGGTCAGCGTATCACGCTTACCGATAAGAAATCAAGCAAGGCGGTGAGCTATGTAACTACTACGGGTACTTATAGTACTTGGAATATTACACCTATTAATACTTCCGATAACTATATTGGTGTAAAGCCAACCGTTACGGTTGGCGATAAGCATTATGCTGCCGTCTTTGCCGGTTATCCTTATACGCTGGGTGCTGGTATGAAGGCATACTATGTAACTAAGGTGATTGAGAAGGAAGGTGTGATCATCATCAAGGAGTTGACAGGTACCATTCCTGCAAAGACCCCAGTGTTGATTGAGTGTGCTTCTACAGATGTCAGCAAGAATCAGGTAACACCTGTTGTTAGCGATGCTGCAGTGCCATCTGATTTGGCTGCCCAGGTGAAGGGAGTTTACTTCTGTATTGGTAATCCTTGGTCTGGTCATTTCAATTCAGTGAAATTTGATGCTTCCAGTATGCGAGCATTCTCAGCCAACTCTTATGGCTATATTGCGATGACTACCTCGAAGGATGCGCTCACTTCTGTGAATATCGATCAGGAGGATAGTAATGGAGATAACTTGAGCGTTCTGGCTATCCCTGCCAACAGCTGGTATCTCTCTGTATCATCTTCTGCTCCATCCGAGATGAAGATGGTTACCGCCGAGCAGTATGCTACAGGCATTAAGGACATCACCGTGAAGCCTGCCTCATTATATAATGTATATACTCTTGAAGGTGTGCAGATTAAGAAGAATGCAACTTCTATCAGCGACTTGCATCAGGGAATTTACATCATAAATGGCAAGAAAGTCGTTATTAAATAAATAAAAAGCCCTAAACTCTTGTGAGTTTGGGGCTTTTTGCGTAACTTTGCACCGTTTTTTAATGAAAATCAAAAATTTATGAGAAAATATGTAATTGCATTGGCAGCAGCGCTGCTGCCAACGATGGGTATGTTTGCCCAGACATTTTGTGAGCCTTGCATCCCGGGCAAGGTGTACACCAAGAGTATTGACGCTTCCGTGACAGTGGGTACAACCGGTATCGGTGTGGATGTGGCGGTGCCACTGAATGATGTCTTTCAGGTTCGTACGGGTTTCTCCTTTACTCCCCGTGTGCATGCTACCATGAACTTTGCGGTGCAGGTGGGTGATGAGAAGGAGAGTGAGCAGGTGCAGGCGGAGAAGTTCAATCGCCTCGCTGACATGCTGGAGGAATATACCGGTACCCGAGTAGGAAATAGCATCGATATGGTGGGTACACCTACGATGAACAACTTCAAGTTGCTCGTAGATGTTCATCCTTTCAGCAACAAGAACTGGCACTTTACTACCGGTTTCTATTGGGGACCTTCACAGGTTGCCAAGGCTGAGAATGCAGTCTATGATGGAACCTCTCTGGTAGCAGTGAGTATGTACAACAACCTCTATGAGCGTGTGAAGAACTCTTATGAGAACTTTGTACCTTATATGTCTGTAGGTGATCAGCAGTTGGTAGCTGGCAAGGATCTCTATGACAAGTTCATGAGTTATGGCAGAATGGGTGTAACCCTGGGCGAGCGCAAGATGGTACTCCATTCCGTCTGGAGCCGGATGCTAATAATAATGTATCTGCTACCATCAAGGTAAACAACTTCAAGCCTTACTTAGGTTTCGGTTATGGTGGCAAGCTCTTCAAGAATAGCGACGATTATTATGTTTCCTTCGATGCCGGCGTCCTGTTCTGGGGTGGTACTCCAAAGATCATGACCAACGATATCCAGAAGGTTACCTTTACAGCTAACGAGGATTATACAGAGGCGGTGAAGCATGTAACCACAGAACCAGGTGTGGATTTGGCAAAGGATGTGAAGAACGTACCGGGTAAGGTAGGCGACTATGTGAAGCTCTTGAAGAGCTTTAAGGTTTATCCTGTAGTAGAACTTCGTTTGACCCGCCGAATCTGGGTGAAATAAGCTAGGATGTGTGCCTACACACCCAGATGGCTTAAAAACGGCGATTTGGGGCGAAAATAGGCGATTTAAGGCGTAAAAGTGTTTAAGACTGTTAAAAAGTGGCGTTTTTTGAAACTTTTTCCTCAAAACATTTGGTGGAATGAAAAATAGTTAGTACTTTTGCACTCGCTTTTGAGAAATCAAGTATTACTCTAAGCAACTAAAGAAAGAGTTC
>ENA-OQCS01000358-OQCS01000358.1-human-gut-metagenome-genome-assembly--contig:-NODE-358-length-25212-cov-3.491569_pt1 | contig 25212 bp, 37 predicted proteins | sample MGYA00242757_ERZ504575 | MGnify/ENA primary metagenome ERZ504575 (study PRJEB26092, sample SAMD00036297) | human gut metagenome | host: Homo sapiens | study: EMG produced TPA metagenomics assembly of... | reverse complement strand
AGCCATCTGTCAAAGGATCGCTGCCGATGTACTGGCCACGCGGCACAAAGCGTTCATACTCCTTGCCGCTAAGTACGTCGCTACTTGTTCGTGCAGCCACCCGCCTCCGTTATGGCGGTATCCACCACAACAGCCTCTTTCTTACGACTGCTTTCGCTCAACAAATCGGAGTAAATCTTACGGAAGCTCGGACTATCCATACCTTTGATGTGAATATAAGCAATGCGTCCGCCAGAATATTCATCCACCTTCTTGCGGCAGTTTTCCACCCAGCGCTTATACAACAGCTCATTCTGGGCACCGTAAGATATGGGCTTCAAGGTTTCTTCAAACCGCTTTCCGGTAACAGGATCATAGACCGAGAGAATCACCTTGCGGCCTGCCTTACCTTCGAGTAACGGGAAATAATCAGTGCCAGCCTTAATGGCAACACCATCCACTTTCTCGATAATACAGCCAGGCTTGACATCCGTCTTTTTCTTCGTCAATGGACTCTGAGCTATAATTTCTTTAATCTTCAGTCCATCGCCCGCATAAGCTTCATCATAGAACACTCCCAAAGCAGCCGTAGGAAGTGCTGCGCCCGAAGCATAATAACGCGCTCCCGTATGAGAACCGTTCAATTCACCCAGCATCTCACTCAGCATTTCCGCAAAATCGTAGTTATTGTTGATATACGGCAAGAAGCGCTTATAAGTTTCTTTGTATCCATTCCAGTCCGTACCTTGCAAGTCTGCCACATAGAACTTATCATTTACCTGCTGCCAGATGTGGTCGAAGATATATTCACGCTCACCATAAGGGCGGTAATCGAAGAAAGCCTCAAATTCAATTGGAGAAATCTTGCTGCCTTCAATCTCTATCTTCTTCATTCCGTCGCGGGCACAAAGGAAGATATTCTTCCCTTCCTTGTCAGGCTGCAAAGCGCCTGCACCTACTTTCTTCAAAAGAACTTTTGTAACATTCTCTTTCAGATTGTGTTCCCAAAGATCGTACCCATCCTCGAAAACAGAAAGATAATAGAGTTTATCCCCTTTAGCAGAAAGCATGGCATCTGCCATATGCGAGGAGTTGACGGTCAGGCGTACAATACGGTCAAAGCGGTTTGCGAGGTCGAACTTTAACGGCTCTACCTTTTTCTCCTTATCTTTGTCGGCATCCCCTTTTTTCTTCTTGGCATCCTTTTCGTCTTTCTTCCCGGCTTTTTCCTTCTCTGCCTTCTCCGCTTCCTCGAGTAAAGCGGTTTCTTCCTTGTTCATCAAAAAACGGTCGTATGCTTCAGCATCAAAGAACATGATATAAGTATCGTCTTCGGCTCCCCAACTGCCGTGGCTGCGATACCCCGCACGGTCACTGGTCCAAATCATGGCTTTTCCACCCAATACCCATTTGGCATTGCCATCGTTGTATCCGCTCTCGGTCAGGTTCACCATTTCACCCTTGCCATCGGCATTCAGCAGCACAACATCTTTGTTGTTCCATCCACCTACACCGATATAGTCCGAAAGAATCCATTTGCTGTCCGGACTCCACTGAAACCACTGGTCACCGTCCGAATAAGAGTATTGATACTTGCCATCCATAACGGTACGCACATCCTTTGTCTTCAAATTGATGACACGGATGGTGCTGCGGTTTTCGAGAAAGGCAATCTCTTTACCGTCAGGGCTGTATTGGGGTTGGAAAGAAGCGGCATCCGAGTTTATCAAGCGTTCTTCCTTCAGCTCTGTGGCATAGGTAAACAGCTTTTCATCCTTACGCACAATCGTCGAAGTGTAAAGTTGCCAAAGCCCGCCACGTTCGGAAGCATAAACCAGTGTCCGCCCATCGGGGGCAAAGTCTACGGTACGTTCCTGACAAGGAGTATTCGTTATCTGCTTCGTAGTCTTATATTCCACTGAAGTGACGTAGACATCGCCGCGCAAAACGAAAGCCACTTCCTTACCATCCGGAGACACTGCCATTTCCGTGGCACCGCTACTCTTAATCTGGCGGATAATGTCCTTGTCGTTTCTGTCGGAAACAATGCTGATGTTCACCTTTTGCGCTTCTCCACCGGGAAGCAGGGTGTAAATCTCACCATCAAATCCATAGCACAACCTTCCGTCCGTAGCGGCACTGAGATAGCGTACTGGATTTTGGTATAGTGCGTCAACTGCACGGCCTTCGCATCTCCGGGAGTACGTCGGTAGATATTGAAAGAGCCGTTTTCCTCACTCAGATAGTAGAATGTTTTTCCATCAGGAGCCCAAACCGGTTCACGGTCTTCTCCTCCGAAAGTGGTCAGCTGGCGGTACTGCGGTTCTTTTCCCGGAGTATACATCCAGATGTCACGGGCAATGGGCGATACGTGATGTTTACGCCAGTAGTCCTCGTAACCTTTCTTATCTTGATACAACATCGCTCCCTCCTTATTGATGGAGATGCACTCCATAGGCATGGACGAAATCATCGTCGGGCGCCCTCCCTCCACTGATACTCGATAGACCTGGTTGAACTGCCCGTTAGAGGGAAAGACAACAGCCTCGGCAGACGGCATGATGCCCGCAGAGAACAAGACATGTCCGGCATCTGTAAAGCAAGCGGCGTTTCGCTTCCCGAGTGGGTAGTCAGCGTCGTGGTTCGCCTCCGTCTTTGGCCACAATGTAGACGTCCAGGCTTCCCATACGATCCGAAGCAAAAGCAATCCGCTTACTGTCCGGACTCCATACCGGAGCCGTATCATATGCGGGATTGGTAGTTATCTGCATGGCACGTCCACCGGCAACCGGCACCGTATAGATGTCTCCTTTATACGTAAAAGCAATGGTGGTCCCATCGGGAGAGATGACACTATGACGCATCCACAGCGGAGCATCCTGCGCAAAAGTAAAACCAGCCAGGCAAGCGGCAGCAATACCTAATAGTAGTTTTTTCATAATGATTCTTGTTTTTGGAGAATAAAAAAACCTCACGACTTTCCTTTCGGAAAAAGACCGTGAGGTTTGCTTATCATTTTAAGTTACCCTCAATTAGAGAGCACCTACTTCCTTCAAAGCGGCATTTGTCTTGTGAACGGCAGCAGCGCTGGCAGCAATTTAGCTTTTTCGTCAGCAGTCAGTTCCAGTTCAACGATTTTCTCGATACCGTTCTTGCCAAGGATTACGGGAACACCGATACAGATGTCTGATTCACCGTATTCTCCTTCCAGATATACTGAACAAGGAATCATCTTCTTCTGGTTGTGGATGATAGACTCAACGACATAAGCGCCTGCCGCACCCGGAGCATACCATGCAGAAGTACCCAGCAACTTAGTCAGTGTAGCACCACCTACCATAGTAGAAGCTACCACTTCGTTCAGTTTTTCTTCGCTCAGCAGTGTGCTTACCGGCTGTCCTTTGTAAGTAGCCAGACGAGCCAACGGAATCATGTAGTATCACCGTGACCACCGATAACCATGCCTTCCACTTCGTTGGCGTTGCAGCCCAAAGCCTGAGACAAGAAATATTTGAAACGAGAGCTGTCCAAAGCACCACCCATACCGATGATACGGTTCTTCGGCAAGCCCAGAGACTTCAATGACAGATAAGTCATGGTATCCATCGGGTTGGAGATAACCACAAGGATAGCATTCGGAGAATATTTCAAGATGTTCTGTGCAACCGACTTAACGATACCTGCATTAACACCGATCAATTCTTCACGAGTCATACCCGGCTTACGGGGAATACCGGAAGTAATCACTACAACGTCGGAGTTGGCAGTCTTCTCATAATCGTTGGTACAACCTACAACAGTGGTGTCGAAGCCCAGCAGTTGAGCAGTCTGCATCATATCCATTGCCTTACCTTCTGAAACGCCTTCTTTCACGTCCAGCATTACCACTTCGTCAGCCACTTCATTAAAGGCTAACACATTAGCGCATGTAGCACCTACGTTACCTGCACCTACTACGGTTACTTTTGACATAATTTCTAAAGTTTTTTGTTTATAAGTGTTCTTTAAAGATGACGCAAAAGTACAGCGAACTTCGTAATTAGAGAAATATTTCCGTAATAATTTTAGTTAAATACACATTTAGCCAATGATTAGTGGACGATGATTAATGATTAATGATTAATTTTGCGGACGATTAATGAATGTAGGACGAATAATCAGCCACCAACCATTAATCACTTAACCATTAATCATTATCAAAAATGGCAGTTAAGAAGAATACACTTCTCATCGTGGCAGGCAGCTCCTTATCTTATTATTAATAGGAGTTACCATTCTGCTGATTTCCGAAAAGCAAACCAACAAGGAACTGGTGATGGAATTCAATCTGGATAAAGAAGACCTTGAAAATCAATACACAGACTTCGCCAGACAATATGACGAACTGAAGTTGACAGTCTCCAACGACTCCCTCTCCGTACTCTTAGAGCAGGAACAATTGAAGACCCAACGTTTATTGGAAGAACTCCGCACCGTGAAGAGCAGCAATGCCACCGAGATACGCCGTCTGAAGAAGGAACTGGCTTCTCTCCGCAAAGTCATGATAGGCTATATCAACCAGATTGACTCGCTAAACCGCCTGACTGCTCAACAGAAGGAAATCATAGCCGATGTCACCAAGAAGTACAACGCCGCTTCCCGGCAAATCAGCAACTTGTCCGAAGAGAAGAAGAACCTGACCAAGACCGTGACACTTGCCGCCCAACTGGACGCCACCAACATCTCTGTGCAGCCCACAAACAAACGCGGCAAGACTGCCAAGAAGGTGAAAGACATCGTGAAGTTCAAAATAAACTTCTCCATCGTGAAAAACATCACTGCAGAGACCGGCGAACGTACCCTCTACATCCGCATCACCAAACCGGACAATGACGTGCTGACCAAAAGTTCCTCGAACACCTTCCATACGAGAACCGGGAACTGGTATATTCCATCAAGAAGTATATAGAATACAACGGAGAAGAGCAAGCCGTCACCGTATATTGGGATGTAGAAGAATACCTCTATGCAGGCACCTACCGCGTAGACATTTTTGCTGACGGTACCCTTATCGGTTCGCAATCATTCAGCTTGAATTAATACAAAAAAATCTAAATTATTTTGCAATATCATTGAAAGCCTATACATTTGCATCGTTGTTTATGCAATTATTGTTGCTGTATAAACAACAGATTCATCACCTTAATTAATGTATAGCCCAATGAAAAAGTTCTTCTGTTTCATCTGTTTGGCATACCTATCCTTCCCCATGAAGGCCCAGGAAGCATTAAGTTTGGATAGTTGCCGTGCATTGGCAATCTCCAACAACAAAGAACTGCTGATAAGCCAGGAAAAAATCAACGCTGCCACTATCAAAGGAAAGCGGCATTTACTAATTACCTTCCCAACATTTCGGCCAGCGGCGGATATATGCGCAGTCAAAAAGAGTTGTCCATCCTCAGCGACGCTCAGAAAGGAGCCTTGTCCGGATTGGGTACAAGTCTCAGCGGACCGTTACAGCAGGCTGCCCAAGTCATCGCACAGCTTCATCCAGACTGGCAGGCCAATTGCCGGCTTTAGGACAAAGCCTGTAGGTGCCCTCGACGGTGCAGGCCAATCCTTGGTTGACGCCTTTCGTACAGACACCCGCAACATGTATGCGGGCGCACTGACCTTGACCCAACCCCTATATATGGGCGGCAAGATACGTGCCTACAACAAAATTACCAAATACGCCGAAGAGCTGGCCCGCCAGCAGCACAACACCGGTATGCAGGAAGTAATCCTGAGTACAGACCAGGCATATTGGCAGGTAGTGTCCCTTGCCCATAAAAAGAAGCTGGCAGAAGGTTATCTGAAACTACTGCAGAAGCTCGACAGCGACGTTGACAAAATGATTGCCGAGCGTTGCCACCAAAGCAGACGGACTCTCCATCAAAGTAAAAGTGAATGAGGCCGAAATGACCCTGACCAAAGTAACCGATGGCCTGAGCCTTGCCCGGATGCTGCTGTGCCAATTGTGTGGTCTCGACCTTTCCACTCCCGTCATGCTCACAGACGAACAGAAGGAAGACCTGGCTCCCACTACTCCGGAAAACGGTGCCATCGACATCAACAATGTTTATGCTACCCGTCCCGAAGTGCGTAGCCTGGAACTTGCCACGCAGATTTATAAGCAGAAAGTAAATGTCACCCGTTCGGAATATCTTCCTTCCATAGCACTAATGGGCAGCTATATGGCAACCAACCCTTCCGTCTTCAACAGTTTCGAGAAAAGTTCAAGGGGATGTGGAATGTGGGTGTCATGGTGTCGGTACCCATCTGGCACTGGGGCGAAGGCATCTATAAAGTAAAAGCAGCCAAATCGGAAGCACGCATCGCCCAATACCAGTTGGATGACGCCAAAGAAAAGATAGAGCTGCAGGTCAACCAGTCGGCTTTCCAAGTGAACGAAGCTGCCAAGAAACTGACCATGGCCGAAAAGAACCTGGAAAAAGCCAACGAGAACCTGAGATACGCCACACTTGGCTTTGAGGAAGGCGTTATACCTGCCAGCAATGTGCTCGAAGCGCACACCGCATGGCTTTCTGCCCAATCGGAAAAGATAGACGCACAGATTGACGTAAAACTGACGGAAATCTATCTGAGAAAGGCAACGGGGGAATTGACAATTGATAATTGATAGTTTCTTCAATCGTAAATAGTAAACAGTCAAATAGTAAATAATATGTTGGATACAAAATCACAAAACAGTAACATGTTGTTGGCATTCCTCACGCTGACGGGAGTGATTGCCATCGTTGCCCTTGTAGGTTTCTTCATGTTGCGTAAAGGGCCGGAAATTGTGCAAGGACAAGCAGAAGTAACGGAGTATCGAGTATCGAGCAAAGTGCCGGGACGTATTCTGGAATTTCGTGTAAAAGAGGGACAAAGCGTACAAGCCGGAGACACCCTTGCCATTTTGGAGGCTCCGGACGTGCAGGCCAAACTGGAACAAGCACGCGCCGCCGAATCGGCAGCCCAAGCCCAGAACGAAAAAGCTCTAAAAGGCGCCCGTCGGGAACAGATACAAGCTGCCTATGAAATGTGGCAAAAGGCACTGGCCGGACTGGAGATTGCCGAAAAATCCTACACGCGTGTGAAGAACCTGCACGACCAAGGCGTGATGTCTACACAAAAGCTTGACGAAGTTACCGCCCAACGCAATGCAGCCCGGGCTACGGAGAAAGCCGCCAAAGCCCAGTATGATATGGCCAAGAACGGTGCGGAACGCGAGGACAAAGCCGCTGCCGCTGCCTTGGTGGAACGTGCCAAAGGAGCTGTGGCCGAAGTTGAATCGTACATCAAGGAAACTTACCTGATTGCACAGACTGCCGGTGAGGTATCCGAGATATTCCCCAAAGTAGGCGAGCTCGTGGGCACGGGTGCTCCCATTATGAACATCGCCATTCTGGACGATATGTGGATAACCTTCAATGTACGCGAGGACTTGCTGCAAGGGTTGGGTATGAATACCGAATTCGAGGCGTTCATCCCTGCACTCGATAAGAATATCCGCCTGAAAGTGTACTATATGAAAGACCTCGGCACATATGCCGCCTGGAAAGCGACCAAGACTACCGGCCAGTTCGACCTGAAAACATTCGAAGTAAAAGCCGCTCCGCAAGAGAAGGTGGAAGACTGCGTCCGGGAATGAGTGTTGTATTGAAGAAGTAAAGGAGTTATGAGTTATTGGAGAGGATGATGGAAAGAAATAAGAAACATACGGCTTTGTGGAATGTAGCAAGACGCGAATGCCGCCGTCTTGTTTCCCGCCCGCTCTATCTGTTCTGTATGGTGATAGCACCGTTGTTCTGCTACATATTCTTCACCACGCTGATGGACTCCGGGCTTCCTACGGACATGCCCGTAGGTGTGGTGGACCAAGACATGAGTGCCACTTCACGCCAGCTGATACGTAACTTGGACGCTTTTGAGCAGACAGCCGTCGTCGCCCGCTACCCTACCATCAACGAAGCCCGTACCGCCATGCAGCGCGGAGAGATTTACGGTTTCTTCTACATTCCCGAAGGTACCTCTGCCAAAGCGCAGGCCGGACGGCAGCCCAAACTCTCTTTCTATACAAACAATACCCTGCTCATCGCAGGTTCACTCCTCTTCAAGGACATGAAGATGATGAGCGAATTGGCATCCGGTGCCGCAGCACGTAGCACCCTATATGCCAAAGGAGCTACCGAGGAACAAGCGATGGCCTTCCTCCAACCCATCGTCATAGATACACATCCACTCAATAACCCGTGGCTGAACTACTCCGTATATCTGTGCAACACCTTTGCACCGGGCGTATTGATGCTGCTTATCTTCATGGTAACCGTCTATTCCATCGGAGTCGAGATAAAAGACCGCACCGCCCGCGAATGGCTGCGCATGGGCAACAACTCCATCTGGATTTCCCTTGCCGGCAAACTGCTGCCGCATACCGCCATCTTCTTCCTGATGGGAATATTATATAATGTATACCTCTACGGTTTCCTCCATTTTCCCTGCAACAGCGGCATCCTGCCGATGCTGCTTGCCACTCTTTGCCTGGTGCTGGCATCGCAAGGCATGGGAATATTGATGATAGGAACCCTGCCTACCCTGCGTCTGGGACTCAGTTTCGCTTCCCTATGGGGCGTACTCTCTTTCTCCATGTGCGGATTGTCATTCCCTGCCATGGGCATGCACCCCGTATTGCAGGCATTGGCAAATCTGTTCCCCCTGCGCCACTATTTCCTGATTTATGTGGACCAGGCACTGAATGGATACCCCATGATTTACTCGTGGGTCAACTACGTAGCGCTGCTTATTTTCATGATGCTCCCGTTCCTTATAGCCCATAGGCTGAAAGGAGCGTTGGTTTACTATAAATACATGCCCTAATGAAAGACCTGACGTTCAGACAGAAAGTGATACAAGGCATTCATGACTTGTTCTATATATGGAAACGGGAATTCGGCACCACCTTCCGCGACCAGGGCGTGCTCATCTTCTTCGTGCTCGTTCCGTTGGTCTATCCGTTGATATACGCTTTCATCTATACCAACGAAACTATCCACGAAGTGCCCACTGTCGTGGTGGATGACTCACGCTCCTCGTTGAGCCGCGAATACCTGCGGAAAGTGGACTCCAGTCCCGAAGTGAGCCTCGTGAGCTACTGCGCTGATATGGAAGAAGCCAAACTGATGTTGAAGGACCGCAGGGCATACGGTATTATCTACATCCCCTCCACCTTCAGCGACGACATTGTACGCGGTAAGCAAACGCAGGTCAGCATCTTCTGCGACATGAGCGGACTGCTGTATTACAAAGCCTTGCTGACTGCCAACACCAACGTGTCGCTTGCCATGAACGCAGACATCAAAGTGGAGCGAAGCGCCAATACCACCGACCGCCAGGACGAGATTACCGCCTACCCGATAGAGTATGAGGATGTCGCCCTCTATAATCCAACCAACGGATTTGCCGCTTTCCTGATTCCGGCAGTATTGGTATTGATTATCCAGCAAACGCTGCTACTCGGCATCGGCTTGTCTGCCGGGACGGCACGCGAACAGAACCGCTTCCGCGACCTGGTGCCTATCAACCGCCACTACAACGGCACACTACGCATTGTGATGGGAAAAGGCTGAGCTACTTCATGGTATATTCACTGGTATCGGTATATATACTGTGTGTGGTTCCATGGCTTTTCAGCCTCAACCAAATAGCGATACCCGGTGTCCTGACTCTGTTCACCCTGCCCTACCTGGCCGCTTGTATTTTCTTTGCCATGACAGCATCCATTGCCATCCGCAACCGCGAAACGTGCATGCTGCTGTTCGTGTTCACCTCCGTGCCGCTGCTGTTCCTCTCCGGCATTTCATGGCCGGGAGCTGCTATGCCCGCTTTCTGGAAGTACTTCTCGTACATCTTCCCTTCTACCTTCGGCATCAACGGCTACGTACGCATCAACAGCATGGGAGCCACACTCAATGAAGTCTCTTTCGAGTACCAAGCACTATGGATACAAACGGGCTTCTACTTCATCACCACGTGCCTGGTATATCGCTGGCAGATATTGCAGAGCAGGAAACATGTGATTGAAGAGTATAAGAAGCATAAGAGTATAGAAGCGTAACACATTGTTCCAAGCCTACGAAACAAAGTGTCACATGCGTTTGAACACTTTGTTTCAGCGTATCAGAACAATTTGTTCCAATATATAAAAACAGTTTGTTCGCCATATTGAAACAGTCTGTTCCCTTATAGGAAACAGACTGTTTTGTTAAAGGAAACAAATAGTTGCCCTACAGCATCGGCAAGGCAGCAAACAGACAAACGGTTGTAATACCTAATTACGGTCGCATATGTTTCTCCAATATCGGGTAAGTATCTCAGCATACCTCATAAAGCCCAAATCGGTAAAATGAATGCCGTCTACTGTAGCCTCCCCGTCGTGCCGATGATGTCACGGGAAGCAAGGAAATAGATGTTTTTCTCTCCACGTTGCTTCAAAGAACGGAAAAAGGCATTCAATGTCTCATTCTTGTCCTTTACCTCCTTGGCAATCCTGGTGTCAAAAGGAGAGTGGGTAAAGAGAGGGTCTTCCACGAAAAGGACAGGCGTATCGGGATGCTTGCTGCGGATAGTGGTATAGAATTTATCGGCACGCTCTCTCATTTGCTCCACGGTAGCATTGGGCACAAAGTCGAGGACAAACATAGAAGCGTCCACACCGGCTATGACATCGGCAATCTCCAGGTCGAGCAAGGCATTGCCGCTAAATCCCAGATTGATGCACTCACGATTGAGCAACGTTCCAGAATATTGGTATGCACCATGCCGGGACGGGAAGCGCAGCCTCCCTGCAAGATGCTGGTACCATAGAATACCACCGGCTTCTCACGTTTCGGCAAGTCTACTGCCGGCGGGGTAATGGCGGATAAAGAATCCACGCCGATGGAAAGCGAGGTAACCCCATCATATAAAGAAAGGTACAAAAGGTATTCGCGCTCCTCGGGCAACATATTGCTTACGATAGTCGCCTTATTGATTTTGCCCTGCGGACGTCCGCTACCGGCAAATATCCACTTGCCGTCTTGCAAGCAGTAGAGTCGAGGCCTTTAATGCCGGTCGGTGTCATGTGGTTCATACTCATATTGTTCCTTACTTCCCATTTGGCAGAAATGCTTGTAGAGTTGGAACGGAAGCGCACGGCGAGTCCGGCACTGTTGCGGCCTAAGTCCCACAACGGCTTGCGGGAGATGTTCTGCAGAGAGTCCGGCAGACGCTCATAGCGGGTAAGGGTAGATTCTGTTGCTTTGCCCAGAAGGGGGAAGGCGGAAGCATCATGATAGATAGTCTGGGCATTGGCAACAGCGGCCAACAACAAGCCCATCAAAAGAATTCTGGTTCTCATATGACAAGATATTAAGTGTTAAGTATCAGATGGCAAAGATACAAGGTTTCTTTGAAAAACGAAGAAATGGAAGTATTTTACATCAATTAACTCCCACATGCTTGTTTCTTTACGAAACATTCGTAATTTCGCAAAAAACAATTTATATGAGACACATTCATTTACTCTTAGCAGGCTTCCTACTGTGCATCTGCTGTACCCTGCAAGCCAAAAACCGTGTGATTGACCAACCAGCGTTTATCGTAAGAAACACGACTTCCATCGAAGTGAGTAAAGTAGTCATCAGTGACACGGCAACCGTGCTCCACATCTATGCCAAGTATCGTCCCAAGTACTGGATACAGATTGCACCCGACAGCTACCTGACAGACAATAACGGAGAAACCTACCAACTGCGTTCCGGTATAGGCATCATACCAGGTAAAGAATTTTGGATGCCCGAATCGGGCGAAGCGGAATTCCAGTTGGTCTTTCCTCCCCTATCCGACAATGCTACCTCCTTCGACTTCACCGAAGGCGAAAAGGTGGAAAACGGATTCAGCATCTGGGGAATACAACTGAAAAGCAAGAAACTGCCGGAACTGGCACTTCCCCAGAACGCCGTAGTACACAAAGCCGACCCTAATGCCGAACTTCCCGAACCGGTCATCCAATACGGAAAAGCCATGCTGAAAGGAAAACTCCTGGATTCACGCCCCAATATGGGAATGCCAATCAGTATTGCCGTGTGGGAGAATATCAAAGGAGACATCACGGACATACCACTCGACATCCAGCCTGACGGCAGTTTCACCAAAGAAGTAACATTGCCCGGCACTACCCCATGTACCATATATTTGGTAGAGAGCATATGCTCCAGTTCTTCATGGAACCCGGCAAGACAACAGAAATATACGTCAATCTACGCGAAGCTTCCCGGCGCAAGTCTAAATTCCACAGCGAAGGGAAACCCTATGGAGAAATGGTATATATCAACGGACCGCTGGAAACCGTGGCACAAGAGTTGAACGGAAACCACCTCAGCATCGACATGCAAGACAAGCTCTATCAAAACATAGCTGCACTGGCTGGCAAGGATATTGATGCAGCCAAAGCATACGTACTTCAAATATCCGACGAAACACAAGAAGCAATAGACAAGTTGCCTTATAGTGCTTCTACCCGACAACTTTTGACTATCAATAACAAACTGATTACAAATGCCATGCTGTCTTCCGTTGCCAGCATCTTGACATCGGCTGCCCTACACGCCAATCTCATCAAACGGGAGGAAGCAAACAACTACTATCAGGAACTTGCCCGGAAAGTACCCGCCAACTACGTGTCCGACGAAGATATGAGTATATTGAATGTGCCGCAGGAGTCTTGTCCAACCAGTATGTACAAATGGCTTCAAGGAATGTCGAACGGAGTGGAGAATTGGCCAAAGCTGGGGAACCGACAAAGGTATCTTCTTCGATATAGCCCGCAATGTCACCCTCTACCGGGGTATCAAGAACTTCACCCCGCTCACCGACGAGCAAAAGGCCACCGTTGCCGCCATGCCCGCCGCATACCGTGAAATGCTGACTGCCGCCAATGACGAACTGCTGGCACAACTCGAAGCCAACAAGAAAAAGACGGGCTATACCATCAACCAAGTGGACGCCAACGTCAGCAACGAAGATTTGTTCACTTCTATCATCAGCAAATTCAAAGGAAAAGTATTGTTAGTAGATTTCTGGGCCACTTGGTGCGGTCCATGCCGTATGGCAAACAAGACGATGGCCCCATGAAGGAGGAACTGAAAGACAAGGATATCCTATATCTGTACATCACCGGCGAAACCTCCCCCTTGAAGACCTGGGAGAATATGATTCCCGACATCCACGGCGAACATTTCCGTCTGACAGATGCCCAATGGAAATACCTATCGGATACATTCAAGATAGAAGGGGTACCGACTTATCTGATTGTAGACCGCGAAGGAAACACCACGTTCAGACAAACCGGCTTTCCGGGAGTAGAGAAGATGAAGGAAGAGTTGCTGAAAGTGACTAAATGACAAACTGATAAAACAAAAACAGCAGGCTTATCACCTGCTGTTTTTTTGTTTTATCAGTATACCGCTATTACTTTTCAGCATTCCTTGGCTCCCTGCTCTTTCAGTTTAGCAGTAAATGCCTTTGCCTTCTCCATAGCAGCCGCTTCCTCTTCCGGAGTTGCATATGCATGCTTGTAGCCCTTCACCACATTCCATTCACCACGGGTGAAATCGGGGAATGCCACAGCCGCACAACCGTTGTCCATAGAAAGTTCTCCCAATTCTGCAAGGCAGCACCACTCAGCAAGGTCGTATACATCCATATCCAAAGGAAGACCGTTTTGCAGGCAATATACCAGACGGCTGTCCATCACGAAGTCCATGCCACCATGACCTCCTACTTCCTTCGCCATCTCACCGTACTTCTTTAAAATGGGATGCTGGTATTTCTCCACGAGTGCCTCCATCTCCGTCTCCGGCAGGAAACCGTGTGAATTCAAATCATCCACTTTGGCTGAACGCCCGATGCACTCAGCTGGTCAGCGTCAAGCGCATACCCTTCTACCGGATATTTGTTGGCGAATCCCTTGGTACCCGTAAGCTGATACAAACGGTTATAAGGCTGTGGTGTCATTACATTGTGCTGAATCTCAATCACCTTTCCATTGGCTGTACGAATCATGGTCGTGGTATGGTCACCGTTACGGAATTCCTTGCACTCCTCGCCGGTTCTTTTTCTACCAGCTCCTTGCCCACTACAGACTTGGTATCCATGGCTACCAACGTTTCCATACGGTCACCACGGTGAATATCCAGTGCTTGCGCCACCGGGCCAAGGCCATGGGTGGCATACACGTCACCACGATGCTTCATGTTGTAGTCCAAACGCCAGCCCAGCTTGTCATTTTCTCCATTCTTCCAATAATGGTCCCAAAACGGGCTCAAATTATGTATATAAGCACCCTGCGCACGGATAACTTCACCGAACACGCCATGCTGCGCCATGTTCAGCGTATTCATCTCGAACCAGTCATAGCAGCAGTTCTCCAGAATGAAGCAATGCTTACGGGTAGATTCACTCAAGTTAATCAAATCCCAGCATTCCTGCAGATTCATAGCCGAAGGCACTTCTATCGCTACATTCTTTCCATTCTCCAACGCACACTTGGCAACGGGGAAGTGATGCAGCCAGTCTGCAGCAATATAAACCAAATCTATATCATCACGTTTGCAGAGTTCCTCGTATCCTTTGTCACCGGAATAGACGGCGGCTTTGGGCATGGATGCCTTCTTCAAGAGCTCCTGACATTTATCTGCACGGGCCTCTTCATAATCACAAAGAGCCACTACCTGCGTACCCGGAATATAAGTGAAACGCTCCACTGCTCCGGGGCCACGCATCCCCAAACCAACAAAACCCACACGACTGCCTCCAACTTCGGAGTAGTCAGTCCCAATACACTCTTCTGTCCTGCCGGACGCTCGGGAGTTTTGACAACAATGGTACCATTCTGCCATTCCCATTGAGTTCCCTTCTCTGTGGTTTGCACAGTAGAAGTCTGGCTTGTGCATGCACCCAATACGAAGCACATTCCCAGCAACAACGATTTAACTGTTCCCATATTTCTGCTTTATTTAAGGTAAAAGAATTCATTGCAACAAAGACAGCGCAAACCGAATGCAGAATAAAATGAACCCGTTCATTTTTTATGCTGAGTGCCGCCAGTCTTCGCTTCTTCTGCAAAGATAGACAATCTTAGCCAAAAGAAGATTATCAACAGCCATGTTCTTTTCAATCTGGCAAAAGAATATACACACAGCAGGAACATTTAGATTAATTAACTCACTGTTTGATGTTTATTTACGAAATATTCGTAGATTTGCATTGAATTCATTTAAATACTTTATCCATGGAAAAGTTAACGATACAAGAAGAAGAAGCAATGTTGTACATTTGGGAACTGGGCAGTTGCTTCGTAAAAGACATTGTTGCCAAATATCCCAAACCGGCGCCTCCCTACACAACTGTAGCATCTATTGTGAAAAACCTGGAGCGCAAGCAGTATATCCGTGCCGCACGTGTAGGCAACACTTACCAGTATACCCCGCTTATACGCGAAAGCGAATACAAACGTACCTTTATGAGCGGTTTTGTGCGCAACTACTTTGAAAATTCTTATAAGGAAATGGTTTCGTTCTTCGCCAAAGACCAGAAGATTTCGGCCAATGACCTGAAAGACATTATAGACATGATAGAGAAAGGAAAGGAGTAAACATGTTAGCCTATTTTCTGAAAGTGAATGTAGCGATAGTACTGTTTTACGCATTCTATCGGCTGTTCTTCTACAAAGACACGTTTTTCGGCTGGCGCAGAACCGCACTGCTCTGTTTCTTTGCCGTTTCTGCCGCCGTACCTCTGCTGAACATACAAACGTGGATTACGGAGCAGGAACCGATGGTGGCCATGGCAGACCTCTATGCTAGCGTTGTGCTACCGGAACTCACAATAGGCACCGAAGCGGCTCCTACCGACTGGAAAAGCATCCTTTCAGAATATGCCAATATCGCCTATTGGGGAATAGTGGCATTGCTGATGATACGCCTCATCATGCAACTGGCGGGCATCATCCACCTGGCATGCCGATGCCGCAAGGTACAAATAGGCAACACAAATATACATCTGCTTCCCAAAGCAGACGGGCCTTTCTCCTTTTTCCACTGGATTTTTATCCATCCGTCCTCGCATACGGAAGAAGAATTCAACGAAATATTGATTCATGAGCGGACACACGCCCGGCAATGGCACTCCATTGATGTCATCATCAGTGAACTGGTGTGCATTTTTGCTGGTGCAATCCATTTGCCTGGCTCATGAAACGGGAAATCCGCACCAATCTGGAATATATGGCCGATGCCGCGTATTGGAGAACGGCTATGACTCCAAAACCTACCAGTACCATCTGCTAGGATTGTCACATCAAAAGGCTGCAGCAACTATCTATAACTTTCAGTACCTGGTCACCGGTTGCATGTCCATAAGTATCATTGATCTGCTTGAAATAATCCATGTCGATCATCATTAAAGCCTGTAAATCTTCAAAATCTTTTTCGCGCAGCCATTCGGAAATCGTGTGTTCTGCATAAACTTTGTTCAGAAGTCCGGTCAGAGCATCTGTATGCGCCTGGCGAAGAAGCGAAGTCTGATTCTTCTGGTTGATCTTCCAGAGTGCGAAGATCAGAAGCAGCACAATGCAGATAAAAAGGCGAACAGAATGATTTCAAAGTTGTTGATAAAAGCAAAGTGCTGACGGGCTTCGACAGCAGGAACGATATAGCAGAGCATCCAGTCGTTGTACTTTAGTGGCTGGTAGGAAATATAGCGTGCATGTGATAAATCTGCTGTAATCTTGCGGCAGTTTGCGTGTCCTTGTTTAAAATCTTCCTGAAGGGTAGCGCCATCTTCCGAGGTCTGAAATACCCAGTCAGAGGAAGAAGTAAAAAAGTTCTCCCGGATTTCGTTGTGAGTAGATTCAATGGAAATAATGTTGCCGTCCGAGTCTGTGATAAATGAGTAGCCGGAACCGGAATACAGATCCTCAAAGAGCATGGTAGTCAGTTTCGCGACATCGATGGAACCTCCAAAAACACCGATAATATTCTGATCTTTGTCATAAACAGGAACTGTGAGGACAACGAGGGTTTCGTTGTCTACGCTACTTGACAGAGGAGAACTAAGGACGCGTCTGCCTTCCAATGTCTTTTGAAAATAGTCCCGTGAACTTGCATCGGTATTCTTTCCATCGCTGGAGTGTCCGATACCGTCTGTAGAAAAAAGCATAAGCCGGTGAAAGGAGCTGGAAGAAGCCAGTTCAGCAAGAAGCTGAAGATTATCGCTACTGAACAGATCGGAAGTTGTTCCGAAGTATGCAGCAGGACTCTCCAGGAATTCATATTCTTTTTCCAGAACCAGTTCCAGGTGATCCTTTTGCTGCAGTGTGTTTTTTTGGATAACGTTCTGTACACTTTTATCAACGCTCTGTTGTACAAACCAGAAAAAAATCAGAAGTGTGAACGTCATTACAATCAGGAACGAAATGACAGCCGTTCCATATTGCATCAGTTCATGACGTGATATTTTTTTCATGTAAGCCCCCCTTATTTTGTACGTTAACAGATGAATTATCATTTTTTTAATTATAGCATGGATTTAACGAAATGTCATTTGAGAAATGTACAAAATGTATAAAACTTAAATAAAAAAGGAATGAATAATGTAAGATATTAACAAATACATTACATTATTCATTCCGATTCTATTTTGCGAGTCTGTAAATGGCGTCCAGATAAATCTTCATCCAGATATCAAGCTTGTCAAGTTCCAGATATTCATTGGTCTGGTGCATCAGATCCGGCTGATCCGGTAAAAGTGCTCCGAAAGCAACACAGTTATCCAGTGCGCGCGCATATGAGCAGGCTCCGTCAACCAGAGGCATAGCAGATGAATCGCCAACAACGGTACGGTAGGATTCCAACAATGCTTGTACAAGGAAAGAATCTTTTGGGATATGAATCGATTCTGTGGCATTTGGATTTTCAAAACGGAATCCGGAGCCGCTTAAATGCTTCTGGATAAGCTCCTGTACCTGCATGCAGCGGTAAGTGACAGGAACACGATTGTCAATAGAAAAGATGACTTTATAATCCTGTACTTCGACCTTTCCTACATTAAAACTTAATTTACCGGAAATTTCATCGGAAAGATCAATTCCCAGTCCTTTGCCGGTCAGATCAAAACCGATGTACTTCATATAGAAGGCAGCGATTCTGGAAAGCTCATTTTGAAGTGGTAATTCAGAAACAGCTTTCATAAGTCCGCTGATCGCATTGATTCCGGTAGAAGGATGGGCGGCATGTGCGGCAACACCTTCTGCAGTCAGGCGAAGAGATGAGTCCATTCTGTCCAGTCGGAAATGGCAATTCGTCTGTGTCTCCCAGGAGAGAAGATTCTTACGGATCACAGCTTCCATTTCTTCGGGAAGCAGAACAGATGCGTGATCTGCAACTGCATTAAAAGCGTTTCCGCCGGATAGAACAAGCTCTTCCGTGATATCTGTTACAAGTTGATATTGGAAGACACCCTTCTCGGCATAAATAAGTGGAAATACAGCATCCGGTGTAAAAGACATCTGTGGAGCAGGGATTTTCTTTTGATTGAAATAATAATCCATGCATTTCCAGTCGGTTTCTTCATTGGCGCAACGATGAAACGAATTCTCTTTTGCAGAGGAAGTCCCATTGCTTTCAGAATCTTTACTGCGTGCAGGCAGGCGAGAAGAGGACCTTTGTCGTCAAGAACACCGCGCCCGTAAAGCTTTCCGTCTATGATTTCCGGTTTGAAAGGATCACAGATCCAGTTTCCGCTGCAGGGAACGACATCTACATGCCCAAGGATTCCCAGAATTTCATCCTGTTCTCCATAATCGGCATGTCCTGCGTAGTTGTCAAAATTTTCAACTGTAAGTCCCATTGAATTTGCTATTTCAAGAAAACAATCGAGAGCCTTTGCAGGACCTGCACCGAAAGGCATTCCTGCCTCCGGTGCTGCTTCCACACTGTTGATCGATACCAGTTTTATGATATCCTGGATCAGACTTCCCGATCTGCTTTTATTTGTTTTTCAAAATCCATAACTGGCTTCCTCCTGTCTGGATAAGGTATTTATACATATAATTGAATGATTAGCATGATCGCACTGAATACGGTTGTCATACCCATAAGAGGCATGATAAATTTCAGCCATTTGTCATAGGTAACATCAACATTGCAAGGGATGCAAGGATCAGTCCGGTCGGTGTGATGAAGGAAATCAGTCCAAGACCGTATGCGTATGCTGAAACGATGACGGATCTTGATACCCCAACGGTGTCGGCGAGCGGTGCCATGATCGGAATGGACAGAACCGCAAGACCGGAGGAAGAGGAAATGAAGAATCCAAGTACGATAAATACCAGCATCATAAGGATGATGAACAGGATCGGATTCATGCCGCTGATCGCTTTTGAGAAGAATTCAAGGATCGTATCAGAATCATACCATCTTCCAGAATGACATTGATACCACGGGCAACACCGACAACCAGGGCAACACCCATCAGTCGGCAGCACCACCGATAACTGATCCATAAAGTTCTTCTCGCCGATGCCGGAGGTAAAGGCGAGCAGGACTGCGCAGGCAAGGAAGAGAGCGGTCATATTATCAAACCACCATCTGTGCGACAAGTCCCCATACGAGTACACCAAAGGATACACCGAATACAAGCAGGGAAAGTTTCATTTTACCTGTAAATTCCGGAACCTCTCCCTGATGACCGTATTTCTGTAAATGGTATTCATACTGGTCATAGCAGATAGATTTAGACGGATCATCTTTTACCTTCTTTGCGTAACGAAGAATATAGATCAAGGTGATGATGATTCCGAGCACCAGTGCGATACCACGGATTCCCATTCCGTCAGCAAGGCTGATTCCGGCTGCGTTTGATGCATTTCCTACGGAAAACGGGTTAATGGTAGGGAACATGGTTCCGATGGAAGAACCCATATAAATGGCAGCGATACAGACCATAACATCGTATCCGGCCGCAAGGAATACCGGAACAAGGATTGGATACAGAGCAATGGTTTCTTCGGCAAGACCAAAGGTTGTTCCACCTGCCGCAATAATAATGGTGATCAAAATAATCAGGATATATTCTTTCCCTTTTGTGACTTTGGAAAGAGCGGCAATTGCTGCATTGAATGCGCCCATATAATTCAGGACACCGATACATCCGCCCAGAATGAATACGAAGAGGATGATATCAATGGTATCATATACACCTTTGATGGCAGCGAGAAGGATTTTGAATACTCCCTGTGGCTGTTGTTCTACTTTTTGATAAGTTCCCGGAACGGCAATTGGTTTGCTGATGCTTCCATCCAAAAATTTGTTCAGATTACCGGTGACACCAAGTTCATCCAGCGTTTCCTGAGTGGGAGCCATTTCTGTAACGTCACCATCCGGTGTAGTGATTTCAAATACATCATGATCTGCGTTGTAGGTTAATTTGGAATAAAGTCCTGACGGTACGATTGCGGTTAAAATAGCGGCAAAAATAAGGACGATAAATAATACGGTAAGCGCAGAAGGGAAAGAGATTTTTTTCTTTTTCATAATCGGTACCTCTGTTTTCTATTCATTTGCAAATATTTTTACAAGTTCTACGATCACACGGACAGCAGCTTCCATGCCTTCTATGGTCACATGCTCTAATGGTCCGTGATAGCCATGACCTCCGGTGCCAAGGTTTGGACAAGGAAGTCCTTTGAAAGACAGCTTGCAGCCATCTGTGCCGCCTCTGATCGGAGAAATATCTTCCGGGACATTTGCGTTTGCACAAGCCTGTCTTGCGTAATCGATCAGATACATATGCTCTTTAATAATACATTCCATATTCTTATATTCGTCTGTCAGAGTCAAAGCAACTGTTCCCGCTCCCCAGAACTCATTTAAGGTTTTCTCGATATGGCGGAGTGTATTTTTTCGAGCCTCAAAGCTGTCTGTATCATGATCGCGGATAATATATTCAGCGATGGCATATCCTTCGTCGCCGTGAATACTCAGAAGATGGTAAAATCCTTCGTACTCTTCGGTATATCTCGGAATCTCATATCTTGGAAGCATATTGTTGATATCTGCTGCGATGAGAACCGCATTGATCATGACATTTTTTGCAGATCCGGGATGAACATTCTTCCCGTTGATTTCAAATTTTGCTTCACAGGCATTGAAATTCTGGTATTGGATCTCGCCTTCTCCATCTCCGTCCATTGTATAGGCAACTTCAGCATCAAAAGCTTCAAAATCGAAATGAGCAGCACCGCTTCCGCATTCTTCATCCGGTGTAAATGCTACACTGATCTGACCATGAGGAATCTGCTCTGTCTGCAGGATTTCCAGCAGCTGCATGATTTCTGCAATACCGGCTTTGTCGTCTACTCCGAGGATGGTATTTCCGTCAGAGGTAATTAAGGTACGTCCCTTTAAAGCTTTTAAATGTGGAAATCCTTTGTGGTAAGAATTCTTCCACTGTCTCCAAGGACGAGATCTTCACCATTATAATCTGGTGTACAGACAGGATGAATTTCTCCTTCGCAGATTCCTGAACGGTATCCATGTGTGCAATAAATCCCAGTTTTTTTCTGATCTCATAACCGGGAGTAGCCGGGAGAATTCCATAGACAAAACACTTGTCATCCAGAATCACTTTGGTAAGTCCGAGATCTTTTAATTCATCGGCAAGGATTTTCGCAAGATTAAACTGACATGATGTAGTTGGAACCTTATCACTGTTTTCGTCACAAGGTGTTTTGATGGAAATGTATTTTAGTAATCTTTCTTCAACTTCCATTTGTAATCCCCTTTCATTTCTTCCTTGATTTTTAGTTACACAAATTTATGAGTTGATTGTGTTTGACAACCTCATTTTATGCGGATTAAACCAAAATGACAAAGGAGGTGTGTTTTATTGACAGGAAAAAAATGAACGTGTTATTATTGAAATAATAGAAAAAACATGCTGCAAAATGCAAATTTGGGAAAAATGCGACAAAATTTATGCACATGTCATAAAAAAATTGATTTAAAGGAAAGAAAATTGGTATGAATGTAGATGAAAGAGTAGGTCAGAATATCAGAAAATACCGTATGGCGTATAATATGACCTTAAAAGAACTGGCGGTACTGTTACATAAGAGTGTGTCGACAGTTTCTAAATACGAAAAAGGAGATATTTCATTGGATATGTCGACATTTGTGGAGCTGTCACGGATCCTGAAAGTATCTCCGCTGGCAATTATTGGGGATGAGACTGCAAAAGAAGAGGAAGAATGCCGTTATGCAGAGAAGATCGAAAAATTGTATATGTATAGCTATGATGCAATCGGGAAGGTGATCATCAAAAGTGTGATCGAACAGCAGGTAGTTGAAGGAAATGGGAATCGATATAAAGTACATCTTTTTAATGATGTAAGTGAGATTCGGGAACCGGGAGATTGCAGTGGACTTTATACAGGAGAATATGAGAAAGAAGGCTTTATCGGAACCTATATGCTGCATAATCAGGCATTAAAGTCGGAGCATATCATGATTTCCTGTGTTAATAATCTGGTAAATCCCGGGCAGCAGCTTGCACTGGTATCGGGCTGTCGAATTATACGATGCTTCCGATTACCTTTAAAGCAGTAATTTCAGAAAAAGAGATCGTGAATAAAGAAAAGCTGATGAATCTGCTTACCTTCAATAAAGACGATATCAAACAGATGAAACAGATTAATTATCTTACAATACAGAATATGAAGTAAAGAGGAGTAGAAAATGACGAAAAAACAAAGGACATTGGAAGTAATCGAACGCCTCCGAAAAGAGTATCCGGATGCAGACTGTACTCTGGATTATGATCAGGCATGGAAACTTCTGGTCAGTGTGCGTCTTGCGGCACAGTGTACAGATGCAAGGGTAAATGTAGTCGTAGAAGGTTTATTTGCAAAATATCCGACAGTAGAGGCACTTGCAGAAGCAGATGTAAATAATATCGAAGAGATTGTACGTCCTTGTGGGCTTGGGAAAAGTAAGGCACGGGATATCAGTGCCTGTATGAAGATGCTTCGGGATGAGTATGGTGGAAAGATTCCGAAGGATTTTAATGCGATCTTAAAGCTGCCAGGTGTTGGGAGAAAGAGCGCGAACCTGATCATGGGAGATGTATTTGGTGAGCCTGCGATCGTAACGGATACCCATTGTATCCGTCTGGTGAACCGTATTGGACTGGTAGACGGGATTAAGGATCCGAAAAAAGTAGAGATGGAACTCTGGAAGCTGGTTCCGCCGGAGGAAGGAAGCGATTTCTGTCACAGACTGGTGTACCACGGAAGAGAAGTTTGTACGGCAAGGACGAAGCCGCACTGCGACAGATGCTGTCTGGCGGATATCTGTAAGAAGATAGGGGTAGAAAATAAAATTTAGAGAATTTAATATAGATTTAGAATGGTTAAAAAGGTTGCCGAGTTAATTAGAAAAGGCAACCTTTTTGTTACTAAATATGTCCATATTGGTGCGATAAAAAATTTGAAATATTGGTAAATCATCGAAAGTAATTGTTAATTGTGGTGATGATGGATATATTATTATTAAGAGAAATACAGAAATCAATTCAATTTCAGTGTGTTTCCAATGTGAAATGCGAGTAGAGGATACATCTGGAAGCAAAAAATTAAAAGCATTGGCATATGGTCCATATGTATTAGCTGCTGTATCAAAAGAAAGAAAATTTTTAAAGATAAATGGAAAAACAATAAAACCGGAGAAAACGATGGGACAGAAGCTTGCATTTTTTGAACAGAAGGGAAAAGGATTGATGTGGAAGCCATTGGCAAATATATTTGAAGAACAATATCATGTATATTGGGAAAATACGGAATAAGAAGTGGGGAACAAATTTATGAAAGATGCAGAAAAGAATCGGATGACAATGAATCAATTGGCTAAAGAATTGAAGATTTCGAGGATGACTCTTTACAATATTATGCATCAAAAAGGTTCTTATTCAGAAGAAACAGAGGAACGAGTGCAGCAAGCATTAGAAGAGTATAATTTCCGTGTAAATAATAATGCAAGAAACTTGGCTAAAACCAGGAATATAAAATTGCATTTGTCGGTTTTTACTCTACGAGATTTGGGTATTTTTTTGATGAAATTGATTCCGGAATCGAAGATGCGATTGCAGAATATGAAGATGATGGATTAAAGATTATAAAGAAATATTCAGATCGAGAAGATCTATACAACAGGTTAGAGACTTACAGGAATTATCCGAGGCAGGTATAAAAAATTATATTATATTTTGCTATCATTATGAATATATTGAAGAACAGATCCAGAACATGATACAGGAAGGAAAAATGTTATTTTATTTTCCAGAAGGGTTCCGGGCATTGAAGCTATGTGTAGTGTGGGATGCAATGACTTTTTAAGCGGAAACTTATGGCCGAGTTGTTAGAAAAATGGCTCCAGAAGGAAGCAGTGTCCAGCTTTTGATCAGTGAACATAACCATCAGGATAAGTTGGTAGTGGGCGAGCGGCTGGCTGGATTTTATCAGGCAATGAAAAATTCAAAAAAAGAGTTTTGTTTGTTGGAGAATGCATGGACATCACCTATACCAGAAGAAGAAAAGGAACAGATTTGTAAAGTGATCGAACGGGAAAAAACCAGATGTTATTTTGGATTTTGTTTGTAATCTTGAATGTGTAGCAGAATACTTAAAGAAAACAGGACGGGAAGATACGATTTTAATTGGGTATGATGTATATCCTGAAATTGTTTCACATATAAAGGATTCTACAATAGATGCAGTAATCTATCAGAATTTACCGTCACAGAGTTATAAAGCAATTCAATTATTATTTGATTATGTATGTTATGGAAAGAAACCTAAGAGAGAAAATTATTACCTGCCTTTGAATGTAGTATTTGCAAACAATTGTGAATATTTTGAATGAGGTGGAAAAATGAAATATGTAATCAAGAAAAATAGCGTAACGTGGACATATAAAGGAGAAAAAGTATTGGTTGAGGCTTGTGGCACGGAAGTATCCGTGTCAGAGCCTCTTTTTGTAATGAAATAGTTGATGAAAATTATAATTTAAGTCTTTAGAGAGCGTAACAAGTGAAATAAAGGAAACAGAAGATACAGTT
>ENA-OQCS01000357-OQCS01000357.1-human-gut-metagenome-genome-assembly--contig:-NODE-357-length-25253-cov-3.749224_pt1 | contig 25253 bp, 39 predicted proteins | sample MGYA00242757_ERZ504575 | MGnify/ENA primary metagenome ERZ504575 (study PRJEB26092, sample SAMD00036297) | human gut metagenome | host: Homo sapiens | study: EMG produced TPA metagenomics assembly of... | reverse complement strand
CAAATTGAAAGCTGCTGAAAATCGCCCCTTATCGCCACCCAAAATTGGTGGTTCCCCCAAAAAGCCGTATCTTTGCACTGTCATTCTGAGATAAGGCGCCAACGTTATCTTTAAGTTAATCTCCCACTTTTAATATGGCTTTTTCACAAAAAGATGTATCTTTGCAGCGGAAAAGGAGACAATGGCTGATTTGGCTCCCGTAATCATCAAAAACGGATAAGATTATGGCTGATACTAAGTTACTCCTGGTTGAGGATGATGAAAACCTCGCCTATATGGAGAAAAGCTGCTTCGAGGATATCATCGGAGGATATGAAGTGAAAACCGCCGTTAACGGCAAGGAAGGACTGAAGGCGTGGAGAGACTTTCAGCCCGATGTCATCGTATCGGATATCGACATGCCTATCATGGACGGCATCGAAATGGTGAAGAACATCCGAGAGGTGGATGGAGAAACCATCATCCTTTTTACCACCGGTCTCACCTCACCCAAGGATCTGAAGGCAGGTTATGCCGCCGGAGCCAACAACTATATCAAGAAGCCTTTTATTCCCGAAGAGCTTGATGCCCACATCCACAGCCTCATCCAGCTGAAAGCCGGAAAGCGCAGCGAGAATGCCAGCAGCCAGATCAAGCTGGGCAGATATACGCTCGATGCCAACCACGCCACCCTGAAAGATACGCAGGAAGGCAGCGAAAAAATGCTTACCGCACGGGAGGCTAAGATCCTCGAACTGCTGGCGGTAAACAAGAACGAGGTGGTACGCCGGGAAGCCGTACTGAGCCGCTTCTGGGGCGTGGAAGATAAGGATTACTTCGCTTCCAGAAGCCTGGATGTTTTCATCAAGAAAATCCGCACGGCACTGGAAGACGAGCCTGCCGTAGAACTGAAAACCATCAGAGGAGTGGGATTCAAGCTCATCGCAGAATGAGCATTCCCCTACCCCCGCATAACATTATACGAGAATCAAATTAGAATAAAGAAAAAAGACAGAAAAGACATCATTATGCTGAAAGCGATATTATACTACATACTGTTCCTGGCAGAATATCTCAGCACCATCTTCCTGGGAGGATTCCTGGTGGGACTCTACATGGCACTGAACATCCCTTCGGCTCCCACAGCCAGCAGATAGAAGGTCTGGAAGAATCCATCTATCCGTTTATGATAGTCATCGGATTTCTGGGCATACTCATCGTATGGTTCACCTTCGGACATTACAAATTCTCCAGGTTCTCGCTTGGAAAGGTGATTCCTGCCGCCAAATGGAAGGCGACGACCATTTGCACCATGCCGATTCTGGCTTCACCATGGTCTTCTATTCCATCATGAATCTCTTCCATCTCGACTTCCTGCCCAAGCAGATGATGGATATTAGCTATCTCGGTTTCCTGCCTTACAATATCATAGGATCTTTTATATCTGTCTATATCTTCTTCGGTGCCATTCAAGAGGAACTGATCCGCTGCGGCAAGAGAGATGGGTGCAGCTGCTCACCCTCTCGATTATGATGCTGCCAGCCAGCATGATGTCAGCAACACCTAGTGGTGACATCAATGTAGATTTGACCGTGCTCGGTTTTATCACCCTCTGCTACTGCAGCTGGATATACGGCAAGACACGCAGCACCATCATTCTCATCGTGCTCTATTTCGTATCCACTCTGGTTCCCTTCCATTTTGAATCGAAAGTGCTCGGCATATTGCTCCTGATAGCCGGTACGGCATTAACCATAGGCGGATTCGCTGCCCTGAGCAGGAAACTGCCTGAAATGCTTGTGAAAGATGAAGACGAATAGAACCAAGGCACTCAGCACCACGGCTCTGATTGCCGTGCTCTGCATGCAGCTGTTCTGGATGTGGAACTCTTTCGAGATGACCGTTCACCAGATGGGATTTGAAACGCCCTGGAACCTGGCACCGGATGTCAGGGCACAGGCATTGCTCGCTGCCTTCTACGAAAGCAAGTTCACGGTTCTCACCTCGCTCCTTACAACGGTGGTGATCATCCTGAGCCTCATCGACCAGATCAACTACATCGATGAGCAGGAAAGGGTGCGACTGCTGCGCGAAGACTTCTCCTATGCGATGGTTCACGACATGAAGTCGCCGCTCACCTCCATCATCATGGGAACCAAGTATCTGCACAGCGGCGTACTGGAGAAGAAGCCGGAAATGAAGGAGAAATATTTCTGCATCGTAGAAGACGAGGCGCAGCATCTGCTTGCCTCATCAACCGTCTGCTCACCATCTCGAAACTGGAGCACGGCAAGCTGCATATCCAGAAGGCGGAAGTAAATTTGGAAACGATGATAGAGGATGTGGTGGATAAATACAATGCGAAATCAGCGAAACCAATCCATATCATCACCCGGTTTGGAGCCACCTCTGCCCTAGCCGACGAGGAATATCTGAAGGAGGCGATCAGCAATCTGGTGGATAACGCCACCAAGTACTCGAAGGAGGAAATCAACATTGAGATTTCCACCCTGGAGGATGACAGAAACGTTTATATCAAGGTTTTTGATGAGGGTATCGGCATAGCCAAGAGCGAACTGAAGACCATCTTCAACCGCTTTGAGCGCGCCGCTGAGCACGAAAAGGATGCCCGGAAAACCCGTGGCGGCTTCGGCATCGGTCTGAACTACGTGCTGCAGGTAATCAACGCCCATAGCGGCAAGATATGCGTAAAGAGCGAGAAAGACAAGTGGTCGGAGTTCACCATCTCGCTGCCGAAATAAAAAGCTGAATAAGATATTCAAACATAAAATAAATAGAAATTATGGACTTAAAAGGAATCTACACAGCCGATGCCAATCGCTATGGCGATGCAGAGGCACTTTACAAGAGATGCGGCAAGAGCGGAGTCTTGCTGCCTAAGGTTAGTCTGGGATTCTGGCACAACTTCGGAGGAGTGGATCCTTACGAGAGAAGCCGTGCCATCACCCATTATGCCTTCGACCACGGAATCACCACTTCGACCTTGCCAACAACTATGGTCCTCCATACGGAAGCGCAGAAGAAACCATGGGCAGACTGATGAAGGATGATTTCCTGCCTTATCGCGACGAACTCTTCATCTCTACCAAGGCGGGATACGATATGTGGGAAGGTCCTTACGGCAACTGGGGCTCTCGCAAGTATCTGATGGCGAGCCTCGACCAGAGTCTCAAGCGCATGAATCTGGACTATGTGGATCTCTTCTACAGTCATCGCTACGACCCGAATACCCCACTCGAAGAAACCCTCCAGGCAATGGTAGATATCGTGAAGCAGGGCAAGGCACTCTATCTCGCATCAGCCGATGGCCACTGGAGGCATTGAAGTTCGCAGATAAATACCTGAAGGAGCGCGACTGTCCGCTGCTCATCTTCCAGGACAGACTCAACATGCTTGACCGTGCGCCACAGGAGAACGGAACCCTCGACTACTGCCACGAAAACGGCATCGGATTCATCTCCTTCTCTCCCCTCGCCCAAGGTCTCCTCACCGACCGCTATCTCAACGGAATCCCAGCCGATAGCCGCATGGCAAAGGAGCACTTCCTGAAGCACAGCGCCCTGACTCCGGAACTTCTGGAGCAGTTGAAGCAATGGAATGCGGAAGCCGGCGAACGAGGCGAAACCCTCGCCGAGATGGCACTGGCGTGGATTCTCCACCAGAAAGGCGTAACCAGCGTACTGGTAGGTGCCAGCTCAACAGCCCAGCTTGAAAAGAACATGAAATGCGTTCATGCCAAGGCATTCTAAAAATAGATAGTAGCCAACTAAAATATCAGGTTTTAGTGGCTACTATTTTTGTTTTTATACCTTATTATATATCTTTATGCGCCTTTTAGTATGATTTTTCAAAGAAAAGCAGTACCTTTGTACCCAAAAATAAGAAATTGCATTCATGAATACAAAAGATAAACGAATTTGAGGTGATGGCACCTGTGGGCTCGCGCGAGTCTTTGGCTGCCGCTATTCAGGCTGGTGCCGACTCCGTATATTTCGGAATCGGCAAGTTGAACATGCGTTCACATTCTGCCAATCATTTTACGATTGACGACCTGCGTGAGATTGCTGCCACCTGCAACGAGCATGGCATCAAGACTTATCTCACCGTCAACACAGTGATTTACGACAACGACATCCCTACGATGAAGGAAATCATTGATGCTGCCAAGGAGCAGGTATCTCTGCCGTCATCGCCAGCGATGTGGCTGTGATGAGCTATTGCAATGAAGTAGGAGAGGAAGTGCATCTTTCCACACAGTTAAATATCTCAAACACAGAGGCTTTGAAGTTTTATGCACGCTTTGCGGATGTTTCCGTTCTGGCACGTGAATTAAATATGGACCAGGTGAAGCATATCCATGAGCAGATAGAGAAGCAGAACATCTGCGGCCCTATGGGCAAGCAGATTCGCATCGAAATGTTCTGCCATGCGCCCTGTGCATGGCTGTATCGGGCAAATGCTATATGAGCCTTGCCAATGCCAACCGCTCTGCCAACCGTGGCGAATGCGTTCAGATTTGCCGCCGCAGCTATACCGTTACGGATAACGAAACCGGCAACCAGCTGGAAATAGACAACAAGTATGTAATGAGTCCGAAGGACTTGAAGACCATCCGCTTCATCGACCGCATGATGGATGCCGGCGTCGCGTCTTCAAGATTGAGGGTCGTGCCCGTGGACCAGAATACGTATATACCGTAGTGAAGTGCTACAAGGAGGCGATAGCCGCCGTGCTGGACGGTACCTTTACCGAAGAGAAGAAGGATGAGTGGGATGAAAGACTTGCCACCGTATTCAACCGCGGTTTCTGGGATGGCTACTACCAAGGTCAGACCCTCGGCGAGTGGAACAAGCACTATGGTTCTGTGGCTACCGAGAAGAAGGTGCTCGTGGGCAAGGTGATGAAATACTTCTCCAAGCTGGGCGTGGCAGAGGTTGCCGTAGAAGCTTCTACCTTCGACAAGGGCGAAAAACTTCTGATTACGGGTAACACCACCGGCGTGATGTATCTCAATGCCGATGAAATCCGCTACGACCTGAAGCCTGTGGAAACAGCGCAACAGGTTGGAGAGTGTCTATCCCCGTACCGGATAAGGTGCGCCCTAACGATAAGCTCTATAAGTTGATTACAGTAAACGAAATTAAAGAAATAAAATAATGGCAACAATTAATGAATTGCAGGATGAAGTGGTAGAGGAGTTCCAGGATTTCTCCGACTGGATGGATAAGTACCAGATGCTCATCGACTTGGGCAACGAGTTGGCTCCTCTCGACGAGAAATACAAGAACGAGCAGAACCTCATCGACGGCTGCCAGAGCCGCGTATGGTTGCAATGCGACTACGAGGATGGCAAGCTCGTGTTTACAGCCGATAGCGATGCCTCATCGTAAAGGAATCATCGCCCTTCTGATTCGAGTGTTGAGCGGTCATACTCCAACAGAGATTATGGATACCGATCTCTATTTCGTAGAGAAGATTGGTCTGAAGGACCACCTGAGTCCAACCCGCAGCAATGGTCTGCTGGCGATGATCAAGCAGATTCGCATGTATGCCCTGGCCTATAAGACCAAGGAGGCAGAGGCATAAATATACAAAAGAGTAGGGGATATTCCCCTTCATTTCAGAATAACTATGCGTAAATTAAGAACGATAGAGATGAATCGCCTCACCCTGGAGGAATTCAAGGAGGCAGAGAAGCTTCCATTGATAGTAGTCCTGGATGATGTGCGGTCATTATATAATGTGGGAAGCGTGTTCCGCTCCTGCGATGCCTTCCGTGTAGAGGCGGTGTATCTTTGCGGTATCACCGCCACTCCTCCCAATACCGAAATCCACAAGACGGCACTGGGCGGCGAAGACAGCGTGGATTGGGAGTACTTCAAGACCACCGAAGAGGCAGTGGAAAAGCTGAAGCAGAAAGGCTACTTTGTATATAGCATCGAGCAGGTAGAAGGCTCCACCAAGCTCCAGAACCTGCCTGAGGCTCACTCTTCACTTCCCAAAGGCTACGCCGTCATTTCGGTAACGAGGTGAAGGGAGTGAAGCAGAACATCGTAGATATGAGCGATGGCTGCCTGGAGATTCCCCAGTTCGGTACCAAGCATTCCCTGAATGTCAGCGTTACCGCCGGCATCGTAGTCTGGGAGTTTGCCAAACTTCTGAAGTTATAAACAAAAATCAGATTATCAATACAATAATCCCCGATAAAGCAGCCAGGCTCTATCGGGGATTTTCTTATTTCAGATATTCTCCAAAATCTGTCAATCTCATATCGCCCTTCTTCAGGAAGGTATCGTGCATGGCGAGGGCAGCACGCATGCTCTGTGGCTCGTGGCCCTTCTCGGCAAACTTCAAGTATTCGCGGAGCATTGGGCGGTAATCTGGATGGGCACAGTTTTCGATAATCTCCTTGGCACGGCGTAACGGGCCTTTGCCACGGAGATCGGCTACTCCCTGTTCGGTAACAATCACATCCACATCGTGCTCGGTGCTATCCACGTGACTACACATCGGAACAATGGCAGAGATGCAACCGTTCTTGGTGGTACTCTGCGTGGTGAAGATAGAGATGAAACCATTGCGCTCGTAATCGCAGGAGCCGCCGATACCATTCATCAGCTTGCTGCCGCAAATGTGGCTGGAGTTCTCATTGCCATAGATATCACACTCAATGGCGGTGTTCATGGCGATGACACCCAGTCGGCGGATGACCTCCGGAGAGTTGGAAATCTCGCTCTGGCGGATGGTGAGATGCTTCTTGAAGTAATCAATATCATCATACACCTCTTTCAATGTACCATTGGTTACGGTGAGCGAAGAGCAGGAAGCATCCTTGATTCGTCCTTCACGCATGTATTTTACCACGGCATCCTGAACCACCTCGGTATAGACGCTGAACACAGGTACATTAGGATTCTGTCCCAATGCCTCAAGAACGGCATTGGAAGTTACGCCCACACCGCTCTGCAAAGGCAGGAACTGAGGAGGAATATGTCCCTTCTTCAGGTCGCTGACCAGGAAATCAGCCACATTGTGTCCCATCTGCTCGGTTACAGGTCGAGTGGCTTGAAGGCACGCGCCTCTTCCGGGATGTTGCATTCCACCACACCGATAATCTTATGTGCATCAATCTCCACATATTCCTTGCCAATTCTGTCGCCCACATTCAAGATTGGGATAGGGGTGCGGAACGGGCATTCTGCTATCTCATATACATCGTGAAGATAGCGAGAAGCTGGACTGTGGAAAGTATTCTTCTCAATGAGCACCTTCTTGGCGAGTCGTGCGATGGTAGGAACGATACCGCCGGCAGAGGTCAGAAATGCCTTGCAGGTGGTTTCGCCTTCTTCCAAATCAGAAACTTCGATGATGGCAAGGTCTATTTCGCCATAGAAACCACGGCGCAGACGCTCAGCCATGTGACCGAGGTGCATATCCTCATAATCTATCTCGCCCAGGTTGGTGTGAGTTCTAAAATCCTTGTTGGTAGAAAATGGCGCACGGAACTTGATGGCATGGGCTGCTGCCATGTCACCTTCAATACTCTGCGAAGTAGAAGCTCCTGTCAAGATGCCCACCTGGAAAGGTCTTCCTGCCTCATGCTCAGCCACTGCTCGCTTAGAGAGTTCGCGGAAGGTTGCCTTAGGCACGCCGTTTGGTGTAAAACCACTCAATCCGATTGTATCTTGATCGTTAATCATCGCTGCTGCTTCGGCAGCACTCAATCTTGTATATGCCATTTTCTTCTTTCTTAATACTCATTAGCGGAACTGATAGCCGCCTTCTTGATAATTGATAACTGTTTGCGGCTGCAAAGTTACATATTATTTTTGATATAAGCTAATAATTTGATGATTTTATACAGATAATAGGCAAATTACTTACAATTCGTGAATAGATATGCAGATTTCACTTGCTTTATGCAAAAATAAGGCTGGCATCCATGCGCCCTGAAAGGTAGGGCGTAGGGGGCAGAGCCTGCTTGCAAAAGTCTTTCTCCTGATATTCTCTCTCTTTTTCTAAGATAAAAGTGGTATTTTCGAGGTATTTAATAACATTTTGCGGATGATTTGTCGAATATGTCAGAAAAATGAGTTAACTTTGCAGAAAAATATAAATAATATAAAAGAAAGGTTCATACAAGATGGAACAGAAATTACTGATTTACAACACTCTCACTCGTACGAAAGAGAGATTCACTCCGCTCCACGCTCCTAACGTGGGCATGTATGTTTGTGGCCCTACCGTGTATGGCGATCCGCATCTCGGTCATGCGCGCCCTGCCATCACATTCGATATACTCTTCCGCTATCTCAAGCACCTGGCTATAAGGTTCGCTACGTTAGAAACATTACCGACGTGGGCCACCTGGAGCACGATGCTGATGAGGGCGACGACAAGATTGAGAAGAAGGCTCGCCTGGAGCAGTTGGAGCCAATGGAGATTGCGCAGTACTACACCAACCGCTACCACGATGCCATGGAGGCGCTGAACGTGCTTCCTCCTAGCATTGAACCTCATGCCACAGGCCATATCATAGAGCAGGAGAAACTGGTTCAGGAAATCCTGGACAATGGCTATGCTACGAGAGTAACGGCTCTATCTACTTCGACATCGAGAAGTATAACAAGGATCATAAGTACGGTATCCTCTCGGGACGTAACCTGGAGAACGTGATCAACGAGAGCCGTGAGCTGGCTGGTATCGGCGAGAAGAAGAACCAGGCTGACTTTGCCCTCTGGAAGAAGGCTTCACCTGAGCACATCATGCGCTGGCCTAGTCCTTGGAGCGATGGTTTCCCAGGATGGCACTGCGAGTGTACTGCGATGGGCAGAAAGTATCTGGGCAGCCACTTCGATATTCACGGTGGCGGCATGGATTTGATTTTCCCTCACCACGAGTGCGAGATTGCGCAGGCTGTGGCTTCTCAGGGCGACCAGATGGTTCATTACTGGATGCATAACAATATGATTACCATCAACGGTCAGAAGATGGGTAAGAGTCTTGGTAACTTCATCACCCTGGAGCAGTTCTTCACTGGCAATCACGACAGTCTGGAGCAGCTTATTCGCCAATGACCATCCGTTTCTTCATCCTCTCGGCTCACTACCGCAGCACCGTAGATTTCTCTAACGATGCATTGAAGGCTAGCCAGAAGGGATTGGAGCGCCTGATGAATGGTTTGAACGATTTGGAGCGTGTGCCTGTGGCTAAGCAGAGCGATGAGCAGGTGAAGAAGTTCGTAAGCGAATTGCGCCAGCGCTGCTACGATGCGATGAACGATGACTTCCAGACTCAGCTTGTCATCAGCTACCTCTTCGAGGCTTGCCATGTCATTAATACAGCCCTCGACCACAAGGCAAACATCTCTGCCGAAGACCTGAAGGAACTTTCAGATACCATGCATCTCTTCACCTTCGACCTGCTCGGTTTGAAGAGCGAGAAGGGAGCCAACAATGATGCCCGCGAAGAGGCTTATGGCAAGGTAGTGGATATGGTTCTCGACCTCCGTGCCAAGGCTAAGGCTGATAAGGATTGGGCTACCAGCGACCAGATTCGCGATGCCCTGGCTGAAGCCGGATTCGAGGTAAAGGACACCAAGGATGGTGTTACCTGGAAACTGAACAAGTAAAAATCGTCTCAATATATAATAAGGTATGTCTCTCAAGAAACGTTTTGAGAGACATACCTTATTTAGTATGATTACTAAAACGTAAAGAATGATGAGATACAAGGTCATATATTTCGTGTTTTTTCTTCTTGCAATAATTAGCATAAGTTTCAAGCTGCGGGTGGATAGAAAGCTACTTTCAAAAACACTCTTCACTCTTCACGGATGCTCCCTAAACAACTAATATACAGTTGATTAGGTGAGTGAAGAGTGGTAGCCTACTCTTCACCACTCTTCACCACTCTTCACCATGATCAGCTACTGTTTCCGAATGCCGGAAGAGGAGGGCAAATGATGGTAAGCTTCGAGGTTTTCGATGAGCTTCATCTACAGTATCCTATGCTGGTGGAAAATTTGAGTACGTGTGAAGAGTGGTGAAGAGTTGTGAAGAGTGGATGACTACTCTTCACCGCTTGCAACCCTAGTGTTTATCAGAGTTTCAGGCTAATCTGTGAAGAGTGAAGAGTAAAATCGAGAGTAAGGTTTTTCCCGAGCAAAACCACGCTTCCAGCAGCCGGAAAGCATATTCCGACTGGCGATGGTAGACCTCCCGAAAATTTTCTCCCGGCGTATTACTTTGTGCCCGGCAATGGCAAAAAGTTGCCCCAGTAGAGGGCAATATTGTGCCATAGTCAGGCAAAAAGTGGAATGAGCCTCTTTCCAACTTCAAATAAGAGGGGAATCTTCCTTTTTCTTTTCTATTTATTTACTGATTTAGCAGCAATCGTATCCTTCTGCTTGGTAACTGCGGAATCACTTAGCATGCTGTCTTTCTGCTTCTTATATTCCTTGTACTCTCGCTCATAGTAGTGGGCATAGTTGGCGAAAGGCTCGGCTACGGCATCGCTGCTGCTTGCCGTGAATGTATGACCGTATGGGTCGCTTGCCTTGATGGTAATCTTGGCATTTGGGTTCTTTGGTACATAATAATAAAGGTGGTTCATGATGAGATAACCATTTCCCTTGCTCACGAACCGATAGGATACACTCTCGCTGTACTTATGATGATAGCCGGCTGCAAAGGCATCCTGACCCTTGCTGCTGATGCGGCGCATCAGATATTCCTTGCCATCCTCTATGGCTACCACACGCCAGTGACTGGTGGCATTGAAGACATTGGCTACCAGGATATTCCTATTGTTTGCCAACTGCCAGTCTTTGGCATATTTCTCGCCGTTGAAATCGGTCTGGGCACGGAAGATGGTCATCTGCTTGCTCTTGTCCCAGAAGTTCCCTTGTAATAGCAGTTGCTGATACTGGTACCCACAAAACTATAGACATAATATCCGTTCGGCGTACCGCAGATGTTGATATTCGACTGCCAGATGTTGCCACAGGCGGCAGCATGGCAATGCTCCATCACATCCTCGCCCTCATAATTGATCTCGTGGTTGCAGGCAAAATGAGTATGTCCGCAGAAGAGTTCATAGCCTCCCTTAAACTGCTTCAGCAGAGAGAGTAGGAGAGAGAGGCGGGAAGAGGAATAATGCCCCTCCTCATTGGCATTGGTCAGCGGCTTCGCCTTGCTGAACGGCGCATTGCCGAAGGTAAAAGGAATGTGATAGCAGAGTACCACCTTCTTATCCTTAGGCGTAAGGGCCAGATTCTGCTTCAGCCATTTCACCTGGCGCTCACGCAATTCTCCAGGAGAATAATAAGACATGCCACGATGGAAGAAGCAGTTGTTGATGCAGACATAATGCACATCGCCACGATCGAAGGAAAAATCGGTAGGACCGAAATTCTCCTCCCACTTCCTGCGGTAGAGTGCCTTTCCATCCTGGTCGTGATTGCCGATTACGGAGAAGAGGCGCATCTCTGAAGAGCCCAATGCCTGGCGTATCTGTCGCTCTAACTGTGGATTATAGCCGCCGTAATACTGTACGTCGTCGCCCATGCTGAGTCCATAGACAGGAGTGCCGGCAGGAAGACTCTTGATGGTTTGCTTGATGTCTGCCATCGTCTGTGTGGTGAATCTTTCTACATCGCTCTTCTTGATGGGATTATCATCCGGAGAAGTATAGTAGGGGCTGTAGGCATTGGTAACCTGCGGGTCGCCGATGACTATCATCTTATAACTCGTCTCCTTACCGCCAGGCAATCGCCTCAGGGTAAAGTCATAAATCTTTTTCTTGTTGGAAACAGCCTGGTAAAAACAAGCCGTGCGGTCGGTAGCCGAATGGGTAGGAACCTCGAACTCGGCAGGCACGGAAAAATAGATGAAGCGAGCCAAGCTATCCCGCTTCATCTTATATCTTCCTCGGGAATCGGTCTTCACACACTTGAAGCCATCGCTCACGATAACGCCAGCCACACCGTTTCCTCGGTATCTTTTAAAGAACCAGAGATATTGAAATCTCTCTTCACCACAGGCTTTTTCTTCTTCACCGTATCCGCCACCAGCGTGGCAGTCGTGTTATCAACTACCTTGTGGATAATAGGGAGCATATCATGCTTCCGGAGATGCAGGGTAACTCCTACAGCCACAAGAACGCAGCAGATGAAGACGACCAAGCCTGTATTCATCTGTTTTTTATTCATTTTTCCTCCTACACTATCACTTTTTCTGTCGTACTTCTACTTCACGATAGAAGTTATCGGGTTACGGGTACCTTGGCATTCACGAGGAAAGCTTGGCACTGCCGAATTTCAGGAACATATCTAGGCGAACAGGGATGTGGTTCTCATCGTCCGTGATATAGAAATCCACTATCTTCTTCCACTTCTCATCCTCATACTCCTGATATTCCAGACGCAAACAGCGGTATTTGATGCCGTTATCTGCCTTCACAGTCACCTTGCCGCCATACTTGAGCTGGGCAGGAGTGCGACCGCCACCATCACAGATAGGGAATTTCACGCTATGACCTTTCTTCCAGTTGGCAGGGTCGAAACTGCGGGCACGCAGGAAGATGTTCATCATGTCAAAGACACAGTCATCATAAGAATGCTTCTTCCATCTGTGCTCACCATGCTTGTTCTGATAATGCAGGTTTACATTGCAATTGCCGCCGGCATAGTTATAGAAAACCTCATCCACTGTATATCGCTTGCCTTCGCGGGCTCCCTTGCGGAAATACATCGGAGCCATATCGGTGCCTGTATAGCAGAGCAGGGTATCGCGGAGAACGAAGAAATCGTCCACTCTCTTATTACCGCGGGTTACCAGCGAACCACGATAGGCAGGCTTGCCCTTGTGGGTGGTCTGCACCACCGACATGCTGGCAGTGCCAGCCTTTACCCATACAAACTTCCAGTTGTAATAGAGATTGTAAGTCAGGAATTCACCCGACTTGAATGCAGTATTACGGAAAGTACACTGCCGATACAGAAGTATTGACCAAAAGCAGCAATATGGCTACTATAAATGACTTGAGTAACTTCATATCCTTTACATTTTAGGAACATACTGGATGCCGAGCTTAGCGGCACGCTGTACATTCTGATTCTTAACTTTCTTCTCCTTATCAGGCTTCTGCTTGGTGATGCTCCCGGCTTCTGCAGCGAGAGTTCACGGACCAGCGGATCCCAGCTTTCTGTGAGATCCCATTTCGCCTTACATTCTATCGCCTCCGGATAGTAATATACTTCCTCAGCCTGCTGGTCGCTATCATAATTACCCGTATCCCACTTGCCGTTATTGTTGCGATCTACGATCAGACGCATATAATACTTCTGTGGTTTGAGATAATAGAATTCTGCCACACCATTCACTGTCTTGGTCTCCTTTACCATTTTATCCTGTGCATCAAGCAGTTGCACGATGAGCGGCAGGTCGTGGAGCGAGGTGATGTTCACAAGCAGTGTACCATAGGTATCCAGTGAGTTGACCTTGAAGCCCTGCTTGATAGGTTTGGAAGCCAATCCGTAGATATCCTCAAAGGCAGCTGAATCTACCTCCAAACTATATTCTATATCCGGTCGCCATTCTCCCCGGAGTTCATATTTCCGATTCTCCAGCGGCAGGAATTCCATCGGAGCCCGATACCAGAGCGTATCATGCTTGGCATAGAGATGGATGCGGCAGTATCTACCTTAGCCAATGGAGTAGGGAAGGAGAAGATGACATTCTGGTCGGGATCAAACTGCGATGATACACTCAGCTGTACATCGAGCGGTTTCACCTCCATCACCGAATCGTAGGGTTCGCCTTTCTTCTTCTTTTTCTCCTGCTTCTTGGTCCAGGCAGCCAGTTCCTTTTCCATGTTCTTCATTCGCTTGGCGTATGGTTCCTTTGACAGGATTTCCTGGGCAGAATCGGTCTTGTTGACCAGTACTCCGGTACTATCCGTCATGCGGTAAGTGATATCCATCAGCAGCGTATCCTGATTCACCAGTGCCGTATCCTTCAGCCAGTAGGTAATGGTATCCTTCTTCTCAGAAGCCTCAACCAGGAAAGCATTCTCGCATCAAAGTTGAGCCCCTTGATCTGTGGAAGAATGGAATCTCCATAACTGAAGAAGAGGGTGAAGCTATTTGCCTTCTGGCGCTCTGCCTTCAGGAAGAATCTGTCGGTCAGAGGCTCCGTAAAGGCTCTGAGCACGATATTATCAGGAAGGAAATGGATGTAATCCACCTGGTCTATCGACTTGATGTGCAGGGAATCCACCCAGGTGGTATCCTGTCTTACATCCGGTTTGCAGGAAGGCACGATGATGTCGTGGGAGAAAGCAATCTTTTCGCTCTTCTGACTGAACTTATAGTCGCCATCCTGATCCTGCAGGGCGTAGATGCGGTAAGAACCGGTGCCACACCCTTGATGACAAAGCGGCCGCGACTGTCGGTACGGCTCACTCGCAACATCGGTTTGGTGCGGAAGGCAGAATCGGCATGGTCGGCATACAATCCCACCAGGATACCCTTGACAGGTTCCAGATTCTCCGATTCCAGCACATGCCCCGATACCTCCATGGTATCAATGGCAGCTCCCGTAGAGAAACTGTAGGTATAGTTTCCCATCGGATTGCCCTCGTTGTTATCGCTGATGGCATCCGAGAAGTCGATGGTGTAGGTGGTATTCGCCTTGAGTGAATCCACGAGCGATATCTGTATTCGCCTGCCGGCACCCTTGATTTCAGGCTGTTCCAGCTGTGGTGGCGAAACCACCACCTTCTCCGAAGGGTTATCGAGCTTGATAAACTCATCGAAGTAGATATTGATTTTCTTCTGGTTTACATTCACGGCGCCATCGGCTGGCGAAGCTCCTATCACCTTGGGAGGAGTCTCGTCAAACCATCCGCCATCCGGCTGTCCCATCTTGGCACAGGAAACCAGCAATAGGAAGACAAGCAGATAGAAAGGCAAAACAGTATTTGCCTTTATCCGATTCTTCAACAATTGTATGATGTCGTTCTTGTTTGTCATTCTTTTCTATCTTACATGTCCACTATTCCTGCAGATTATGCAGTAAAAGCCTTATTCATAAAGGCTTACTATATAAAAATCCTTATTTGTTCATCATGAGCATCTCATCGATGTTCTTGCGGCTGTTGCTCAGACGAGGAATCTTATGCTGTCCGCCCAACTTGCCTTTGCTCTTCAGCCATTCATTGAAGAGTCCCGGCTTAGCCTTCACTATCTCCAGGTGCTGGAGGGTAACATCGTGGAAGCGCTTTGCCTCGTAATCGCTGTTGATCTCCTGCAACTTGGTATCGAGCAGGCTGGCAAACTCATTCAGGTCCTTTGGTTCCTCAGAAAACTCGATGAGCCACTGGTGGCGGCACTTGGCATTGCTGTCCATATAGACAGGAGCAGCGGTATATTCCGCAATCTGCGCACCCGTCTTCTCGCAGGCATAGGCAAGTCCCTTCTCGGCATTGTCCATAATCAGCTCCTCACCAAAGGCATTGATAAAGTACTTGGTACGGCCGGTGATGACAAACTTGTATGGATTGGTGCTGGTAAACTGTATGGTATCGCCAATCATATAGCGCCACAAACCGCAGGAGGTGGTAATCACCATCGCATAGTTCTTGCCTACTTCCACGCCCCAGAGAGGCACCACGGTAGGATGATCGCTTCCAAACTCATCCATCGGGATGAATTCGTAGAACACATCGTAATCTACCATCAGCGACATGGCTGGATCTGACGGATCATCCTGCAGACCGAAGAATCCCTCGCTGGCATTATAGGTCTCCATATAATGCATGTTAGGAGATGTGATGAGCTGCTCATACTGCTTGCGGTAAGGAGTAAAGGCGATGCCGCCATGGAAGAATACCTCCAGATTAGGCCATACCTCCTCCAGATGCTGCTTGCCGGAGAGTTCCATCACACGTACCAGTACACTGAGCATCCAGCTAGGTACACCCGAGATATTGGTTACGTTCTTGTTCAGCGTTTCATGGGCGATGCGGTCGCGCTTCACCTCAAAGTCGCTCAGCAGTGCAGTTTCCTTCTTAGGTACGCGCACCATGTTGGCAAGCGGATTGATGTTCTCGATGAGGATGGCACTCAGGTCACCCACCAGACTGCCCGAAACATTATAGTTAGGCGAATGGCTTCCTCCGAGAATCAGGCTCTTGCCGTCGAATATCTTACTCTTTGGGTTGTTGCGCAGATAGTAAGCCACAGCATCGAATCCACCTTTGTAGTGGATGTTCTGCAAACCATCCTGCGAAACAGGGATGAACTTACTCTTGTCGTTGGTAGTACCCGAAGATTTGGCGTACCACTTCACTTGTCCTGGCCAGAGGATGTCTCTTTCGCCATGACGCATTCTGTCGATGTCGCCCTTCAATTCCTCATAGGTATTGACCGGCACATTCTGTGCAAACTTTTCGTAGCTATTTGTCGTATTGAGTAGATGTTTCACACCATATTCGGTGTTTTTGCCAGATGCCAAAAGGCGCATCAGTACCTCATGCTGCAATTCCTCTGCATCATGTACATACTTTTCCAAGCTCTTCTGGCGAGGCTTGAATACATTACTTACTATCGTTGTTAAACTCATATCTAGATATATATACCTTATAAAGTACTTGCAAAAGTACTTCAATCTTTTGATATAGAGAAAGTTTTTACTGTTTTTTAATACAAAACATAACCTATCGGGCAAGATAGGGGATAAGAATGTAAAATATCAAACAAAAAAACTCCCTTGAGACTATCATATCCGTCAGTCTCAAGAGAGTCTTTCCCTTATCTTAATCCTGTTCTATCATCATAGATTATTCCTTATCTTCTGCAAAGGCAGCTGCCTCGGCGGCTGCGATGATGTCCTCGCGGCTCATTTCCTTGGGCTCAGCAGAGATATCACTCAAGTCAAACTCGTCATCGCTTTCCTGAGTGGCTGTAGTGGTTATTTCTTCAGTAACAGTAGAAGCAACGACATCTTCAGCCGAAGAATCCTCTGTATAGACTTCTTCCTTGAAAACATTGACGTGTTTTTCTTCAGACTCCTGTTTTTCTGTGTCTTGCGAGATGATGAAATCATTCTTCACCTCGGTGGTAGGCACAGCCAGCACAGGTTCTTCTTCCATCTTCGTACGGTTTGCCTTGGCAGTAAATACAGAATCGATATACTGCGGTTCCTTGCGCAATCGTTCCAGGGTAAGCTTGGAAGCCAGCTGCTGGCTCTCCTTCTTGGAGTAACCCTTGCCTTCTCCGCCCTTTACACCTTCCATCACAACCTGATAGGTGAAAACAGGGCTTCCGTTCTTATCTTTCTCCTGTCCCAGCATCACGAACTCCAGCTTCACGCGGTTCTTCTGGCTCCATTCGATGAGTTTGCTCTTGAAGTTCACCTCCTTGTAAGCCACCTTATCGATGTTTATCATTTTGCCAGGATGCGCTTCTGCATGAATTTCATGCAGGCATCATAACCACGGTCCAGATAAATGGCACCAACCAACGCTTCGAAAGCATTTCCTCCCATATAGCTGTTATGAGAAGAACTGTGTCCATTAGATAAAACGAGTTGATTGATTCCCATCTCCTGGGCGAGTTTGTTGAGCGTATCACGCTGCACCAGCTTGCTTCGGGTATTGGTGAGGAATCCCTCCCGCTTGCCAGGAAAGTGCTGATACACGATATCACCCACTACAGCATCCAGTACGGCATCACCCAGAAACTCCAGGCGCTCGTTGTTCACAGGCTTGCCCTTGGAATTGCGGTGCATGATGCTCTTGTGCATCAGCGCCATCTTGTAATAACTGATGTTGAGTGGATAAAAACCTAGGATTTCGTACAAAGAAAAATAAAGCTCTTTATCCTTGCGGAAAGAGAGCTTTATTCTATCTATAAAATTATTCAGCATACTTCTTGAATACTACACAGCAGTTATGACCGCCGAATCCGAAGGTATTGCTCAATGCAGCACGAACCTCACGCTTCTCAGCTTTGTTGAATGTGAAGTTCAGGTTGTAATCGAGCTCTGGATCGTTGTCACCCTCTTCGTGGTTGATAGTAGGAGGAACGATATCGTTCTTCACACTAAGAACACAAGCCATAGCCTCTACTGCACCAGCAGCACCGAGGAGGTGACCAGTCATAGACTTAGTAGAACTGATGTTGAGCTTGTAAGCAGCATCACCGAAGACTGCTTGATAGCCTTAGCCTCAGAGATATCACCTACGTGGTAGATGTTCCGTGAACATTGATGTAGTCAATATCCTCTGGCTTGAGGTTAGCATCAGCAAGTGCGCGCTCCATCACGAGCTTAGCACCGAGACCTTCTGGATGAGAAGCTGTGATATGATAAGCGTCAGCGCTCTCGCCCTCACCTACCATCTCAGCATAAATCTTCGCACCACGAGCCTTAGCGTGCTCAAGCTCCTCGAGAATCAAGCAGCCAGCACCCTCGCCCATGATAAATCCATCACGGCTAGCGCTGAATGGACGTGAAGCATGCTCAGGGTCATCGTTACGAGTTGACAACGCGTGCATGGCATTGAAACCACCTACGCCACAAGCGCAGATAGCAGCCTCAGCACCACCACTGACAATGATGTTTGCCTTGCCCAGACGAATCAGGTTGAAGGCATCTGCCAATGCGTTGCTTGAAGAAGCACATGCAGATGTTGTGGTATAGTTTGGTCCGTGGAATCCGAAGTGGATTGAAATCTGACCAGATGCGATATCTGCAATCATCTTAGGGATGAAGAATGGGTTGAACTTAGGACCGTTCTCCTCGTGAGTAGCGAAATACGATACTTCATCCTCGAAAGTCTTGATACCACCGATACCTACACCGAATACAACACCAACGTTGTTCAAATCTTCTGTTTCAAGATCAATGTTTGCATCCTTTACACCCTGCATAGCGGCAATCATAGCCAACTGGTATAACGGTCGAGCTTGCGAGCCTCCTTACGGTCAATCCATTCATTGATGTTCAGGTCCTTTACTTCGCAAGCGAACTTTGTCTTGAAATTAGTTGTATCGAAATGAGTAATAGGGGCAGCACCGCTCTTTCCAGCAAGGAGGTTCTCCCAAGTTTCCTCAGGAGAATTACCAACTGGAGTCACAGCACCAAGACCTGTTACTACAACTCTCTTTAATTCCATTTATAAAATTTTAGTTGCTAATTTACTTAGCGTTCTCCTCAATGTAAGCGATAGCGTCACCTACAGTAGCAATCTTCTCAGCCTTATCGTCTGGGATAGAGATAGAGAACTCCTTCTCGAACTCCATGATCAACTCTACAGTATCCAAAGAATCTGCACCGAGATCATTTGTGAAGCTTGCCTCTGGCTTAACTTCTGCCTCATCAACACCGAGCTTATCTACGATAATTGCCTTTACTTTGCTTTCAATTTCTGACATAATTGTAACCTTTAAAATGTTTATAATTCAATTTCTAATTAAAAATCTGGGTGCAAAGGAACACTTTTTTTTTTTGATATAAACAAATATTTTAGCAAAAAAAGTGCTTTTCGGTGCACAAATACCCCCTAATTGTGCATCTTTTTCGCCTTTTTTCGCTTTTTTGTTGGCTCTTTGAGATTATTTTGTTACTTTTGTACGGTATTAAATCAAATAGTTCAAACCGTATGACATTTACAGAAAACGCTAACAAGATTTTTAATCAGGCGATAGCGATTATCACATCAAAGACAACATTGATACTCCTATCAATAATCCATTCGAGAAAGGTACCATTGAGAACCGTCTCTACCTCAAGTGCTGGATCGACACCGTTCAATGGCATTTCGAGGATATCATCCGCGACCCTCAGATCGACCTGCAGAGGCGCTCGTCTTGAAGCGCAGAATCGATAAGAGCAATCAGGACCGTACTGATCTCGTAGAGCAGATTGATTCTTACTTCCGCGAGGTTTACAAGGATGTAAAGGTGCTGGATGATGCACGCATCAATACCGAAAGTCCTGCATGGGCAGTTGACCGTCTCAGCATCCTTACCCTCAAGATCTATCACATGAAGGAGCAGGTGGAGCGCCCGGAGGCTTCTGAAGAGCACAAGGCTAAGTGCCAGGCTAAGCTCAACGTACTCCTCGAACAGCAGGTGGATCTTTCTACTGCCATCGACCAGCTCCTGGAGGACATCGAAGCTGGAAGAAAGTACATGAAGGTTTATCGACAGATGAAGATGTACAACGATCCTTCTACCAACCTGTACTCTACAAAAAGTAAACCCGCATCAATCAGAATAGAAGCAGAGTAGGCTTTGTTTTTTACCATAAAAAGCGAAGCCCGCTTTGCTTTACACCTTATCATATATATAAAGAGACTAAAAAAAGATGAAGACAGAGCATATTCTCGTTATTAGATTTTCGGCCATGGGTGACGTTGCCATGACTGTACCTGTGATTTATTCATTGGCAAAGCAGTATCCTCACGTAAGAATCACCGTGTTAAGCCGTTCCTTTGCTCGCCCGTTCTTCGAGAATCTTGCCCCTAATGTCGGTTTTATGGAGGCTGACCTCAAGGGGGAATATAAGGGTGTAAAAGGTCTCAATGCACTCTATCGCCGACTCATCGCCAAACAGTTTACCGCGATAGCCGACCTTCACAACGTTTTGCGCTCCAGCTATCTGCGCATGCGCTTCAACCTCTCCAACTTCAAGGTGGCACATATCGACAAGCATCGCAAGGGAAAGCGCAAGCTGGTGGCTTCCTCCGGCAAGGTGATGGAGAAACAGCCATCTTCCTTCCAGAATTACGCCGATGTCTTTGCCAAGTTGGGTTATCCTGTACAGATGGATTTCACTTCTCTCTTCCCGGAAGAAGGAGGAGACCTGAGCCTGCTCCCTGAACAAGTTTTCCAAATTACTGTTGATAACAACAAGGATAAATCCACAGTTATCAACAAGGATGCTCATAACCCTGCGGAACCTTGGATAGGTCTGGCTCCATTCGCTGCCCACGAGGGCAAGATTTATCCGGTGCAGCAGATGGAGAAGGTAGTAGAACGCCTGATTCACCATCATCCTCACTGCCGCATCATCCTTTTCGGAGGCGGAAAGACCGAAACTCCGGTGATGGATGCCTGGGAAGAGAAATATCCACAGGTGGTGAATGCTTCAGGCAAGCTCCACGCATTTCCGATGAACTCATCCTGATGAGTCATCTCCGCCTGATGATCAGTATGGACAGCGGCAACATGCATCTGGCATCTCTGGTCAATACCCCAGTGGTAAGTATCTGGGGAGCCACCCATCCTTACGCCGGTTTCATGGGCTGGCATCAGAGTCCCGACAATGCCGTACAGCTCGATATGCCTTGCCGCCCATGCAGCATCTATGGCAACAAGCCGTGCATGCGTGGCGACTTGCTGCATGAAGAATATCTCGCCGGAACTGATTGTGGAAAAGGTAGAGAACGTTCTGAACAGAAAATAAAGAGAATCTTTTCCTTCATAAAAGAAGAAGAGATGGATAAAGAGATAGAAGAAGCAGATTTTCCGATGACGCAAAAGTCAGGGGAAAACCTGCTTTTTTCATTATCCACAAACCCGTGGAAAAGTATAAGGAAAACCACAGGAATAACTATTTAATAACTTTGTGGATATCCACCGCTCCCATCCCGAACCCCGAGGAATAGGGATATCCACAGGGTTATTAATAAGTTTTTAGAAACTTTTTCGCAGTTTTTGACGGAAAAAAGATATAAACTTATTAACTTTGCACCGAATTGGGGAAATGTTGATAAAAGAGCTAATCCTTTAAAGACCAAGAAAAAGATTTCCAAGTCGAATACGGATAACTCTGCATAAGATATGGATAATGAAAAAAGCAAATTTAGAAGGTGTTTTTTATCCACTTATCCACGACATATCATCATCCTTATTATCTCTTTTTAAAAATAAGAAATAAAAAATATAATATCAATAGTTCGTTAATAATTCAATAATGTGCTAAGCAGCTATACGCTGTAAGCACGAGAGATCTTTGAAAATCTTGCTAATTAAAGTTCGGTTCGGGATGTACCCGCATGCTTTAAAAATTCGTCTCACCAGATAAATGTTGGTCATCAGTGACTTGAATGAAGACATAGAATATTCCATTCCCATCTCCTTCATAGTTACCTTGGCAACATTTAGTGATGTGAACGAAGCATTGAAAGCAAAATCGAGTTTCCACTTATCGCGAGCCTGGCAGTCCATAAGACCAGTATAGCCTTTGGCGTCACGAAAGCAAAATTCGATCTGAAACCTGGTTCTATAATAAAGAAGTACCTCTTCACCCGAAAGTGAGGTGTATGTAGAGAAGAATAGTTTCTTCTTGCCATTCGGCATCTGCCAGATGACAAGTCTAACTTTACACTTGAGTGCCTTGGAATAGGCAATCAAAGTATAAGCTGTTCCTTCTATATCTTTCATCTCCATCTTCTCCATTCGAGTGAGGTCAAGATTCTTCATATCAATCTTGCCATCCTTGGTCTTGGGGCGACCACGTTTTCCAGTACGTGGACCAGTATAGACATAAAAGAGACAAGCATTGTCACGAAAGCGGCTTATCAAAGAGAACCCTTCTTTCTTTATCCCATTAACAAATGTACTTGTAGAGAAGTAAGCATCTGCAACTATGAGGGTTGAGAGTTTAAGAAGTTCCTTGCGGTAACGCTTAATGACGCTGATATAGAAATCTACCATAGTCTTGTTTCTAAGACTCAGTTCTTTATTATTTAGCGACTGGTGGGCTCTTAACATCATGCAGTCTTTGGTATCAATATCAATGAGTCCAATACCCATGATTTCGAGACCATGTTTAACAGACTGAGCACATCCTGACCAAAAACGACCGATATGTGGTGTTTTCTTGCCAGCTTTACTGATGTAGCTGGGATCAATGGCAATAGCCATCTTCCCTGTTTACCCAAGAAGCGCTTGGCAAGTGAGACATTAAGTTTGAGCCAATCAATGCACTTCGACTTTTTCAAGCCGAATGCGTTGCGATAGGTTTGCTCAACATGCAAGCCATACCTCCCCATTTGGGTGAAATTTATCTTTCTTGGTATTACCATGAACAAAATTATCACCTCGATGAGTATTTTCTCGAAACTTTTTGTTATCTTTGCAGCTGAATCTTCAACTGCATCTTTAAAGATATCCATATATTGGTCAAGTCCTGTATTCATGTAATATTGTATTTGTCGTGATCTACAAAGTTACTGAAAATCAGCGACTTGACCAACTTTTTACAGTTAAGTTTTCATAAGCATTTCTTAATATAAGTTATTGATTTACAGACGATTAAATATTAATTTAACGCAGTATTGATTAATAAAGAATATACTACCGCTGATATATGCGCAACAAATTGTGACGCTTGTGATTCATTTCCCTTGAAATCCTTAACAAATACAGCTAAGGTATAGCAGACCTTATTAGGCAGACATATATAGGCTACATCATTCTGAGCTGCAAGAATACCATTTTCATTGACATAACCAGAACCTGTCTTATGTGCTATTACAACCCCTTCTTTATCAAGAAGTGAGCTACTATCCTATCTATACCTGTTTTACATTCTTTCAATGCATTCTTAATGAAATCTTGTTTCTCATTACTGATAAGACTTTCTGTAAACAAACGATTCATCAACATTGCAGCACCAAGAGGAGATGTGTAATTAGAGTAAGCTTTGTCATAGTCAGCGGACATTTCCTCTTCTGTATAAGCTATCTGAAAACTCGAACGTGGTATGAGTTTCGCTATAAAACTGTCTGTTTGTGCAGTATTGAGCATATTCTTAAACATGATATTGCTTGCATTATTGTCGCTCTGGGAAAGAGTATAGCGCAACAGATCTCTTACTGTCAACGATATAACTGGTGCTGAATAATCTTTCATCATAGGGCTCCATGTCTTTGGATCAAGTTTTTCCCTATTTATCTTTACCAAGGTATCAAGGGAAAGGCCTTTTTTGTCAAAATCATTGCAAAGAGCTAATGCCTGATGAACCTTAAATACACTCATCATAGGATAAATGCTTTTATTATTAACACTAACCGTATCTGTGTTATTAATAATAACCGCCACACCAATTTCACCAGGACAAGCCGAGACAATCTGAGAAATGCTATCAGTCAAAACATCTGTTAATGGAGGATTCGCGCTACCTTTTGTAGCTGATTTATGGGACAATGAGAACACCAAGATGAAGATGCAAACTAAAGCTATACACAAAACTACGATTTGCTTTTTTCTGTTTTTTTTCATGTTCCTTAATTCCGCAACACTATAGTTTAACATTATTTATAAGTACCTGAGCAACAAAAAGTTGCCCAGGATTTGCATGTCAGAATTTTCACTTACCTTAGTGTTGCGAAAAGAAGACAAGCAAAACTCTAATATGACATGGCAAAGATACAAATAAAATCTGAGAAACTCACTCCTTTTGGGGGAATTTTTTCGATTATGGAGCAATTTGATGCTCTTTTAGCTCAAACCATTGATTCCACCTTGGGATTGAGATGCACTATGTTTGGTTATCAATATAGCGAGATTCTACGCTCTCTGATGTGCGTATATCTTTGTGGTGGCTCATGTATTGAGGATGTTACAACTCACCTGATGAAACATTTGTCTCTTCATCCAACTCTTCGCACTTGCAGCGCAGACACCATATTACGTGCTATCGAAGAACTGACTTTTAAGAGCATCACCTATAAGTCTGCTTCTGGCAAATCCTATGATTTCAATACTGCAGACAAGATGAACTGCTTACTGGTCAATGCCCTGCTTGCTACTGGTCAATTGAAATCCGGTCAAGAGTATGATTTTGACTTTGACCATCAGTTCATTGAAACAGAGAAGTATGATGCAAAACCAACCTACAAGAAGTTCTTGGGCTATAGTCCAGGTGTAGCTGTCATTAACGACATGATTGTTGGTATTGAAAATAGACCTCAGTTCGGGATAACGAACTCTATCTAAAGGCTTTATAATGTTTTTATATAAGGGATACAGAGGCTTGGCAACCATCTATATATCTTGGATGGTTGCTGAGACAAAATCCTCCTGTAAAATATGCAATGTTAGAAAAGACTAAGCTGTTTCGTATCTTCGATAACGTATCCAGTAAGTGCCTTGGGCTTGTTGTCAAAGAAACAGTATGCCCCTAATGCAGAAATAATATTTATGATGAAATTCGCAACAGACCTGTGACGTGAATGTA